>Ga0307982_1000348_pt1 | contig 36579 bp, 10 predicted proteins | sample OrgLakmetagen989_FD_201847 | JGI IMG/M metagenome (GOLD analysis project Ga0307982, IMG submission 201847) | Saline water microbial communities from Organic Lake, Antarctica - #989 | ecosystem: Environmental > Aquatic > Non-marine Saline and Alkaline > Saline | place: Antarctica: Organic Lake... | reverse complement strand
GTAGTTGGCTGCGGTTTGTGTCTGCCGGGGCAATCATTGCCTACAAGCCGCTGCCGTACGCCCACTCATGGGGTCTCCTCTCTCTTCACTCCCTTCGCTCTCTCCGTTCCCTCCATCCACAGTAACTTGCGAACGATGGATATGTCTGATAGGGTTTCTGCAATGGAAACATGCACTGTTCTGGACTCGGGATCCATGTCATTCAAGTTTCGCACTTGAATAGTGACACTAAGAGTGTTGCTGACCAGCTCATTTACAGCTTCAAAGTGCAACACGTGTGAAACTGCACTTTCATAGTCCAGAGCAGTGGCCCCAGTTATCACGCTGCCAGTGACTTCATCAAGGTCAAAGAGACCAGGAAGGGGCAGAGGCGTCACAAAGCGGTACGTGCATGTACTTGTACCGCAGTTGGCGCCCGGAGTGTTGTCATCCTTTGCACCCAGTTGCAAAAGTGCCTGGCCAGCCGGAGAATTCTCGTCGACTTGAACCGGCAAGGTAGTGGGTGAGACGACGCGAAGATCGGGCGCTAAAGCAGCAGAAGTTGCTTGTGATGTGGGCGATACACTGGGGGTAGCTGAGTTTGTTGGACTCTGAGTGACACTGCTTGATGGTGTGACGCTACTGGTTGGGGCAGCGGAATTTGACTGCGAGGCCGACACAGACGGTGTGCTCGTTGCACTGGGACTTTCACTAGGAGAAGCCATAGGCGACAAAAGAGTTGTAGCACTTGAAGTCACTGTGTATTGTGCAGTGGGTGACGTGGATGGTGACATTGTTGCCTGAGGCGTAGCAGTGATTGTTTGGGCAATGGCGTCCGCGGCAAGCACCATCAGGACAAGTGCTCCAGCAGCATGACCAGGGTGCCTCATCGTGCTGAAGTGCGTTCAGGTGGTCACGCGAATGGTACGAGAATGCAAGTGCAGTGAGTGCAGGCTGCCCACGGGGTACCTGCTCAGTCTGCTTTGACGTCAGAGCACGCCTCAGGGCAGAATTGCTAACGCCGCAGTAGTTGCAAAGCACGGCAACACCCATTCAATGGTGAAACCCTTGCAGAAGACTACAGCTTTTAGATTGCTGGAGCTGTCTCTGCACGTGCTGTTTGTCCAAATGGCCAAACCAGCAAGAGAAGCACAGCAGCTTTCCTTGGACGCGGCACACCAATGTGGAGCTGACCTTTTCGCCAGGACAAAAAAGGGAATCAGATCACTTAGTGTGGGATGTAAAATCGCGGGACTAGATAAATGCAGCTGATGGCGCCAGTTACATGTTGTAATTATGCAGTATCTGGTTTGCCTCACATGGGGTTAGGGCCCTGTCCTCAGCTCGTCGCGGTGCGACTTCGTTGCTAACCACTCCGAGCAGAGTTTATCGCTGAAGGTAAATTGCTCATGGGCAGCCCCAAAATTTCGATGATAGCATCAAACAGTTCATTTGGCGACCCCAGAACTGCATTCGGTACCGGCCTTCACATCTAAGCCAGTCTCCCAAGTGCACTGCACCTGCAGCAAACTATGGAGAGAACGAGCACTCTACTCGGTGCACTCTTGCGGGAAACAGCCTTGGACATGCACAGCCCACTACCCCCTGCCAACATCTTCGTATACAGCCACCATACAAGCACCGGTAATTGGTTCACAGACCCAGCTGTGTACGCTGCAGCTAGTTATGCGCAGCCTGGTCAAATCAAAGAAGCTGGGTAGCCAGCCACCTCGACACAAACCAGCCACCGGCCAGCCAGCCTCGCAAGGTGCGCCAGCGATGCTGTGCACCCAAAAGAAGATACATTCAATCACTCAATTTGCGCATGTGAAACAAAAGGCACTTTCACTGGGGCCGGGCATCTCGTGGCTCTGCACTTGGGCAACCGGTTCGAAGTACGTCTCACACCAGAGCAACCGGGGCAGCTGAGTTAACTACATAGGCCTGGGAGGCCTGTTTTTGAGCGCCATGAGAGGATTGCTTTGGGACAGCTGGCTGTTTTGCTGCGACAAGCTGCCTGGCGCCCCACAGGTGCTGCTTGGCGGCGAAGACCCTGCAATAGCATTTGTCACACGGGAACAACTGCCATGGCATGAATTCATACAGCCAGCTTGCCCCGATCCAACCTTGAAGCGTGCACAGCAAGATCCGGGTGAGACAGCAGGCACCCCCTCCACATACACAGCCGTTGCTGCCAACTGCCATCTCCAGTAGGCAGCTGCGAGCACAAGTTCAACCAAGCTCGTCCACAACATAGCTGAAAACATCAGTGTCACAGCAATCTCTTCAATGGGCATAGTTGTTGAGGTGAGCTCTCTCAGCAGCGACCCCTGTATGGCGATGAAAAGCAAAGCGCACATGAGCGCTCCAAGGTGGTTGTACTCCAGCGCCAGCATCAGCACGTGCCGCACAAACAAGCGGAATGCCACATACACGAGTGTGCACACAGAGCGCGCCCAGCGCTCTGGGAGGGTGTGTGTGGGCTTGGCTCCAGCGGCAGCGGCTGGCGGTTTGCCACAACACCCCATGGGGCGCAGCTCGGGAACTTCGCCAGCGAACTTCACACGACGGCCACAGCTGCGTGTGATGCTCCAGTGCTGCTTGAAGTCCCGCTCCAGCTGGCGTGCCACGAAGGGCGTGAGGCCCAGCCACACCATTGTCACCGTGGGCCACGTTTCGTCCTCCTCCAGATCAACCATTGGGCCAGTGCTGCTGCCAGCAGCGACAGAGGAACGGGGCTGGCCACTTCTCCCCGGAACTATCAAGCTGGCGCGCCCAGTCATTCTGGCCATTGAGCTTCGTCGGCGTTTCTTTGTTGAAGCTTCGGCCACCACAGGGCGTGTCTCATCCAAAGACAAAAGTCGCACAGAGGCTGCGGCCTTGCCCGTCCCCCCGCTGCCGCCGTCGTTGCCACTCCCACTTCGAGCCCGAGCCCGTGCAGACGCTTGAGTTGCCACTGCAGGACGTGCCAAGGCATCAATTGAAAAACGTCTCATAGGCGAATACACCTCAATCTCTTCTTGGCGAGGATCTTCGCTGAAAGTGAGATGCTCATGCCCCTTCCCTAGAGCCGGCTGTCCACGCAGGGGGTTCTTTGGCGTTTCAAGGGGGGGGTCGCTGTCTTCAAGGGGGGTATGCCTGCGGGAGCCAGCCAGCAGGCTGGAGCCTTCCGCAACCCTAGCCAGCACGGAGCCACCAGGCGCCACCTGCCTCACGTCCCCGTTGGTGCCGAATTGCTGCTGAGCCTTCATGAGCTCGATTCCCAGGTCACCTTGTCTGGCTGCCTGGGCGAACGACGATACCAGCTGCACTTCCCGGAATGGGCGAATCAGTGCCAGCACTGTGGAGAGACTGCCGAGGGTGACCGCCGCGGACAGGGAAGCCAGAACAGGCTCCTGCATCAAGAACGCCACAGTGAGCACGATGATGCCACGGAAAACCAGCATGGCGCCAGGCCACATGACAGCTTCACTGCTCTGTGGGCTATACAGTCTTCCCAAGAACGCATGCACCCTGATGTGCGTCCTCTCTTGGCTGGAGATGTCCTTTGTGGCAAGACCCTGCATTGACGAGGAGGTGCCGCTGGAAGCCATCAGCAGGGTGACCATGCTGCGCGGTGGGACTTCATCTGGGTCACGATCTGCTTCAATCACATCTAGGTTTCGCACTGCGCTGTTTCGAACACAAAGGAGGGTGAGTGAGACGAGCAGCGGGAATCCCACAGCATAAAGACCGACTGCGACAGATGCTGAGATATACAGCGCATTGTACTGCTCCCCAAAGCAATCTATCTCCACGTCAGCGCTCAACACTTGCTTCCCCCCGACCTCCTTGCAGCTGAACACCTCCAGTGCAGACGACACCATGCCTACATAGAACAAGTCCATCAACAAAAACCATGTCCGAAGCGCGTGCTGCCACGGAAGAATCGGACAAATGGGCCCATCTCGCTTCCAGACGCACACGCGACGTACAAGCAGGAACACCCAGTGACTGAAGCCTGTGAACACACCAGCAGCAGTCAGCATCACTGGTATGGATTGGTATGCAAACCACGACTGCAGGAAGTTCCACTTGAGAAAACTGCATTCTGGGGGGATGATGGCCAGGGCCAGCATGGAAGCGAGACCTGCGTTACTCAGTAATCGCGCGAGAACACCCCAGGGCATCGGCAGCTTCACAAGAATAGCCACGATTTGCAGTAGCTGCAGGGACAGTGTGATGCCCACTGTGCTAGGAGCCAGCTTGATCAGAAAGTACGCCAGGAGGGATAGTGGGCCCGCCGCCAGCGCTGCAGTGGCAAACAGAACAGCCCCTGGGTTTGAAGCAGAACACGTGTCACACTTGCCGATTCGGCGTGAGTCACGAGAGCGGTAGAATGTGTCTGCGCACAGCTGGCAGGCAGTGCCAGCATAACCCAATTCGCAGGTGTTATTCCCGAAACAGGCGGTGGAAGGATCGCACGGAACCATGACCCACCTTGAGGCAGAGGGCGTGTTCTGCACTGTAGCCAGGTCTTCCAACTGCAACACGGCATTAATGCCCGGGTTGCTGGCTTTGACGTCTCTCAGAAACTGTTCTTGTTTCCCTGACAGGTGCTGCCATTGGCGGGTCAGTGGCTGGGTCATGTCCAGCTGCCAGTACCCCGGAGCGGGCTGAGGGATCGACGACCCGCCCTGGCAGGCAGCAGCCTGCTGCCCAGAGCAATCAGCAGTGCCGCACTGCAGGCACTCTTGACAACTGTCTACCCCCGGAATCACGCCGAAGAAGCCTTCGTCGCATGTTTGCATGACAGGGGACGCAGTGACTGGCACCGAGAATTGCTGGGTACCTACACGGACATGCACATCCTTGCGACCTACAGTCATGGATGGAAGCACACACTGCAGCAGCCCATCGCCCTGCCACGCGTTCGTATACCCGGTGCCTGCGATGCAAGCTTCCCCTCCGACTGTCACCTCAGCTGTATTTGGGGTGCGTTGACCGAAGTTCCATCCTCGCAGGGCAATTGTGCCTCCCAAGGCATTTAGCGACATCTGCTGCGAGTAGCCTGCCCGCCCAGGAATCAGTGCTGTCGCCCGTGGGAAGCTAATGTCGGAGTGCAGCGCCGAAGGTTCCTGCGGCAGTGCCACAGCCAGGACATCAACCTCGCCAGCCGAGATCAACCGGCGAGAATTCAAGGCTGCAGGCTGGTCAGAGAATGAGCTGACACCAGAGAGAGCTGCAAGCCGGACAAAGTCGCTTGCAATGCCAACAGTGTGCATCACCGCCACAACCATCGGATCATATGAAAAAAATGCCGGGGCAGACTGCAGCCCTCCAACACTCACGACTAGGCTTAAATTGAATCCCGTTCCTGCTGGTGTGACAAACATGATGGAGGTATGGTTGTGAGGTCTGACGTTTCCCAGCGTCTCTCCATTAATCGTGCAAATAAGGGACCCCCCTGTGGCGGCGAGGAGGGGCCCCGTGCCGAAGGATCCCCCCTTGATCTCAACCAAATCACCCCCCACGGTGCGCGAATGAAAGTGGTCAGGGACTATGTATGGGCGGGCATGCGCAGCTCCTCGGACAGATCCGTGGTGTACAATTTCGTCGATCCGTGGACTCGCGTATGAGAAGTCATCAGATAAAGGAGATGTGAACTCGAAATAAGGGTCCAGCCCGCCTGCCACCACCGAGCCTGACACAGACACAAGCTTCTTGTATACAAACACCTCAATTGGCACCTTACCTGCACCATCAGGCACCAGGCACTCGATGCGCGTGTGTGTCCAGGTCACAATTGCACACTGCCGTCCGCCCACAAGCACCTTGTTCATATGCTGGGCTGTCTGGTTTACTACACAGCCAACGGGCACTGAGCTGTTGCGACAAGCTGGTGTGGACAACACCCCACCCTCTACGCCGGCGCCCTCGAGCAGCTGGCGCACATCCTGGGTCCAGGTAGAGTCTAGGCCGAAGTTGGTGCCGTGTAAGACAAGTAGCCCTTCTTTGCCAGACAGACGAATACTCAGCATCTCAGTGGACCACGCGCCTTCTGTGCGGATGTTGGGGTGATCCACACGGGTAACATTGGGAGTGGGGTACCCGAACACCACAGAGGAAGACGTTATATTCGGCGCCCCCGGAAGAGTAAGACGCAAGGAGAAGCTGCCTTGTCCAGCAGGCAGTCGCACCCTCACTTGGCCATCGCTCCAGTGCAGCACGTTTGCTCCAGGGACTCTGCGCCAAACAATGGTGCGATTACTCCCCTGAAGGTCAGGTTGAATCCCGTCAGAGATTTCCACTACTCCCATTGAATACCGCAGTTTGCGGCCCTCAAGACAAAGCAAGCCCCCCCCTTGCGTGCTCCAATCATTGCTGATGGAATTGTCACTGCAGCCTTCAACGCCTGCGGATAGGACGCGGTTCAGCTGGAACGGCTCCAGCAGCGATAGGTACGTGAAGGGTGTCGACACAAACTGCCCCCCCACCGTGAGCTTGAGAGCCCCATTCCCCTCCAGGAGCTGGGAGGTGGGGCCCTGCAGCTCACAGTCCAGGGAGTTCTCATCCTCAGCCACAGAGTGCACAGTGCAAGCAGCGCTAGACTGGACCCCATTGAAGTCTGTTTGCACCACAGCTACGATCGAGTCGTTCCCTTGGTGGGTGCACCTGCACAGGCTGGGCTGAATGGCGGACACGTTCTTCTGCAGCCAGCAGCAGCGAGCAAAGTACTGCCCTGTGAGACGCAGCCGAATGGGCGGTTGTTCAAGGGATCCACTCACCAACTCCAAAGCGGCAAGCTGGGGGGGCTGGTAGGACAAAATCAGGGGGGGGGCCTCCCGCCCATCAACACTGAACACGAGGGAGTGATTCACCCCGTTGCCCCCCGGCATGTCAGGCACCTCCACTTGGTTGTGTGGCCCATTTGCTTTAAAATCCGCCGGCGGGACCACGCCCTGTCCAGGGGCTGCAGTGGTGAAAAGTGTGATTCTCTTGGGAGGGGCAAGCGGCCCAAAATTCTCCCCCTTGACCAGCATGCGTCTGGCTTTGGTCTGCAGGAGTACGCCATCTTCGTCGCTGGGCACAGACACAGACTTGGCCTCGGGGGCGTCGTAGGACAGGGGAATTGGAAACACCCTGGACAGGCCGCCACGGGCTCGCAGCTGCACTTTGAAGCCGCTGCCGAAGCCCTCAGCCGCCTCGCACATGAGCAAGCTGGAGTTGCTTGCCGTGTCGGACTGCATGATGCAGCGAAGCTTGGAGGCATCGTCAGAGAGATCGTCGCCCACCTGCGGCCCCAGCTTCACAAAGTCCACCTCGCCTATCGTGGTTCCCAAGCCAGTGCCGGTAATCCGCAAGATACCCCCTGTGCCAGTGGTAGGCATGAAGGGGAGCTCCTGCAGCCCCAAGATGGTATTTGTGGCTTCAACCACCAATCCAGCATTGTCAGGGACAAATCTTCCCCCGAAAACCGTCACGCTGGTAATATTAGGAGGCAGGTAAGACGAGGTGGGCACCTCTGCCACTTGGTCAAACGCATGCACATTCCACGACAAATCCTGCCCAGTGCCCTTGGAGAGGTGGCACTCCAACTGCCGGTGTGGGATTGTCATGTTGCAGTTTTCAGCCAAGAAGGTCGACGCTGACAAGCGCGCCCTGCTGAATCCGCGGCCGAACTCCACTTTGTACTCTTCACGGGGCTTGCCGAAGTTCAACCCAGTAATGACCACGCGCTGCCCGCCGGCAGGGTCTGCTGCCTCTGCTCCTTCACCTGTGACTGAGAACACTACAGGGGGTGCGTAGAAGAAGAAGCCGGGCACAACTACAGTTTGGTCCCCCACCCGCAACTCAGCAGACACGTTCAACCCGTGCCCCTCAGGAGAGAAACACTTCAACTCAGAACGCGAAACTTCAACAATGCACGGGGCCCCAATGTGTTCCAAGCCAGTGGTCACATTAATGAAAACCAGGCGGGAGGTGGGGTCAGTGCCAGGGAGATACGGAAGGCTGGGCTGCAGATTGGTGCCTGTGATTCTGACGAACTCGCCCCCCTCCGTGGAGAACCCCGTTGATACAGACACCGCAGAAATACTGCTGACTTGCATGGGCAGGGTCGCTGGCAGAATGGTCACCTCCAACGTCGCGAACACTGTGTGAACAGAGGGTGTTCCGCGCTGGAAGCCGTATTCTGTGAACCCAAGTTCAGGTGTTAGCAGCACGCCGTCATCTTGCACTGTGATGGGCACTGAGACAACATCTGAACCTGTTGCAGACAGAACACCCCCCCTCTCGAGTGTCCCGGATTTGAGAGTCAGCTCCGCACTCAGGGCAACCTCACCAGCAGGGCACTCATGCGGCGAGACGGCACTGGAAAGTGTGCGGCCCGAGGGCAAATTAACGGGAGAGCACACTGGTGTCAGTTGGAACAGATCGCTCCACGGAGCCAGAATTGTGAACTTGAAGCTTTGGGCTGGGTCCTCATCTTCGACTGTCACTGTGCCCAAGGGCGTGCCACTTGCAGCTGACTCCGACACATTGGCAAAGAAAGGATGCACAAAGTGTTTGTCGTTGGAATCAGTTACAAGGAGTTTGCTGGAGGCTTCGCCCCACAATCGCTGCTCCCCGGTGAGATTGGCGTTGGCATCTCGAGCCCGCACAAACACATCGTACACTCCAGGATCTGGGCGAGTGGAGTTGTCCACCTTCAAGAAGAACAGGCTCGTGTCGTTTCCATTGCGCGCCAATGTTGCGTCTGTGAAAGCTGCCACCGGCTGCGCAGGTGCCATAATGCGCATGGAGGTGGGGTCGCCGCGGCCCTCAAACGCAGGCGTTACCGCAATCACCTCCCACAGCACTTCTTGGTCCACATCTTCATCCACCGCCAGAAAGCTTGCCCCCGGCATGTTGGTGCCATTGAGCGACGATGACGTGAGTAGGGCCATACGGTGTAGAGGCACAACGATTGTGGGATCCGGCTCGTCCAGGACGGCAATCGCCACCGTCCCAACGCGCCACAAACCCACCAGGTCGGTCACATTGACATCCACAGTGATTGCAGCATGCACCTCGAAGTTCAACTCGGCAGCGTCCAGACTCAGTTGCCCACTATCGCGGTTGATGGCGAGCTGGTCTTCATATTGGGGGGGCGATACGGCACCTGGAACGATCTCGTACCGGCATGTGCCATTGCAGTCTACTGCAACGCTCATCCTGGACTGGTCAGGATCCACAGCATCAAGGTCCACCAGCAGAACATTCTGGGTGTTCTCGCCAACAGACACGCTGGCGCCGAAGGGAAGCGGTGCTTCATCCTGAAGATTGTCAATTTGAAAAGGCACCGTGGTGTCCACCGAGAGGGAGTTCTCTGCCCTCAGTACGCAGCTAAAATTGGTGTTGACCTCGAAATCCACAGTTGAAGTCCCGACGAAAATGCGCCCGTCGGACGCATTGACGCTTACGACGTTTGGAAGAGTCTGGGAGACGATGGTGTAGGAACAAGCTAGCAAGCCACAGTGATCGCCCGTAGACTGCACATCCACATCTGTTGCAATAGCTTGCGCCAAAAAGGTTCCAGTTGGCGTATTCTCATTAAGCCTGACTGGGTTCGGAGGCAGCGTGGAGAAGGTGGGGGCTTCGTCTAAGTCAATCAGCGTCACCCGAATGCTCTGGTTTGTCTGCACTGAGCGTCCACCAATGAAGCCAAACGCAACGATTCCAATGACACAGGAGTGGGGCTCTGTGTCATTCTCGAAATCCAGCAAGGCAGCATTTGTCGTCGACACATTGAGGGTCAAATCAGCTGACGTGTCGACTCCTTCGTTGTCGAAAACAATTGCACCAGTCAGCGCAGCCGTGCAGTTTTCCTTGGTGGCCTCCCATCTGCAGTACTCATACACTTCGCAATTGGACGAAGTGACTCCAACGATAAGACTGCCACCAGCTGTGTTCTCAGGCAAGTCAGTGTCGGCGTCAATGACGAACAACACCGTGGGCAAAGTACTGGGAGTCGCTGTCAAAGATGGGGTAGCAGTGCTGGATGTAGTCGCCGAGACTGATGATGTGGGGGTCACAGTGGTGGAGGGCGTTCCCGTCATTGTTGAAGTTGGAGTGGCCGTCCAGCTTGGGGTGCCTGTTTGAGTTGGTGAAAAAGAGGGTGAAAAAGAGGGCGAGACTGACGGGGTCTCGGCACCAGTGGGATTCGGAGTGGCCGCACCAGTAACTGAGTGGGATGGTGTCCCAGTGGAGCTCCAAGTTGGCGAGCTTGTTGCGGGAGCCGTGTTAGATACTGATGGCGACAGCGACGGCGAGGGTGATTGTGCCGAAGCAGGGCTGAAGTGCAGTGCACTTGACACCAGGAGCAGCAGCAGTGAGATGCCCGCTGGCGTTGAGACGCGCACCATATTTAACAGAAATTGTAAGGACTGGACACAAGCGCCAAAAAATGTGAAATGCCTGACCCGAGTGCGTGTGCGGGGATTCGATCAGTCAAATTTCAGCTAGCACTGATTGACAAGGCTGCAAAAGCTCTTTGCAGTGAATACCTGCAAACAATACAATCATTGCAATCAAATGTTCGAAACGAGACTACGGTGTACCAGAAAGAAGTAAACAGCCTCCTTCTGAAATGCGCACCAGGCAGCGGCCGGCCAGCCGCCACTGCGACCGCGCAGCGACAAGCCCAGGGTCAGATGAGAGGTGCCAGCACACAAAGTCGAGATTGACACAAAACCTGAATGATTTTGGATCTAAAGTGTTGTTGCTGGGATACAAGAGACGGATGCCACCAACCTGCGGCAACGTTGGCGGCGGCAAAAGATGAAACATCTGCCCGCGTTGAGACCTTAGGCCAAAACCTAGACCAAGCAGTGGACACTTCTCATACACATGCAACAGATGAACCACCATATACTTTTTACTTACTGCTTGGAGGCCTGAAAATTCAGGCACTGACTTGTTGAATTCGACGTCAGCATGTGCTCTCGCAGGAAGCACAAACGATTGCCTTGATTCAATTTTCACGGGGATGTTTGCTGTGATTATTGGGAAGTGCGAAGGAGATGACTGAAATTGTGGTAGATGATTCAAGTTGCAGGTGCTTCAGCGGTCGCTCTTCGGCGGGCTCACTTGCTCAGCTCCGTTCGCGCTGGCAGTGGACTGAGGCAGGCAGGGGGGGCTGTGGTGGGATGCCGTTTTCCACGAAACCAAACAAGTCGTCCTCCAACGGGTGTGCAACACAGATTCTGCAACACACTCTTTGCTGTAGGCTGGATAGAATGGGCTCGTTCCCCCACCCCCCTTGCTTGCTTGCTTGAAGTGAAAGTGATCACAAAACGAAGACTGAATCCGAGATTGAAGCATTCATGAATTGCGCAAATAAACCCACAGCACAAGTGGTTCTCTGATGCTATGCTGCTACCGCTGTGCATCTTGTGGTCCGGTCCTGTGCGTGCAAAGCGCGGAGACAGCCGTGCCTTGCTGCTCTGTGAAGCCCACAAGGGCCTGAGCAAGCCATACATGCGAACGCAAGGAAAATCCAGTTGAGCCCACACTGGCATGTTCCCATGAGCAAGGTGGCACTGCACACATGACTGGGCCCCAAATGCATGATGCAAGGAGGAGCAGCACAGAGCATGAAGCAGGCAGAGTGAATGCCTCTGTGGATGGCCTCAGCGGCGCACTGGCTGCCTCGAACACGATTGATGGTGCAAAACTAATTAAGTTGGCATGCAGCTCCACAAGAGACGAGTGGTGGGAAAGCTCACTCCCAGGGCATGTATCGATGACGCATAGTGCGATATTTCTTCAGGTTTATCACACCAAGCATTTCCCGGGTCATGTAACGGCCTCTGTTCACTGCCTGTTTCAATTCAACCTCGCCAACAAGGTCTTTCTGATTGAAGAATGCTTTTTTAACTTTCGGGCGCACCTGGGCAATGGGCTCATGACGTCAGCGGAGCTGCCTCACACGGGATGCATACAAGCCGACTCACAGCTTGCCAACCCCCAGGGTAGTCTTGTGCCACAGTGACGAACCGTTTATACAAATCTCGCACAAGCGGATGCATGATTATTAAAATCTACGAGCTGCGAGCACACCTTGATGTGGCAAAAATAGTGTGAAGCCAGTCCAGAGACAATTCTCAGAAGCTGGGATGGTGTTGGGAAGCTCTTGACGCAGCACGGAGATCCTCAACGCAACAATTTACGGTATGATAAGGTCACCTTGCATGAAATTGGGGCGTGTGATGTTACAATCTGTGATTCAGCAGAAGAGATCATTTCGTCTGTTGGCTGGGTACCCCTTGCCAGGACTCTTTCGATCATCTCAGATAAGCAAGGTAGGCTACGTAGCTTGTGCTGTGGCTGAGCTAAAGTAGCACCACTTACGAGCTGTTTGAAACCTCCAAGGCAAGATAGGTTTGCAAATGCTTTGCAAAGCTTGTCATCTGACGCCAGACCTGGCTTGTTTGGCATTTGAGAGCAACGCCAGCGGCAAACTCCTCCGCCTTTTCCAATTGCCGGAACCTCGGCGTGCAACAAGGTAGCCTGCGTGCTGAGTGGGCAGAAGCAAAACGTTTAAATTCAAGCAAAATGTCTGCTTTACTCCCGAACGCAACAGGCAACATCACAGAGGCCGAAGTTCCCCAAACACTGCTGGAGCTTACAGAGCTATCGCTCAGCGCCAATTTGTTTTGGTGGGCGACGCTCGGATTTCTGTCGGTGACAATAGTGGCAGCATCATCTGGTACAATTTTAGCCAAGATTGTGAATGCCCTTGCGGCTGTTTTCATGCGGCATTCAGGTGTGTAGGCTGCACACTGTTTGACGAAACTCTCAGGCGAAACTGCATTTGTCCCCACAGAGCTCCGGGTGGGAAGTGCCATGCTGAGCCTTCTCGCCGGTAAACTGTTTCTATACGATGTTACATATATCGATTCAGACCAGTTTGTTCAAGTTTCGCAACTGGTGAGTCTTCCTATCTGGAGTTCCTCGCTGCTGAGATAAGTCGTGGCTGCCTGCAGCACACCTTTGACGCAGGTTATGTATTTATCCCTGTGGGTTCGATACTCAGACAAGGGGCAACCTGATACTAATCGTATTCAGGTATTTGCAAAAGGTCTGCGTGTTATTTCGTGGAACGCAGCAGCAGCGTACGACACTCTGCAAGCAGCTTTACTGGAGGCGAGCAAGGCCAAGGCTCAGGCCGCAGACCTCCAGGCCTCGCAAATAACACAGGCTCCAAGTACAGTGCAGGATAATCCGGTGAACAGCACTTCTTTCGTCAGCGCTGAGTCTGAGGGCACGCCTGTGACTGCACAGGGCGATGGCGCACAAGGGGGCAGCGACGCCCCCCGTAAACAAGAGTGGTTCACAGCTGCAGCCGAGCAGGACGCAGAAATGCCCTGGCTTTTCACACTGTCCTCCATTATCTCCCTCAAGGTGACCGCTGCCACCTTTGTGGCCGCCGGGAAGCACCTGCCCACAATGCTGTTTGCAACCTGGCAGCGCAGCATCACGACCATCTCCGCTAGTTCCATTCGTCATGGAACCGCTTCTAATGCAGCTGTACACATGCGCTACCAAGCCGACACGCAGCTGTCGGGTGTGGAGGCAGATTTCGTGCGAAACCCGGGGTTCAACGCGCACGTGTATCGAAGCACAAACGCCGAGAAAGCGTCGTACTTTAGCCGAGTCGTCACCACCGTGCGCCAGATGGTCAAGGATGCTACCATGTCTACCACAGCTGTGCAGTTACCGGGATCCGCCTCTTCTGATGCTGTCTCTGGCACTGTCATGGGCGGCACAGTGGCTTCTCCGAGAGCCGGCGCTTCAGGCGCCAGCCGCCCCAGACTGGGGAGATCGCAGCGGGACGTCGCCAGCAACAACTGGCTAACAAGCAGCGGGGAGCAGGAGGAAACAACGGGGCCGCTTGCGCGCAGCCGTCCTTGGGCTTCTTCGGCAAGCTCAGCTCTGGCAGCAGGTGGGTCCCGCCTCAGTCGTGGGTCCTCGGCAGATGCTGCCGAAGTGCCAGCCTCCGCGGATGGCAAGCCTTCCCGCGTACCGCCTGCAGCTCATGCTGGGCGCCGGCGCAGTGAGAGCTATGGGAGCTTGAGGGAGGCAACAGGGCCCAGCTCGGTGATGAATTCGCACCCCCCTGCCCCCCTCAACACGGGGGGGGCGGCTGCATCCGGCAGTGGAAGCAATGTTTCAGATACTGAGGATGGTGACCATGGCAGGGATATGTCTAGCAGTAACAGCAACGCACAACCAGTGACTACTGGCGGCCGATGGAGCCCGCCCACGGGACCTACAGAAGCCGTTGACGACGAGGAACACACTGGTGGTACGCGAAACACAGGCTCTGAAGATGCAGAAGCTGTGCATCCTGATGGAGTTCATCTGTTGGATGTTGGTTCCCTTCAAGGTTTCATTGCCAGCGCCGAGGCCTCCCTCGTGCGGCTGAACCAGCCCCGGATGCTGGACTTGCCACTTGTCAGTGTCAACATGACCTCAGATGGGGGCGCCAAGTTTGGTGTGAATCTCCCCTCTGGCGAGGAGCAGGCCACCCGGGGGCCCCAGTGGCTGTTGAACATCCGTGTGATGGGTATGTCTGGCCTGGGGAGCTCAAAAGGAGGCAAAGGGGGGGCTACTGGCATCGACTCTGCCGGTGTGCGTCCCAGCGACACGGCGGGTATCCACCCGTCCACCCGAAGGTCCCATGTGCCCCACGAGGTGAGTGGATCTGAGTGGCAGCGCGCACCTCGCGTGTTCTATGGTCCCTGGCACGATCGCCAGCGGAGGGCGCTGCAGGCGTACTTTGCGCCGAGCTCGTGTGTGGACGAGCTTCCCTGGGCTGCAGCAATTGGGCAGTCCCAGGTGCCTCTTGTGAGCCGCATACGGGTCAGCGTGATTGGTCCACTGCTCTTTACCATGCCCCATGTGACAAAAAGGGCACACGGCACTGGGCCAAGTCACGTGGCCGCAACGTCGGCTGACTCGGGCCGGCGAGCCACCCAAGCTGCATCAAACACTGATACAAAGTCGGGCGTGGATGGCAGAAGTAACGCGCCAACTTGGATCCACCCCGAGCATGGCACCGTGCAGCCAGAGGTATTTGTGCGAGACCTGCTGCGCTCCATTTCTGCTGCCAGTGCTCCTTGGCCAGACCGGGCGGCTGTGGATGGCGGGACGTCTGCGTCATCTGGAGGGGAGTATCGCATGCACCCTGATCACCTGAGCGATTTGACTGGGGAAGACACAGCTGATTTGGCTTCTCTTCTCGGCCGGTGGCGCTCGCTGCAAGCGCTGAGCACTGCATGCGGCCCTGAGACGGAAGCGGTTGCGACGCAGAAGTCCCTGACACAAATGGTGCTGCGAATTTCACCAATGAGCGAGCGCAGCTTAGTCTCAAATGCTCCAAGTGGCAGCGAAGGCGAGCTGTCGCTGTTTGTCGAAACCGTATCTGACGCAGCAGCTTGGCGCGGGCACCAGATGCTCAGCGTCACGCGTGCTTCTGTCGGCTCAATTGCTGCTATAAGTGAAGGTACCAGTGTACCGATTCTCCAAGCTGACTCGCTGGATATTGTGTCTCGATACACGTACCCTCTTGCGTGGAAGGGTGTTCAGCAAAGCCGCTTGGAAGTGACATTTGGCGGCTGCACGTTGTGTCCCACCACTCACCACTTGGATAGCATCACGGCCCTTCTGGGTGACCTCTCTGCGCCCATTGATCTCCCTTGGGTCCCGCCCAGTCTAATTCCTTACTCCACTTTGGCCAAATCTCATGAAGCTGGGAAGGCTTTATTTGTGCCGTATGTGGGCAGCACTAATCTGACATTCACGGACTTGGTGTGGATGCTGCATGCAAACGGGCACAACGCCGTGGACGTTCCTGGCGACATTGATGCCAACACTTTTGTGAGCATTGGCTTGCCCATTCTGAGTGTTGCTTTGAGATCCGAAGACCTCACATTCAGCCCATCGTCGTACTCAACTCAATTTCAAGTGCTTGGTGGTTGTGTTGATGATGCACTTGCCCGGAAGCAGCAGCGGTACAGTGTTGTCACTGATGTCAGCACTGCTGCAGGCATCATTGAAGCACGCGGTCAGAGAGGCGAACCACGTTCAATCCCTCAGGTGACTTCATCAGCCGGTGCGCGCTCGGCGGGCTCCAACTGGGCGGGCTTTGGCCGATCTGTGCGCGGAAATATTGGGGCATCGTCATCCATGCGGTCGGAATCTAGCAGCACCCACTCGCAACATGACGGGGCAACCAGGGCAATTCCTGTGCGCAGCGTGGAAATCCCGTCACTGTCAGCCCACTTTCCGTCGTTCCATCCAGCTGCGCGCTCACGCGGCAGTGTTGGCTTCGCAGTGGATGTGGCCACCTTCCCGTTATTGAAAGTCTCAGGGAAGTACACATATATGACTGGCACCGACGGCGAGGATTCATTGGGCTTGGACATCGCATTTCCTCAACCAGTTGTGCATGCAACTCCACACGGTATCGCTGCGGTGCTTGCAGCTGTCAAGAGTCATATTGGCATCGGGCGGCAGCCATGCACAACTCAGCAGCTTGAAGCTGACGGCGGCTCAAACGTGCATTCGCAGCGCCAGGAGGCATGGGGGTTTGCAACCACACCCTCCCAAGACAATCGCAGCCACACAGCAGAGGCTTTACAAGAACTCATAGTGTCTCTCTGTGCGTTGAATGCCCCGCCTGCACGTAGGCAGCGTGTAGCCGGCACTTCTGCTGAGCGACCCACTCCGCGGGGACAGCATCGCCGATCTCGCAGTTTGATTCGCCAAGTCGCTGCATTCTGCAGCAAAGGTTCCGGAGCAGGCATTGCGTCATACCCGGCAGCTTGGTGGAACACATATCGACCTGGAACAAGCAACGGCCTGTCTACAAGTGAAGCGGCCGACATGCCCACTCCCGTAGAATTACCTTGTGGCGGCTCATTGCATGCTGTTCCAGTTCCACGCGTAGACATGAGCACGGTGGTGACAATTCGGCTGCCAAATGCGGTTGTGCTGCTGCCGCTACAACCAGCTGGTGCCATCACACCGTTGGAGCCAATGACTCGCACCCAGTGGTACCATCGCGCCACATCGCCCGCATCCACCCCACTGGGACGACTGTCTCGGGGAGGGCGCCGGGCTGGAGTGTCGTCAGTCGGCTCCAGCGTGAAGGCAACCCATGCGACGACCGTGCAGGCACCCTTGCCCCGCCACGCTGTTGTGCGCATCTCAGACACTCGCATCACTGTTGTCAGCGACTATGCGTGTTCCTCCGTGAACATTTTCGCCGGCACCCTGGTTGCAAAGTTGCCGTTGACTACACCAAGTCATCCGCAGCAGCCTCCACCAGCTGCCCCCACTAGCCAAGGTCACCACAGCTTGCGCCGCGGCAGTGTGGCCTGGAGCCGGGTGCAACGCGTTAGTCCTCGCAGGGGCGCGTCTCCCACTGCTCCAAGTCTTGGGAGCGTGTCTGTGAGGCCTTCCTTGGGACCACATGGTGCGCATGATGCACATAACTCGCCTGAGGCTTCGAGTAGCTCGCCGAAGCCACCTGCAAGAGGTTGGCGAGAGGTGCTGCATATTGGTGAAGTCACGTTTGATTTAAGTTTTCAGTTTTCAGCCCCCCTTGAAGGTATGCTGGGGCCCCTAATTACCCACCGGGATGATATGAGGGTGGGTGTGAACGATATTATGCTCGGCTCATCCATAGAACAAGCAGTTTCGACTACACAGTGTGCCCTGGGCTGGATTTCGTCCTTTTTCCAGAGCTCCGACCCAGCACTGACTAGTCCAGCTGCTGCACCAATCATCGGCACTGTGCGCGTGGGGACTTCTGGCAGGGCTCACTTGTCAGATGTACTCACGACAGCGTGTACATCGGCCTTGGGTGCGAGGCTCTCGGCTGCACGTGAGCTCACTAACACACAATCAGCTGCTGCACTGCTGGGCATGCACTTGCACGCTCGGACAATGGAGGGGGAGCAACAATCTCTCTCGTCGCAGGCAGGCGACTTAAGTGCTGGTGGTGCTTCTCCGATTCGTGCAGGGAATGTCGAAGGTGATGCGAAGCTGCGCGCTGAGATCAGCCGCCTTCAAACAAGCCACTTACTTCAGCAATCTAGTGCCGGCATACACGGGTCTGGCGAGGGATCACCGGGAGACAACCAAGCTACTTCAGGCGTATTACCATCAGCACTGACAGCTGCCCTGCGTGCACTATTTGGTTCTGAGCAAGACCGGGCACAGATGGAGGTCGAGCGTGTGTTGCAGGAAGTCCGAAAAGGTATGGCACATTCCGAAATGGAGCAGTCGTCAAGCCTTGACCGTTTCATCGGCGACATGCAGATTGTGGGCTTGTTCGTAGTGTATGAGCATGCAGGTCAGACCATGCGCAGCTCCGTGGTTCCGCTTCATGCTGGGACGCTGCGCCGCATGCCGACTCAGGGTTTGCATTTTTCCTCACCAGCGAGCCAGTCTGCGGCAGACGCGCTACATGCGTCTCTCGAAGATGCAGCCAACTTACACTGTGGAAGCACCTTTCAAGTTGACAACGAAGGCGATGCTGTCTTGCCTGTGCGCTTTCCGTGGGCGCCAATCACTGTTTCCGTATTTGCCCTGCGGGAAGTTCAGTGGGTGGCCGCGCGGCGCCGAGGCTTGGCCGGAGAGCTTGGTGGTGCCTATGATATCGACGTGAGCAATCATTTACATGCCGTGATGCTGGGTAGCCGCACTGAGCGCATTCAAACAGCAGTTGGGGGGCTGGTGGGCACGGGCTTGACCGAAGCCGAAGGCGGTACTGCTGAGTTTCCCGGCGGAGTCCGTGTCCGTGAGCACGCTACGATTGCCGAAGAAGCACCATTCTCAGTCGATGCCGAGTCCCCCACGAAATGGCAAAGTGCTGCATCACCAGCGCTAAAGCGAAACAGATCACACACAACTGGTGTCGCTGGTTTACACGGTGCACGTCCCAGTGTGCGGTCACCTTTGGCTGGCACTGATACTGCGCGCGCAGGTCACAGTGCAGTGTCGGGCCTTGCACTGCATGCACGTCGAGCTGTTCTTGAAGCACAATTTGAGTCAGATACGTCTGCTCCACCACTTAGCACTGCTGGCGGCATGCAAGCCTTCAGTGGACAAGTGGATGCTGGCGATGCATCTGTCGTGTACACATGCATGCATTCATATGCGTATGGGGCAAATTCTCCTGAAGGCGCTATTCTGTCTCGAGCGTCAAAGCTGAGACCTATTGCTTCCCCTTGCGGTGCAAGATTCGGCGGAACTGTTACAGCCGGTGCTACTGCTGGCAGTGTTCTCGCTGAGGCCACTTGGATGCTGCATGGCGGAGGCACAGCAAGTTGTGACACTGCAGCAGCTGCTATGCGAGTTCCTATCCTCGTGGCATTCACACCGCAGGTGCCGTCTGGTCACCCAGTAGCTCCAGCAAGGGCTGCCGCGATGGCACCATCAAGTGACATTCGAAATGCTGCAGCTGCTGCAGCTGGTGGGGCAATGGCCCCTCTGCTTGCGGAGCGAGGTGCCATGGCAGTGGCAACGGCTGCAGCGGGCGAGAATGACACCGCTGGACACGCCAACATTGCCAATGGGCGTGCTCAGTCAATGTCTGCGAGATCGAGGCTGCATATTGGGGACACAGGAGCTGTGCACCCCCTAGCACATGTGCCCGGTGATCTGCTCACACGAAATTATGGTGGCGGACGCGGTACCGGTGCTCGTGTTAGAGACTCGTCGTCCACGACAGGTGTAAGTGTGTTTGACGGAGTGAAGCACTCTGAAGAGTGGGCGATTTCGGCCGTGGTCCCACACTCAAAGGCGTGCACAGCGATGTTCCCAGCACTTTGGGGCTACTCAGCATATGAGGTAGCACCAACTGCAACTGCAATTCAAGTGGCAAATGTGCGCTTGAACATAATAGATGCTGACACACAGGCGGTGCTGCGGCTATCTATTCCGAATTCCCTGGAAATTGCTTCAAGTTCAGAAGCTACAGCGGAGTATGTTTCAAGATGGCAGCTACACACAGAAGTAAAAGTGAGCTTTCTAAAAGCCGTCTCAGGTGCGAGCGCACGAGTGCATGCTTCTGCAATGCAGCTTGTTGCCGACCCAGCCAACGCCAGCGCCATTCCATGGGCCGACATTGTAGGCATACACCGCGGGCGTCCCGGATCCGTCAGTGATGAAGATCAAGTGGTGTGCTCCTTGCTCCTGTCTGAAGTGGCTAGTATGTGTTTGCCGCTTCACTTGATTACAGATACGGAGCTTGCCGCATGGGGTGGTGACTCAGCCGCTGTGTCTTCACTGCAAAGACGGCTTGCAGAAGTTGCAGCAGGCAGCAATATGGCCCTGGCTTCGTGGACTGTACCGAACAATGCTTCGTGTGCAGCCAGGAAGCCTATTGACTGGGAGTCGGCAGGGCAAGACATCCACGTTGCTGCTGACATGACACACTTGGTTTGGGGATCCCACCAAACCCGCTCAAGTGCCCACCATCGAAGAAACCAAAGCGGGTCCATGAGCGGCATAAGTCCAAATGGCTGGGCTCAGCGCAAGTTTCGAAAACACATTCCGCCACCACGGTCAGCCGAAGCAGCTGAAATCTGGCGCGACCTGCAAGCCGCCTCTCAGGGTGCAGCAGGCGGGCTGAATCACAGCGGGCTTTCCACGGGTGCCGACATCTCACCTGAGCGGCACTCTGTTGCAGCGCAGGTAGATTGCTCCTCTGCAGCATCTGCCCCTCCAGGGCAGAGTCCTGATGCTGCACTGAGTGCTGGTCGCACCCATAGCAACCTGTCTCATTCTGGATCAGCAGACCCAGTAGGAGAACCAGGCGCTGTTGACTTCAGCCAACTTGAGCACCTCACCAACTTTGAATCTCCAGCAGGTGCATTGTCCCCTGCAGTAGATGCACACGGGCTGTATACATCCCCAGCTACACATGCTGCTGTTTCCCATCCATTGCGTGCACAATACGAGCGAGCGAGCAGCAGTCAATCCAGTGCTAGTGGCGAATCATTTACCAGCGCCGATAGCTCTGATGGCAGCCAGTCTGACGGAAGCTTTACGGATGGGCACGATGGGGACAGTGTCATGAGTGCAGGCGACTGGGCTGTGCTGCAAGCAGCAATGGGTACTCAGCCCACAGCACATGCCGGTAGCACGTTATTGGATTTAACAGCAATAACGAAGCAAGTCAAACAAGACCAAAGAGACGCCTCTACAAAAGCACCGGGTGGATCTTTAAAGCCAAAGACTGAACCGGAGGGACACAGAGGTGACAATCCTCCCGGACAGTTTCACAGCGCACAGCCGCACCTGTCTCTGGGAGCAGATGCAGATCAGAGTGAAGAAAGATACACTGCAGGGGCATTTGGGCACGTGCAAGGTATGCCCACTTCTCCGTTTCCGATTTACGCAATTGTGCACCATGTGACTGGGCGTCACCAAGGCACAGGCTCTGCCTCTGCCGCGCGGCCAGGCTTCGGAGCCCATGGCTCACGAGGCAGCTCCTTTCAAAGAGGTGGATTTGACGTCTTCAGTGCTGGCCTTGTGTCACTTGCAGACGTGATTTGCAGCCCTTGCTCGTTTTCCACCTTCCGCGTCCTGCCGGCTGGAGAAGTGACCCCCCCGCAGATTCCGGCAGCTAGTGTTGGTCCCTCCAGGGAGGGCAATAACGAAACTGAGACCAGTGCACAGGTACATGATCTGCAACCAGAGGTCGGTGAAGTCGCTGACCACTTTCACTCCGGGCCTGCTACGGACAGTGCCAATGGAAGCCAGCATTGGGAAGCACTTCTCGCCAGGTCTCGACTGCACAGCCATGCCCAGCGAGCAAAAGCAGAGCAGATTCGACTCGAGCTGGGCTCGCACAACTATGCCTTGCTAGGACCAAGTGCTTCTTTGAAGATGAACATATCAGCTTTGGGAGCTCTACTTCCATCCTGGATCCACCACTCAGCTGCCTGTTGGACTGCTGACTCGGCGCAAGCTATTCCATGGCTTGCCCAGTATTTGATGGAAGCCCATCCACAGCCTACCAGCACTGTGGCTGATAGATTGCCTGCGCCAAATACCTGGACTGTGGCTGTGCCCAGAGCCTCATTATCTCTACAATGGGCCATGTTTGGCCCTGCGCACTTGTACCAAAGCGTGTGCGTGCCACCCGCAGATGCAGATGGAATCCCACGGAAAGCCCCTTTATGGTGTGAAGCAGAAATTGATGTTCTGCAGGCAATGGTCAGCACCGATCGCCCGCTGAGTGAGGTAGGGGGTGTTGCAACTGAATTGAACACGCTGGTCGCAACAGTTCCCAGAGCCACACTGAGCCTTACAGCTCGTGGTGGGGCAACCACCCCATGGCGATGGGATCGGACGAAGCAAGCTGTGTACTGCCCGCATGCAGCAGCTGCACTTGCCGCGCCGCCTTCAGCTACTGCTGCAGGTGGAGCCGCGGCAGCAAGCGGGAGTCAAAACATCCGGCGTGGGTCATCGTTCCACCTTGGTGGGCAGGGCTTGTACAGCGATGCGGCAGGGGACGGACACTGGGACACATACATGGACATGCCATCCAGACGAGGCTCGCAAATGCACAGCCATGCGTTTTCATCTCAAGAATCAGCTGGAGTTGACCAGTCTCGTGATGACGGTGTGTCACCCCGTGTGGCCAGCCTTGCTCAAAAGGCAAGCACATTAAGCATGGGCCCTGCTCACTGCCTTGACTTACCCCTGTCAGAAAGTGCTGAAGATGAGACGCTGCCCATCACTTCCAACCCCATATTCTTTGCTGGCGACCCAGTGCGCGTGGCGCAAGTTAGTGTGACTGGGATTGAGTTGCAGAGATCAGATAGTACACCCACGCTTGGTGCCTCCCCCATGCCCCATAGCATTCATACCACCTGCGATGTCGCCAGTCGGGCGCGAGTGGCTGCGATTCAGTGCCACTTCGTGCCTCTGGCTGGCGCAGTTTTGCCACAAACAACACAAGCCGTGTCAGAGTTTATTGCAGAAGCTACAACCGCTGCTTCAATAGCACTTGCCCGCAGAGACCTGTATTTACGGGTTGTTCGACAAACAGTACTGTCTGCTGCAGCTGCAAGCTGGTGCCTACCCACAGGGCTCTCGTCTGTGGACCCTCTGTCACGCCCCGGCAGACACCACCTCCATGCAGCTTTGGGACTTTCTCCAGCTGCGATCCTTGCCAATACTGATGCACAAGTTGCAAAGTCAGACCAAGATGAAATTGCGTTATTGTCTGGTGCAGTTGCACACCTGGGCTGCACCCCGGTGCAGCTGTCTGAGGAATGCAGCCTGGACTGCTCCAGTGGGGCGGAAACCAGTGGTCACAATGCTTTTGCAGGGTTGGCCAGTCCTGTTGGTACACAAAGCGGGCGAGAATCTGTTTCCAGGACAGAAATGGACACTCAGGATATTGGAGCCAGTCTTGCCTCACCCCAGCCAGGCAAGGCTGCCCCGTTCATGTTTCCTGGCCGCACAGACTCGCCACGGCGCGCGATGTTGTCGGCTTTGCATAGCTCAGGCAGCGCAAATACTATGCATGACTCCTCAAAGGACAGTGTTCCAGCAGATAGTTACCAAGCTGTTCTGGTGGCCTTGAATTGCGCATCTCGAGACACTCTGGCCACAATGGTCGCTGCAAGCTCAGGAGATCCGTTACTTGTCGCCACAAAGCGATGCAGGGCCATGGTTGGTGTCACTCGGGACGAGGTCATGCCGCTCGCAGGTGTGCAGAAGGCAGCGGAGATGGTTGGCGTATGCGGAATTCTGCGCTGTGTGCTGTGGGCAGCTCCACTGCCTGCTTGGGGAACCATTCACAGCGTGCTATCGGTTGAAGAGAACCTGTGTACCCCACCAGATGAAGATACAATTAAAGGTCAGCTGCTGGTGTCTACAGCGCCTTCGCGACCATCGCATAGAACTACTCGGAATGCTTCAGGTGCAGCTTGGTTTGCTCGCTTAGACAAAAGCAAAGTCAGCCGCTTTTGGCTTGATTGGGTAGGGATTGACGTGCGGGAAGTTGCGCAGAATGCTCGACTTACTGGAGACATTGCAACCAGCAGCTTGCCTCGCTCTCGGCCGGGTCTGGGTGCTGTTTCGGATTGGTCTGTCACCCTAGGGTCGGCGATATGCGGGTGCCTAGAAAGCTTACCATGCGCAGGCGACGAACCTCTGCCCCAGCACTTGCACCATCCTGCTGAGAATGAGGCCGATAGCTCAAGTGTCAGCTGTATGACCAATGCAGGCTGGAACGGGCTCGCGCTTGGGATTGGTAGTGTGCGTGCGTCTCAGCTCGATCGTCTGGACCGACGCAGCAACAGCGTTGTGGAGCATGAATCCCACGTGCAACACAGCAATCAAGCCGTAGCTATCATAAGCAGTGGTATCCAAGTCCAAATTTCGCCCAGTGTTGGGGACATATTGGAGCATGCAGCAGCTGGGTGGCACTACGCAATTGCCATGAAGGCACTGGCTGCAGCAAGGGGCACCTGCTCTGGCCCTGGCTCTCGCCTGCGGCAGCAGGCTGCTGCTGCTGCTGACGACGAAGACAGCGATGGCGGAAACAATAATGTGAGTGCTAGTCATGCACTGCTGCCTTTTATCGTGGCTCAGTGTGACTCTGCCCAACTGCATGCTCTGACGGAGGAGGCGTGCTGGCTTGAGGTGTCCCTGAGACAAGCAGCAACCGCCATTACCAGTGAAACTCTTTCAATCAGCTGCCCAGAAGTGTCCGCAGACGTGGTGAATGGAACGCTTGCTTCAGACCAAGGCGACCAAGTCGATGCAACCGACGAGCAGTTGCCGAACTTTGGGACGACTCTGCACGGAGTCGGGCTTCTGCTCAGCTTGCCAGCCCATGATGATGCGAATGGGCTGCCTGGCTTGTCGTGTTCTGTTGCAGGGGTGCGCGCGTTTCTACCGGCATACTCACTTGATGTGTCCAGTCTGACACTCGCTGCTGCAGAGTGGATTGCAGTGGCCAGCCATATAGCGGCATCTCCTGCGTTGCCACGAGAGATTACTTTACCTCAAATAGGGAGTCCTGGAACACTCCCTGCACACTCCAGTGGCGTTCAAGATTCACGGGCTCCTGGTCTGGAGCTTGCCTCGGGTGTGTTTAGTATGCCCTTTTCAAAGCTGAGTTGTGCAGTCAAGGACTTGCAGGCGACAGCCGCTCTTACAACTGCGCTTTCGACCTCGTACAGTATGAACTGGCTACAAGTATGTTCAGGCACCCAGTATGTGTCAGCTGGACCTGCTGCTGGTCCAGGCTCCATCGTGCCGCCGTCGATGCACAGTGTTCTGCGTGTGGCCCTGTCTGGTCACAGTGTTCGAGCTGCCCGGAAGGACGGATATAGTGTGATGGAACATCGTATCAAATTGCCCAGCTTGGAGTGTCAGCTTATTTTCGATCCTGCCGCAGTCACTGGCGATGTGGGCACAAGGGTTTTACTGAGATTTGACTCTGCCCACATCGCGCTTTCTCCAGATGTGTTATCAGACATGTTGGATGTACAATCATCCCTCCAAACTGAAATTGTCAAAGCTGTAGGGTTATTTCACATCCTGCGTAGCACATGGGCTCGCCAAGCGACGCATGAGGTCGAGGCTGCATCCCAAAGGCGCCGAGCTGCCCGAGCCTCGTATGTAAGCAGCGCTGGCAGCTCCTCCGCACTTTTGCCTGCAATAGGACACTATTCTACAAGCTCGGCAGTATCTGGTGCATCTGTTGCATCTGGAGATAGCTTCAGCACCCGTGGAGGCAGCAGTGCTGGCATGTCTGTGCTCACAGGAGGCTCCAATGGAGGTGGAATCCAAGTGAAGGTCTTCCAACCGGCTGTCAATGTTGCATTTATCCTGCCAGTTGGGTCACCGCAAGTTCCGCAAGTTGTCATACTGAGAGCATCCTCAGGGCTTCAAGTGCTGCAGTTGAGTGTGCCGTCCATAAATGCGCTGCACCAAGGAACAGCTCGCTACACTGCCGCTGCGCTTGGGCTGCAGCTGGCATACCATGTGGTGGAACCGGAAAATGGCCACATTGGCACACCACAGTATGCATTCAACGCCAAGGTAGCCACACCCCACTCCAGTCCCGGGAACGAATCCACTGATGCTCCAGATGCATCTGTGGAGCTTGCGTCGCAACTGTGTCGTAAGTACTCCCAGCGCTCTTCAGAAGCCAGGGTCTCACACACATCCTTGCAAACACAGCCTGTGTTTTCAATTGGCGGCATCCCACTAGGCCTGCTGCCTGATGATTCATCCCTTGTGCTTGCTGCAGCAGCCAGAGCTGCAGACGGCTTGGCACCTGGCAGTCCAGGAGGGTACGGCCAAGACCATCTCGGTGGCCTTCCTGTGTATCGACCTCGGGCACGCAGTGGGAGCACAAGTGACAATGTAGATGTTGATGCTGCCTCTCCTCGCGGACTTGGAGTTCAACTGTTCAGTGCAAATCCTGGTCCAGGGAGTGGAACGCGACGCACGCTGTCGCCCCAAAAGTCGACTCAAAGTGTACAGCTTCTAGACAACACTTGTGGCCATGATGCTATCGTATGGCGAATGATGACTGACGTTACACTCACCTATGCGCCCTTTGAACTTACTAGCGGAGCTCAGGGCAGCAGCCCGTCTTCTGGTTCAGTGCGCTCCGATCCGGGCAGATCGGTCGGGCAGCTGCATTCTATTAACCTAGTTTTCGATGCAGTGAGCTGCTTGGTGCTGCCATCCGCAGCACGGCTGACTGGAGAGTGTGTTGCTGGGCTCACGGACCGCCTTTCGGCCTACCTGCAGCAAGCCCATGTCCTGCAGGCGTCCCTGGCAGATGTGACACATGAGCAAGCATCAAATACAACTAAGCATCATAGGCGCCACAGTAACAGAGCAACCTCCAGTCAGAGACGCAGCAGGTCGCATAGATCGCGCCGCCGTGCGGAGGGGCAGAGCAGGACTGAGCCGAGTCGCAAACCCAGCGCAAGCGTGTCCTCCATTCTGCCTCCCATGTTGATGGGGGGCTTGACAGGCATGTGGGGACAAACGGGAAGCGCACAGTCCAAAGCAGTGTCTGCACTGCCGGCAGTTGCTATTTCCATCGCAGCCACCCGCGTTGCCCTGCTCCTTCCGTCCGTTGATACGCTGGGCACTGTACCTGCCTCAAGTGCCAATTCTGGATATCCAGCTCCCAGCGCACGACATGGGCCGGGCAGTGTGCACAGCAGAAGGCACCGTGCAGCCTCCACTTCCCAACCTGAGGATTTTGTCGATACGTCACTGTTTTGCACTGCAGTGGGCGTGGGAAGCATGCAGTTGCGAGGGGCGATCTCTCTCGTGACCCCACCTGGCAACCGAAAAGGTGCAGCATCACAAAGCACAACTCATCGGAGCAGCGCAGCGAACGAAAGCGGGGTCATTGAGTTGCCTTTGGGTGTCATGACCCTGGTCGGCAGAGACTTTGGTGTGACTTTATCTGGGAGTGCCAAGGATGTCGCCATTGTCGTGAGGCCGGCTTGGGGGGCCTCTGCTTGGCTGCCGCAGCAAATTGGTGACTGCAAGTATGACCGATACATGCACCCGATCATGGAGGAGCTGGCGGCTGCGCAGAAGGCTGCAATGGAGCCTGAGGATCCAGAAGGCCCCAGCCCCCCTCATGCCCAAGGCGAGGAACCCAACGCAAGCGGAGCGATGCTGCAAAATGTCGTCTTCATGCCGTTGATGGGCACCAGCCTGTCTGTGGCGCTGGCTGGGCTGCCGCATGCCGAGCATGAGCATGCACTGGTGTTGGCAACCGGCACTGCTTCTGTGGCGCAGCCTGTTGTGCGGCTCTCGCCTGCGCTAATCCACGATATCGCCACAACCGCTGCATGCTGGCAGGAAACAAGCCAACAGCTAGGAGGCATAATGCTTGGGGCAGATGATCTTTCTGCAAGCGCTGTGGCTTCTGCGTACCTCGCCGGGCAATCTCCTGCGTCTAGTGCTGCCCATACGCCCCGAATGCGCAATCGCGCCGATAGCACGGGCCCCATTCCACTAGAAAGAGCCTGGTCTGCTGGAAGTGAATCTCCTAGGTCTGTGCGTTGGTGGACTGATCCGATTGTTGCCACTAGCATTACGATGGTGATTGGAGGGGGTTCTTGCGAGCTGCTGGCCACAAACCAGGGAAGCCTTCGAAACATGCAGGTACTGCAAAGGCTGCCTCTCCCTGCGGTGACTGCAAGCGTTGAAACATGCTCCAAGGCTGGTGACGGCGAAGAGGCACTCTCGCGAGCAGCAGCTCACCGCCTCACGATGGTGCCCCGCAACAATTCTGCGATGCTGCGCCTGCAGTGTTCCCCCATTGAAGTGTCCCACAGCTTGTTCATTTTTGGGCAAGACTGTTTTGGCACATACAAAAATCTTCGTGAACGATGGGCACAACACTCCAGCTGGCTGGCAGTGCAGCGTTATGATGCAGGGTCAAGCTTGCTGCGCGGTCATGGTGAAATGTCTGCGCCATTCGGACTGGCCGACACGTTTGACGAGCCACAAGACCTGGCAGCATCTGGTGGTGTAGGTCCATATGCTTCTCCGCGATACGAGCAGGGTAAACGTGGGCCAGATCTTGGTGCTGGCGAATCACTCGATGAAAGCACTTGGCTTTCGGTCCTTCCTGAAGGGTTGGTGCTGTACCTTGCTCTAGATGCACAAAACACAGCGCCACCCATGTATCGCAGTGTAACAGGCGCAAACATGCCTCCTCATGCTCACCAAAGGCTGTACTGTAAGGTGTCTTGCGCGCCCTTTGTGTCTGGTGTGTGGGGGGTGCTGTCAGCTGAAGCCCCCCTCAGCGCCACGGTAGCTGTGGTGAAAGGGGGTGATGGCATGCTCGCTCTCAGCGCGCACTTACATGCACCCAAGCTGTCTGTCCAGGTAATGAGCGATGTATCGCAGCCATCGCAAGATCGCCAGAGTGGCATGTACGGGCGCGGTTCTGGAGACGATCGCTCAGCTGGACCTTCCACTTTACTTGGCGTGTCAGTCACTGGGCTATCCCTGCCAATCACTCTTTCGCAAACGCGACCTAGCAGGCTGCTAGCAACTTCCATTCGTACCAATGCTGTTTTGCACCTGGCAAGCGTTTCCACGGAACTGAACGCAAACCGCGTGCAATCCATGACAGAGTTTCGCCAAGCCTGGGCATATAGCCTTCTACAGGCACAGGCTATGCTGCGAGCAGCCATGCAGGACACAGATGGCTCATCTGCACCTTATAATGCACGCGCCACCTCGGCAGGTGTCGGGCAGCCTGCATTTTCCAGGGGTATTGACCCAATGCCAGGTGCAGACAGCAGTGGAACTTCGCCTCTGAAAACACAATCAAGTCCTGAGACACCAGCTGCTGCAGTGCTATCTATGCTGCGGGGCTCCCTGGGCGACGTGCAGTTGCTGTTTGCGCTCGACGAAGTCCATGCCACAGCACGGATGGAAACCCTTTCTCGCTATCACCCGTCGCTTGTCCTAAGGGCACGGTCTCTGTTGATTGCAGCCCAATTGCAGCCAGTGTTATTCTCCCTTCTGTCCCACAGGCGCTCGTTTGTAGCTGCCTTGCTGACCGATGCTTCCCTCAGCTCCCGTGGTCGGCTTTGGAGCACTTCGTCTGTTCGGAATGCCACAGCCTTTGTTGTTCAGGCTGTTGATGAGGACACTGACTTGCAGGCATGGTTAAACCAGCAACTCCGTGCAAATGCCAATGCTTTGCAAACCGCCGACGACATGCTGGTGGCTGATCTTGGGCATACACTTGGCATCACTGCTGGCTTCGGCGTGGAGCGTGTGGCTGGCGGCATGTACGATATGGGTGCCACAGCACGGGACGTTGCCATAGCTCTGAACACACCGCTAGACCAACACACTTTCCAGCAAATGCCATCGCGCAATGCTGCGTGTATGCTTCAGCTAGATGCCCAGGCTGTGTCTGGTTGGTTCGAAGATGACGAAGATGGAAAGTTGCAAACGCTGCAAGCCTTAGACATTAGTGTGCTGGATGTACTGGTCACCCCAGAGGCAATTGCTGTGCCCAGCGACATCCTTGCGCAAATCATAGCACATGTGCAAACAATTCACACAGTTCAGTCGGCTTCTGTGGTGCAGCAGCTGTTGGCTAAAATGCAAGTTCCCAAAGCTGCTGGAAAGATTGGGGCCACCTCTCGCCGCCCAGCGCCATTCGCGAGGCAAATGGCGCCTTCGAGCCACTTTCCTGGCTCGGCATATGGAACAACTTTGTCCCGCAACCATGGTGGTCCAATTGAGCAGCAGGGGGGGGCAGGTAACTCTGCTCCAAGTCTGCACCCTGCACTTGTGCCCGCACCACAGGCTGCAACCGGGCGCGTTGTGTTCCAAGTGAAGACGTGCACTATTATTCTGCACGGTTCAGCACCTGTTCCAGGTTACACCTCAGAACACATTGGCTTCTTCATCACTGAAGCCATGGCTGGCTTGCAGCAAACTTTGCCCCAAGGGGAGGGGGGGGACATTCGGCGGCAATTGGTCACAGGTGTGCAGGATTTCAGAGTTGACTGGCGAGCTGCAGCTCATGTGCCACCTCCTCCTGTGACCCCATTGCCAGACTGGGCCACTGCGTTCCGCCCAGCATCAGCTGGGCTGGCCACCGTCGCAACGACATCCAGTACCATTTCCCGGAGTGACACGATTTTGGGCATCCCAAAGTTCAACTTGAACTTGCACACAGTACAAAGCCTCACAAGAAACACAGGTGGGCACTCTGCTGCCTCTTCCATGATGGGTGGCTTCGGAAATGGCAGTTTCTTCGGGGGGGGCGGCCACCGGGAGTTCAGCAGCTCAGCAGGTGACAGGCGGGGAATGAGTGCCGAACTGTTCAGCGGGCAAGGATCAAACACCACACAACATGCTGCTACGTACTCTCATCAAGTTCAGTATGTGTTTCACTCCACCTTTCACGGAGAACTCGCGGCAAGCACCAACATTGACCGGTACACGGGGCAAGGACTCACGCCAACCGCGCTGCAGGCGAAGTTTGCTGCAATCGGAAAAACACCTGCGCGGGATCTCATCCATACACAGGAAGCCTTGGGAAAGGCTACAGAAGAGCTCTCAATTCTGCACCAGCGCTGGGCGGAGGCGATTGGCGCGCAGGCTGGCCCTGCAGCCACTGACTTCCTTCTACCCATTCTGGCCAAGAGCAGTGCGCGGGGGAGCCAATACTCGCAGCAGGATGTGCGCGGACGGCAGTATGGTGGCGGGTATGCTGAATCAACTGGCACCAGCGGCGCTTATGGGGGCATGCAGGCAACACCACCTCAAGCAACCACAACATTTGTGTTCAAGCCCGACTACTCTCGCAGCAAAACGCCCTTCCGCTTCAAGCCGCGGCTGGCACTGGCTAACATCGAATTGGGATTCCTGCTGCGGCAAACTGGCATCATGAGCGACACAATGCTGCCTGAAACGCTCTTTGGCGCCGTTGGCGTTCCCCTGATGCAAATGCTCTCCGCTGGTGCAGGTCTGGTTGCGCCCCCGTCTCATATCCAGTGTGCGCCAGTGATGCAGCTCCTGCGGTACGTGAGCGCCAACCCTGCAGCGCTTGTGGCGCTTTCGTCGTCCCCACCCAGGCCTCTCCCAGCAAATCGCGCATCCCTGGGCGCCCAAGCGCAGGGAAGGCCGGCTGCAGGAGGTGCACAGTCCGAGGCAATGCGTGACAATGTACACATTGGAAACGCCGGCGGCGGCAGCAAGTACAAGATGCGCAAGAAGTCGACCACTACGGCGCCCCCCACAGGCCAGCCGCGCCCAGTTGCGAAGCCGTTGGCTCCAAGCGGGCCCGTGCACAGGCGATGAAGCAGCTTTTGTGGGCCCTTAAACGCAATAAATATTCATATATTCAGACTTGACGCACGCTTGCAGCAACACTTGCTGAGCTACCCTGTGCAACACAGCAGCCCACGCAGCCCCTGCGGCCTTGCGAACTCACTTGGCCGCTTTGCTTTTCCTGATATGGCAGGCCACATAGCTCACTGTGCTGTCCTCAGGGTCGACATGCTTCCCAGAGCGATCGTACGATACAAGCTCATAGGTGCACCCCCAGCCGAGCAGCTGGGACATCTCCATGAAAATTAAGATGGGCTTCTGGCCGCAAATGGTGTTCTTAGTGAGTTTCAAGTATTCCCTGAACACCATCGGGTCTCCTGTGGCAATTGCCTGCATACCAGCTCGGTCGAGTCGCTCGATTTGCTCCGAGAGCATTTGCCCAGGTTGTGCGTCTGCTGGTAGGTTGAAGTACTGAAAGCGCGGCCCCCAATGACAAAAGTCGCTGCTTAGACACACACGCACACGCTCGCCATCACAGAACTCAGCAAGCAGCTTAGCGTACTCCTTTTCCATTTCAGTGGTGAGCTTGCTCACCACGATCGACAGCACTTTCAATAATTTGCATGCTTCCTCGCCAAGTACCGTTTGCAGCATCGGCAAGTGCATTTCGATGCTGTGCTCAGCTTCATCACAATGCAGCGGGAAGTATGGAAATTTACCAGTGCTGTGTAATTGTTTGACTGTTTCAGTGTCGACTTGTAAACTGCCCAAAGGCGTCTCGAATACGCTCGCTGATGTGACTGCACACCCTTCGAAGCTTACGTGGTGGCTTGGTCCCATAATGACGATACGGTCAACACTGGCAGCACCTAGCGGCTTGAATGCATTTGCCATGTTGCTCCCACAGTACCTGCAAGGTCGAATGTGTCATAATGTGAAGTGCACAACACAGCTAGTAGGGCAGATTTCGGTATCGCCACCACGCCAAAACTCACATGAAGCCAGCATGAGGACCAATCGCTGCAATGACCTCAATTGGATTTTCGACATCTTTTGCCACAGAAACGTAGCCTGAAGAACATAATTACCCGATTGTGCGCCAGCTGGCCAGGCAGCGTGAATGGAGCTTACCAGATAATTCTTCAGCGAGCTGGGCGCTATCAGCTTTGTACCACAGGCCAGCGTGTGCAGCTGAACGCACGACAGTCGAATCAAGAGTGGCTGCCATGGTAGTGATAAATAAGAATTCCACGGTTTGGCTCGAGCCCCTCTTCGAAATCGCTGATTTGAACAAAATTCCTATTTGAGCCAATGCACGGTCATCCCATAGTAGCCCCCCCTTTCCGGCCCTCCTTGGTCACAAGTGGAGTGCGACCATGATACAAGCCCCGTACCAGGTATTTAATTGGCAGCTATCTCGGACAATGCTCTAAATAAACCGAAGTGCCAGCACATGAGCCTGCAGCAAGCACAACGCGAGACGCTCCTCAACAACACCAGTCCCCTGCACCATGGACAAAACGGGGTGGCTACAAACAGACACATTCCAAAGCATGTAGTGTGCAGCAAGATTGCCCTCAGCCTGCGCAGCGTGCCGGCCCCTCGCTCAATATGCTGCACGCCCTGGCAGCCAATGCAGCAAAGGCAAGCCAAGGGAGCACACACGACAGCAACACGGTCAATTTAGTAATTTACTAGCTTGGTGTGGGCGTTGCGGCTGCATTGTATCTAGCCGCTACCAGCGCCAGGGCAACCTTCGCTGCCCAGCCACACGCCAAGCGCAGATGCCAGGAGCTGCCTTGCCATGGCTGCTCGGGCACTCGAAGCCCGCTCTGCTAAACGCTGTGAAATGGCTCCGTTGTGACTTGTGCTGGCGTGTGCTGGTGTTGGGCGCTGTGCGCTGGCCTGGCTGTTCTGAGCGGCAGTATCCAGCAAGGACAGTGCACGCTGCAGCTTCAACTGGGCGTTGTGGTCGCCCAAAGCATCAAAACGGCGCCAGGCGTACAAACACGCGTCATCATCCCACCGCAGCATCCACAAGAGGCACCGGTTGATATGCTTGGGAGCCGTCATTCTGCACAGCACCTGCAAAAGCTCATCGGATGAGCAGCATCCGAGCAGCTCGCAGTGCCGTCGATCAATCGCGACAGAGCTGCCCACCTCCCATGCATCCAGGGCTTGCACAACGCTGGATACTTTCGCAGATCCACTCTCCTGGGCCCCGGCACCCACACCGGTTGCTGCCTTGCACGCACTTTGAAAAGACTGCTCCCAGCGATCAAATGCACAATTCAGGAATGCACTAGACGATTGTCGAGCAGTCATCAGTGCAATATCAAGCGCTGCCTGGTTAGATGCGTCCGGAATGCAGGTGCGCACAGGAGGATGTTGGACAGCTGGCGAGGCTGCTGCAGATACAAAGCCCCCTGACCCCCACTTGTGGTGCTTGGCGCTAGCAGCAGCCACAGCACTCCGAGTTGGAAGCCCAAATGACACTGCTGAGCTCGCTGCGGCACCTTCACGTCTGTCATGTTGTTTTTGCTCAGCATCTGACATCGGAAAATTGGCGGTCGGCCCTGGGCTCTGGAAGCCACCCCCACTCATCCCCCCTCCGTGGCACCAGACTGCAGCGAAGTCTGTTGTGCACACATCAGAACAAGCCCCAGTGACCGATCGCTTTGCACAGTGCGAGCACACAGCTGTGACACTTAACGCAGCGCTGCCCCGGTCACTTTGCACACAGTGCCACCAACCGGGCGGGATAAACAGAGAGCTCCCAGGGACCATCTCAGCCACAAAAATCTCTAGTGGCTCCCTTGTAGTAGATGACTGCTGCTCCCCCTGGATGCGCTCAAAACGCACCAGGTGGGCTGCCCCGCCTCCTGGAACTGAGTGTGCTCTGACATCAACTGCAACATATCCGCACGGTGCAGCAGCAGCCTTCGTGGCAGATTGCTGTGCTGTGAGCCCGTGTATCTCCAGCTGTATTGCAGTGGGCGGCACAAGGTCCCACAGCTGGGTTCCGGGCCAAGCATTGCATCGCTCCTTGAGGACACTGGCAGTGCTGTCGCGGCCTTGGCGGGGGGCGCGCTGCAAAAGGGAAGATGGCCGGCACAACCACACCATTTTGCACCCAGTGAGACATGTGAGCACATTGTGCTGCTCATCATAGTGCGTTTGGCTGGCTGCGGGCTGTATGTTCACCCAGGCGGTGCAGCTGTGAAGCGTGAAGTGGTACTCGCCTGGTGCAGGCAGGCTGTGGGGGTGAGATGCTAGACTGGATAGCGCTGTGGCGCGTTGTGAGTTGCTATGTGGAGGTAATGGCGGGGGCTGTGGGTCTGCAGACGCTTGGCTGCCAGCCTCCAGTGCGCTGGCACGCCCCACCCCGGAGCTTGGGCTGCTGCAAGCTGCCGCGTCAATGCCGGCCGGAATGCGCAGCAAACGCATGAAACCCGAAACTTCTGAGTCTGGGCAGGCTGGGTGTGCACGGCCGCTTTGAATAACGGCTTGCGCCAGATACGCGCCTAGCCCAGTCCCAAGAAAGCTCCCCGACAGCAGATTTGAAGTCTCCGATTGTGAAGTGCTGCGGTCAAGAGCAGCCTGCCAAGCTCTGGCAAAGGTACTGGCCGACACAACAGCGTGCTGAGTTTGCAAATCTTGACCAGACAGACCCTCGGCTGTCAGGGGTGCCATTGTGACGGCCAGCTGTGATGCACTCTGGAGAATTTGTACAACTTCCGCAGACAGTTGGCTCGGAGTTGACGTTGTTAGCACATGGCCAGCCGAGCACAGCCATGGAACCGCTGGCATGTTGATCTGGCTAAACGCCTTTCAAAGGTCTCTAGGTGCAAAGTACTGGCGATGTAACTGCACTTTGATAACCTTCCGGTACAGTGAAGCGTCGCATGCATGAACTTTCTTGAGTTATAGATGGATGCGGCGCACTGAACGTCAGGAGACAGCAACGTGACGAAGAGAACATATACACTTGAAACATGTTCGTCAAGTTTGCTTGCAGGGAGAAGTCCGCTGTGCAGTTCCATATAGGGTGGATAAAGCCCCCATACTCACCTCACGACACAACCGGATCACCGCATAATATGGAATCAATTTGGCTCACGGCTCTCAGCACCATATACCCGGCCGCAGGACGCTCACAGACCAATGCTTGTAAAAATATACACAACAGCAGCACAAGTCTTGAGACTCGATTTTTTGCGACTCCGCGGAGCGACCGCCAGCTAGCCCAGCATGCGTCGGGCAGCATTTGAAGCCGCATTGCCACGCCGGCCATAGCTGCTCGTTCGGGTCACCGATGAAGCAACGACTGAGCTGCTCGTGGCAACTATGCCTGCTGTCGCCCCTGGCTGGATGGGGGATACTGGTGGCATTCCGGCAGCGCGTCTGCCATGACTGGCACTGCGCTGATGGTGTCCGTGCCGCTGGGGGGGTGAAGCAAACAATCCAGGGCCCCCTGAGGAGCGAGAAATGAGCCCTCCTGTCTGAGGACCTGCAGATGACTGTCGTGCAGCAGCGGGCGACAAATTGAAGCCCCCTACACCCCCTTGCGATGACATGGAGGGCAGCACTGACTCCGACGCGGAGCCACCCAATCCAAAGCCCCCCCCCTCCCCACCCCCAAGTGGCTGAATAGGGGAGTGCGGACGCCTTCCTCCCCTCCTTCCGCTGTTGCGACCAGAACCAAGTGTTGCCGAGCCCCCAGAGCCTGCGGCCATCAACTGAGAA
>Ga0307982_1000347_pt1 | contig 36580 bp, 13 predicted proteins | sample OrgLakmetagen989_FD_201847 | JGI IMG/M metagenome (GOLD analysis project Ga0307982, IMG submission 201847) | Saline water microbial communities from Organic Lake, Antarctica - #989 | ecosystem: Environmental > Aquatic > Non-marine Saline and Alkaline > Saline | place: Antarctica: Organic Lake... | reverse complement strand
CTGTAATGCCTTTCCCTGAGAGTGCGAAAGTATACTGCTGCTAATGAATTGATGCACACCAGTGAGTCAGACACTCCACTCGGCCATGGGCACCCCCACACACCATGGCTGCGCCCAACAGCTGAGCCCCCCTGCGTGTGAGCACAGGCATCTGCACTGCTAATGCTGTGGCAGGTTGGAAGCACGGGCAGAGTTTAGATGGCCCAGACACCTGCAAGATATTAGTCTAGCGCACAATGTGAGCTGGGCTCGTGCGTGCTACCCCGGGCTGTGGCGGGCGACCCACTGTTGTTTGTAGTAGTCACTTTGTAGGACAGAACTTTTCACTGGACACGCGTTCTGTGCTGATGACGAGCGGCAGCACTAGTGAGAGTGCAAACCACCAAAGCATGCTCTAACACAACGTTAATTCTCAATCATCCTTGATGCATTAGTACAAGCCCCACAACAAGATCCACGGAGCAGCAGCAGCCAACACATCTCCCTGACGGCACTAAAAACCGCGTACCACACACCAACAACGAATTTACTCGTCCTTGGCCTGCACGCGTCCACGGTGGCGGCCGGTGCGGCGGGCACCGATGAGACCGACCTTCTTTCCGGCAGGGGCATCCTGGCGGACGGTGGAAGCATGGCCAATGTGCTGATGGTTACCACCACCATGAGGATGCTCCACGGGGTTACGGGCCACACCACGGACAATGGGCCAGTTGTTGCGCTTGACGGCCCACTTGTGAGAGGCACGGCCAGCCTTCAGCATAGGCTTGTCCAGGCGGCCACCGCCAGCGACGATGCCGACAACAGCGCGGCACTCGGAGGCGATCACTTTCTTGGATCCGGAGGGCAGACGCAGCTTGGTCTTGCCGGTCTCCTCGTTGTGGCCGATGACGGTGCAGTACTCGCCGGAAGCGCGGGCAAATCGCCCACGGTCACCGGGCTTCTCCTCAACGTTGCACACGATGGTTCCCTCAGGGAGCTCAGACAGAGGCAGCACGTTGCCAATGGCCAGGGTGGCCTTCTTGCCAAGGTACACGTACTGTCCAGTGGACACACCCTCGGGGGCCACAAAGTGGAACTTGTCCTTCTTGTAGTAGATCGCGTTGCGAGCAGACAAAGTGAGCAGAGGAGCACCACGCCCAGGGTCGTGCTTGATCTCAGTGATGACACCCTTCACGTATCCGTTGCGCTGTCCATAGCTTGCAGGGGGGAGCTTGGAGGGAGCAATCTTCAAGCGCTTGCGAGAGATAAAAATGCTGCCCTTACCGCGGCGCTGTGCGAGGATGACCTTGCCCATAGCTGATGATGTGAGAACTCAAACACACCTGCAATAAAAAATTAGTGTGCGCTGATCTCAGCAAACCTGTGGTTACAAGCAACAGAAAATGGCTGCACAGCTGCACGACGCTTGATTGCTAATTCCGCAGAAGCAAAGACAGGCCAGTCATCCCCCAAAACTCGGGGAGCAGCCGGACAACACAAACCGCACACAGACAATGGCATCTGGCATGATTCAATTGCTCACGGCTCTAGACCCGGGACGAAGAGCAGAAACGGCAGCCCACATCAGCGGAGTCTAAATACGTGCTCAGACATTGAGCAAGCAGACCGACACACTACGCTCTGCTTGACCTGCACCAGCAGCAAAACTCACCAACAACAGCCGAAATATAGTCGGCAAAACAATGATAGAGTGATAGTCGCCAAAGAAGTACTTCTACAGCTGGCAATTCGGATTTGTGTGTATTTATGCTGTACGTGAATGAACAAACTTATTTCATACCCAGCGCAGCCATAGCCCAAGAGAATGTAAATGCCTCCTCCTTCAGGTTGGCGTATCTATCGGAAGCTGAGAAATGCCCGGAGGTCATGTCTACCTTCAATAGAACTTGCTCGAGGCCACTGGTGCGGCGAGGCAGAGCATTAGCCCGAAGCTGCTGTGCGAACTTGGCGGGCTCCCAGTATTGCACTCGCGGACTGCGCACACACGACAACATGCCAAACAGTAACAACTGTGAAGCGCACTATAACACTTACTCATGTAGCCCTGCAAGCAGCAGCACGGGTGGGTACTCGACTTTCTGTACGTTGTTCATGGGGCTGTATGACTTCATGTACTCAAAGAACGCCTGCACGGCAAAAAGCGGTGGTTGAACGCGGCAAGGCAATGGGGAAAGGTGTGACACTTACTGCAAGATTGGGGTTGCCCCATTCAAGCCACTCCTCTGTAGTGAGGTGGATGCTGGGGTCGCACATGGTGGTCATGAGGTCGACAAAGGGCACGTCGCCGACAGCACCAGCCCACAACTCAGGTGCTCGGTTGATGGCATTGCCAATCAACAGCCCACCTGCACTTGCGCCATATGCTACAATTTTCTGAGGTGCTGCGATGTGCCGCTCCGTGAGCGACCGAGCCACGTCAATGAAATCTGTGAAAGTGTTTGCCTTGGTCAGGAACTTCCCCTGTCGCTCGTACCACGCACGGCCACACTCGCCACCACCCCGCACATGGGCTGTGGCAATCACCACACCCTGGTCTGCCAAAGCGCTCAGGTTGGCTGAGAAATACACGTCGTTTGCCACACCATATGAGCCATAGCCCTCCAGGTACACTGGGGCCATGTGGGGCAGCTCCTCAGCAGCAGCCCGCATCGACGGTGGAAGAATCAGCGGCACGAAATCGCCGTCTGTGGCTGCTGTGCCGGGCTGGAACAGTGCATTTGGCCGCCAAAACAGTGACACGGGGATGGCGGTGCCGTCTGTCGCAGGGATGGTGATGCGCGCAGCCTTGTACTGAGTGCGGTCAAAGTTTGGCACAACGCGCTCCTTGACCAGCACAGATGTTTGAGCTGGTGCCTCCAGCTCTGCGATGTCTGGCAGCCCATCACGCATGCAGCTGATGCCCTGCACCGCTACAGACGCCACTGCCGCCTCCAGGTTCAGCTCTAGCACTTGTGTCGGTGTAGTAGGGCTGGTGTAAGTGTACAAAAGGGTGTGACCTTCCCACTGAGGAGCCCTGGGCGAGATGTAGTAGGCTGGGTCAGAGGTGTGAATCCGCCAAAGCCGCAGGGTGCCGCCGCTGCTGGACTGTCCAGCCGACACGGAGTCCTGGATCTCCACTGCCGGTGCAGCCTGCTTGCTTGCGGCTGCAGCCAGGTGCTCCTCTGGCCCTCCACAGCCGCCAGCCGGGACGGGCAGCACGAGGTCGCGCACTGCAGGGAGCTGGCTGGTGGGGAGTAGCCACACCTGAGGAAGGGCATTGGCACGGCCTTGCAGCACAAGCATGTTACGAGCAACTTGCAAGCTTTCAATCTCAACGTCGTCTCTGTGCCCAGTGAGCAGCACCCACTGGTTGGCGCTGCAGGCGTCAATGGGGGCCAAGGCAAGGCGGCTGTTGATAGCGGCGCCACGGTTGGTGAGCACCAGCCACGCCTCGGAGCAGTCGGGATACACCACGTGCTCCGCACTGTAGCGCACATTGTCTTCACGCTCACTCAAGCACCGCAAGTCGCTCACACTTGCAGCTGCCGCCACTGACGCTCCGCTGGGAGCGGCTCCTGTTGTGGCTTGTAGGGAGCTTGCGTGCCCGCTGGCCGGCATGCCTGCTGGGAGCAAATCAATCACAAACTCCTCATTGGCAGTGATGCTGCCCGTGCATAAAAACAAAAAGCGCCCTGATTCACTCTTTCCCACCGAAACGTTCCAAGATGGGTTGTCCTCTTGCAGGAACAGCGTGTCTTCCTCTTGAGGGGTGCCCACCACGTGTCGCCACACTTGAAAGCTGCGGTCGTTGTCATCCATTTTGGTGTAAAAGCCACACGAACGGTCGTCTCCCCAGACCCAACCGCCCCCAGTGTCCAGGATGGTGTCAATCACCCCAGTGTCAGAACTTTCCACATGTGCCGCGCGGACGGGGCGGCCAGGGACCGCAGGGGGCGCAACCCACTTGATGTGGATGTCATAATGCTCTGCTCCTGAAGTGTCCACGGCAAATGAAACGGCACAGTGGCAAGGCGATGGAGTAGGCGGCAGCGCGTGACAGTGGGTCGTGCCTTTGGCGAGCTGATTCACGTCAAGCAAAATCTGTTCACCATGGTCACCAGCGAACCACGATGGCGGCGGGGTGGAGCCCGGAATGGGGACGCGCACGTGTACGGGGTATGGGAGCCCTTTGTATGTGCGGGCTGCGTGCAGGTATGGACCTTGTTGGAGTGGTACAGACACGTCCGTCTCGTTCATGCGCGACACCATGAGCTGGTACAGCCTGTCTTGAATGGGCTTCAGGTGCTCAGTTTTCCCTTTTGTAAATTCGTTTTCAGCTTGAAGAAGCTTGAGAACGTCAGGGTTCTTGCGGTCGTCGTCACGAAGCCAAAATAGGTCGTCTTGCATGGACAGAGCAGGCTCCTGCACAGAAGCAGCAACCTGCACCAAAAGCATGGCACCAAATTTGGTAAAATCATACCATGGCACCTTTTCCCCGGTCTTCGCCCTCAACTTGTCCAAAGTGAACAGAATGGGCTATTCGTTTCGCCACTGCACACCGAGCCAAGTGTGTCAACAGGTGACAGAAACCCACTGCAAAAGCCAAAGCGACTTACCTGGAGCACATTTGCCAGCTTGGTTTCTTGCGCGGAGGGCAACTGTCGCCGCAGAAACTCCTGCTCCCGCAAGCGCGATGATTGCAGAATCCATTGCTGCTCGAACTTTCTTCAGCATGCACAAAGCTGTTTGTGAGGGCGGCACACTGAATGAATCATCCGCATCAAATGACTGGTTGGTAAGCGTTGTGTGGATTATTCAGTACACCACCAGGCCTAGCTCATGCAGCCGAGGGGATGCGCAGATAAACTCAAGGGGCTCTCAAAAATGTGCGGATTTTGGCGAAAATAGGCCGTATTTCGGGACGATGCGCAGATAAATTGCCGAAAAAACGCCAGGGGGGCCTCGAAATATCTCGGTGAGCTAGGCCTGACCACAGATTTTGTCTCTGGCGCGAGCGACACAGCTTGCTTTGACAAGGCCTGAGAGGGGGGCCAAGCAACCCAGCTCAAAGATCAACAGATGACAGCGATTCAAGATTGCTTGCCGTGGGCGATCTGCTAGGAAAGCAAGTGTTTGCTAGCTCTGTGTATTATGATTCGAAGTCTACCACGTAGCACAAAGTGGATGACAATTTAGATGCCGTGAATAACAATGCGCTCCTTGTCGTCGTAGATCTGCTCAGTCACCAGGAACTCCTTGATGTTTCCGCGTTGGTCTCCTTGCACCTGCAATTGTCGCAATAGTGTAAGCTGTGCCGCCGGATGCAGTACCCAGGAAGTTCCTGCTGAGCAACAAAACTGCACTGCTCACCTGCATGATCTCGCCATATTCCTTGTCCTTCTTGATGTTGCCGTTGCAGTTGTATCGCTTCTTGATTGCCTTAAGCATCCTTTTCAGGTCGAGGTCGTCATCCAGGCCCTGGGACTAGTAGCTAGGTGAGCAAGCAGCGCCAGCAACGCGGGGGCTTGGCACGCACCTGGACTGTTGTGATACACTTGCGTCCGTTTCGCTGCTGCACGCGCACGTGCACCTTGCTCTCAGAGGATGCGCCCTGCTTGAATTCGTCCTGACCTGTGGCGTCATCACCCAGCGTGGTCATATCACTGCACGGAAGCGGCAAAGTCGGGTACCACTCTGTCTCTCGGGCAGTGGGCGCACCACGCATTCTTCTGGCTGTCGCCACGATCGTGGCTGCTAACTTACTCAAATCTGCCGCCGCAAGAGCCATGATGGTGTGCAGTGTCTGCAAAGAGAGGCAAGATCGGTGGGGTTACACTTCTGAGCAGCGGCAACACCGACCCCGTGGCCTCATACCAAGGCAGGTACGTACAATGCGATCTTTGTAAGCCTGTGCAAGCTCGATTCGTTGGGCCTTGTATGTGAAAGTTCAAATTGGTCCAAGCAGTGTGACCAGCTGCGAGCAGCCTGCCTTGAATTCTGAGCACCCCTCCAGCAGAGCCGAATGCACCCCTCGCCGTTCTGTCTTTCGTATGCATTGGGTAGCGTATGAAGTCAGTGCTTCGTCAGATGGGCCCTATGGGCGGCTTCGGAGCACTGCTGAGGCGATTTTGAGGGGTGGCACGCACAGTCGTGCAACCAACAAGCTGGCAGAGTGGCAGCAGTGTGTGAGTACGTCGGCTGCCTGCGTTAGTGTAGTGTATTCTTTATCTAAGTTCGCCACCAACAAGAAGCACCAGGCAACAATCGCCTCGCAATCAGCACATGCTGCAGGCCTTGCTGCCCAGGGAGCATGCTTAGGTGGCAGAGCAGCACTGCAAAGGCTGCACCTGAGCTATCAACACACGAGATAGCGCTTGAGGGGGGCAAAATGCTGTAGGCGGCAAAATGCATGGACAACAGCTTGGTGGGTATGACAGCAAGAATCTGGGACTAGAAACCGTGGATGACGATGCGGGCTTCGCTGTCATAGATCTGCTCAGTCACCAGGAACTCCTTGATGTTTCCGCGTTGGTCTCCTTGCACCTGCAATTGTCGCAATAGTGTAAGCTGTGCCGCCGGATGCAGTACCCAGGAAGTTCCTGCTGAGCAACAAAACTGCACTGCTCACCTGCATGATCTCGCCATATTCCTTGTCCTTCTTGATGTTGCCGTTGCAGTTGTATCGCTTCTTGATTGCCTTAAGCATCCTTTTCAGGTCGAGGTCGTCATCCAGGCCCTGGGACTAGTAGCTAGGTGAGCAAGCAGCGCCAGCAACGCGGGGGCTTGGCACGCACCTGGACTGTTGTGATACACTTGCGTCCGTTTCGCTGCTGCACGCGCACGTGCACCTTGCTCTCAGAGGATGCGCCCTGCTTGAATTCGTCCTGACCTGTGGCGTCGTCACCCAGCGTGGTCATATCATCTGCACGAAATCGGGTGCCATTCTGTCTCCCATTGGCACGAGACGCGTTCTTCCAGTCATCTCCAAACAGTCTGGCGGCTAACTTACTCAGATCTGCCGCAAGAGCCATGATGGTGTGCAGTGTCTGCAGAGAGGGGCAGGGTAGTGTCCTGGGCAGGGGCCAAGCAACAAAGCTCAGGCTCGAAGAAGCTGGAATGCGGAATTCGATTGAATTATCAAGACAAGCACGTACAATACGGTCTTTGCGGTGATGTGTAAGCCCAAGCAAGCTGTTTGAGTTCAAAGAAAGTTTACTTTGCTTCAATTGTCATTTTTCATGGCAAGATAATCTGGGGCAGACCGCCATCTCGCATGCATTGGGGGGACTCGGCACATTCCGGCATTCGCCGAGCATAGGGACTTCATTTCAACAGCCCAGACCCTTCTTGAACGTTACCCAAGGCTGTTTTGTCCCGATAATCCGCCCACATGGGTCTGAAACGGTATATTACCTCTGCCAATCTCCCCTTCACCTCAAGTGTCCCCAAGTATCTCACGACTCTTTCTTGTAGGGGGGGTGCTGGTGTCTCCTTTTTGGTCGCATTGCCCGCAGCACGCGCGGTGCCCAAGAAGTAACAAGTACCCAAAGCACAATGTCGGGCTGTTCCGTGGCATTGCGTTTGTGAGCTTCTACAGCGAGCGGGACGCGCAGGCTTGCATCGATGCACTGGACGGGCACGGGTACAACTACGCCCCTGAGATCTTGAAGGTAGAGCGGGCTTAGGCACGCAGCGGCGACCCGGGGCGCTCCTTTACACGGCATGTGACTGGGTACGGCAAGGCGCTGCCACAGACAGCTTAGGGGGGCATGCATGTGCCTTCTAGCCCACTATGGATGCAAAGTGCTGGTGCTGCTGCGGGCTGAAGCAGTTACCGCGGGAAGCACCTGGTTGGTGACCGACATTGTTTCGGAAGCGGGCCGTGCATGGAAGGAATGACCATTCATCACAATTTATCAGCAACCAAAGTGTTCACACGGAGTCAACATATGTGTGTGTAGTTTTCGAATGCTTGCTTGTACCTCTTCTTGCCTGCTGGATTTATACAACTTCGCAAGCGCATCGGTATACCTATTCTGCAGTTCAGTGGACAGCCCCCCTAGGCAGGGGGGGCTGTCGAACCAATTTTGCAGCTCCAGTGAGTTGTGGCTCAATCTTTTTAGGCGGTCTCTCTGCTGCTTTGTGCTCACAATTAGTACTCTTTCTAGTCATTTGTAGCCTCGAGCAAATTTTTTTCGCTGGTCTGCAGCGCTGCAGCGCGTTATTCTGTGAAAGATACACTGTTCATTTGAGGGTCAAGACAGGCACACACTGCTAGATTTAATTTTTGGACTAACTCTCTTGCGAGGGACGGTCAAGTGACTTCACAGCATCTTGCCAGCATAGCAAGCGGCTAGAAACGCTTTCAAATTCCACATCAATTACCTTAAGCAGAGCTCTTGCGCCCTCAGGCAACAAAGAGGCATTGTCGTTCTCTAAGAATGGCAGAATATGTTGTTGATGCTAATTCACTGGGCAATGAGTTCAAACTGCGCCCTGGTGCTTGGGTTTTTGAAACACTCTGGAAGCTTGCGGGAGACGACTGCTCAGTCCAACTCAACGTGCCTGACACGGTGATCCTATATAATGGAGTTCCACGAAAATGGCTTGCAACTCAGCATCAGATTCTGGTACAAAGATCTCTCCCTTTGAGCCCCTCAGATATGAGTGGCGGAGCGCTGCAAGATATAACAGCCGAAAAGCAAGCTGCTCACTTGGCCGAGTGCTTTGCTGCAATTCGAGCTGGCTTTGCGAGTTTTCTGAAGTCTTTGGGCACCAACCTCGCAATTTCAGCACCATTCTGTCTTGTCTGGTTTCAAGATGGGCGCCAAGAGATCCTCAAGCTGGGAGATTTCGACAGATTGAAAAAAGAAGTCATGTGGACAAGCGAGGTAGCAGCTTTGCAGCCATATGCCGAAGCACAGAGCACTCACATTGGACTGTTCCGCCGAGAGAGAGTCAGGAACGGATTTGACAAAACAACACAGACCGTCATGGGAGACTGGAAAGATGGAAACCTGATCGACGTTCAAGCTCTACTTGGAAGTTCAGACATGCACAGCGAAATCGCCAGCCGAAGGCCTGGACCAGAAGAGGTCAATGTAGCATTGGATGGAGTCACAGATCGGCTGGCACATGCCCTATCCTCGGCATACCTGTTTCCAGGGGCAGATCTGGAAGCGGTCGCGACCTGGGTCGTTGACGGCGGCTTTAGTATTGCCTCTCCCGAGGATGCAGGCTCGACGTACTCCGCAAGGAGCACAGAGAGTGGGCTTTGCGTTACCGACCCCCCCACCTGCAAGCAGCGTGTCATTTCACTCACAGCGCATTTTTATACCTCACTTGACAGTCGTCTTTGGCTCAGTCATGTGTCGTCTGTTTACACTATGCCTCAACGCCAACCGCAGATTGTTCAACTGAGTCAGCAAGGTGAAGGGTCTGAGCGAGACATCATGCGCATGGCAGCTCAGGAGGCGGTTTTTGCTGCAGATGAAGCCGAGGTAGATCTTCGAGAGCTCGTTGTGCAAGGTTTAGCTCACAATCTTGACTTTGGGCAGCAGTTTTCCCATTTCGATGTAACCACTGAAGGTCAAATAGACCAAACTCAATTCTCGAATGGGATGCAAGAGTTGGGCATCGAGCTGCCCCCTGCTCCACTCATGGTTTTATGGGACAGGTTTGTGAAAAACGATACTGGGCATGTAACTTTGGAGGGTTTTGTGGCCTTCTTCGAGAGCGGAGCATCCGCAGGAACCGGCGGAGGAACAGCATTGAACCGTTTGGAGTACAGCCGACAATCAGCCTCAGAATTGGCTAAACAGTCCAAACTCAGTGAATTCCTGCCGGATGCAATGCACCTGGAGGCAGTTTCGGATCAGCAGGCAACTTCAAGTTCGGACAACGAAGATGCAGTTTTCGAAAGCAGCAGGTATGGCACGGCCGAACAAATGCGAAAGAATGCTTCCCGCAGGAAAGCGAAGGGGCGAGTGCGCCATTTTGGGGGTGGAACCTGGGAGGGCGAGGAACAAGGAAATCTGCTGGATGCTACTGCTGCGGAGCAACAGATCTTCGATGTTGCATTGCAAAATCTGGAAGAAATGGACAAAGAGGAGTTTCTGAAAGATCGAGGAAAAATAGATCCAAAAGCAAAAGCGGAGGCTGCGCGAATCCACCGTCGCAAACTCAAAGAAATAAAGCAGCGCGGGATGAAACTGAAAAAAGAACACAGTGAGGCGCTAAACGGAGTGCTGCGCTTTCGCCCGAAGCCAAGATTGGGCTCAGAGAGCAAAGCGCTGGATCTTCGCCGACCTGGCAGTGGGCGAGGCATGAAAGAGCTATATGGTGGAAGCCTGGATCAAAGCATGATTAACCGACAGCTGGACATTCAGAGCTTGCCACTTCCAGGAGCAGATGGTGATTCGGGAGACTCTTCATGGGAGGACGATGTCGCGCTCGACAGTGATGCCTTGCAACAAACTCAACGAAAGCGGTTCCAGTCAGTGACGATGAAAATGAAGCTGGCCAGGACTCGTGCCCAAAGAATTCGGCTTGCTGCAGCAGAAGCAGATAGGCGATCAAAGGGCCCAGATGCGGCATACAACGCAGCTGTGACGACTGGTGGGGGCGGGGGATTACGTGCAATTCAGAAGCTGCGAACGAGCAAACACCAACCAAAAAGCGCCCCCAGGGAGTATATTCGACCCAAAAGCATAGTCGAATCGTACATCGGAAACCTTGAGACACATGGTTTCAACAGAATCAGCACCGAGTGGATGAGTGCTCTTTCTTCCGTAGATGGTGAACTGAGAACACCTTCCATCGGATCAGCATTCTTCGACTTACCAGGGGTGCCTGAAGACCTTCGAAGCTCCCTGAGCACTGCGTCAGGCAACTCACTATTCTCTGCTGGCCAAACTGGTCTGTGGACAAGCCCTCATGAACTGGGGATTGGGCGTGCGTCTGTGTTTTCGCACCCGCAGATCTGGGAGCCTGCAACTCGCCCAGATGTGACAAGCACTGGGCTCTTCCCGCAATTCGTCCCTCACCAAACGTTGAATGCAACTGCAGCAGCCCCAAAGTCTTCTTCGGGCTCGGCTTCGCCCTCTCGAAAAAAGCGCAACGTGCCATTCGAGCGATTTTGGTTTGATGAGAACACATCTTTGGTGTATACTGTTCTGAAAGGCCCCCCTGTTCGGCCAGGGCAAACTAATTTACCATACAAGACGGGGCGTCCAGTTGATCTCTTGTATGTTCCGGACCTGTTTGAAGATATCAGCGGTCTCCGCAGCCGGTTTCAGTCGCTTATTTCTGCTTTGCCGGGAAGTCGCCTGTTGTTTGTTCACTATCCAGGCCTTGCCGGCACAACTTGGTCTGAGCATCCCCACGAGCAACAGGAACAACTTGATCAAACTCTGAGCTCAATAGAAACCAAACAAACAATCATTAAAGACAGCCTTGGAAACTCGATGAGGCGGAGCAAAGCTCTGTCTGGGAAGCTGCAGTCATCTGGAACCAAACAATCGCAAGCTGCTACACAATCGGCTGTTGAAGAGAGCACATATGCAATGCTTGGCAAGCGAAGGTGGCTTTCTCCACGCAGACTTGCCATTACAATCGCTGCATGTCTGACCCACACTAGACTTCGGGGCGAATGGGGACCATCTTCGCCACAGGACATCATTGGTCGCAAGAAGGCCCGAAAAGACAATGCAATTGGCCGCGATTGCGTACTTATTGGTTCCGGATTCGGTGCACATATCACAGGAGTGCTTGCCGCAGAGATTCTCGGCCGTCGCTCGACCACAAAAGGCAACAAAAGTCTTGCAAAGCAAGATCGAGTCATTGCCAGTGCTGTTCGTGCCGTGGTTCTGGTGAATGGTTTCGCAAAGGTTGATTCCGAGCTAGGCCTGGTGCTAGAAAGGCTTTCTCTCACACATGGCCCACTTGCTGCCTTGGCTGGAGTTATGGATGCAAATCGAGCGGAAGACGCCCCCCTGGGCAGTTTTACTGCAGGAGCTCCGCGTGCAGCGAAACGCCCTGAGCACATTGCACCACGAGGTGCACCTGGGACTGCAACATGCACAGTGCTCGCGGAAAGCGGGGCAGACTTGGCTTCAACGGCCGCATTAACCCAAGTCATGGACACAACCTTTCAGCAAACATCAGCAAAGGAAACTTTTCAGCTTGACGGCAAGTCTATTGCAGCGAACATTACAATGACCAAGGCTGATCGAGCCCTTCGAAATTCCATTGGGGTCAAGTTTCGGAGAGGACTTTACAACGATCAATCAGAACGGGCAAAAGGGCGTGGCTGGAGCAAAATGACTGCAATATCGAAGTCTATCAGCATGAGTCGCTCCCTGGCATCTTCAGTATCAACCACCGACAAACAAAACCCTGCTGGGGTGGTTGAAAGCATGGAGGAGGTTGAAGCACTACAATCTGTGCGGAAAGACGTGCTGCGTTTGCATCAAGCAATTCTATTCTCGTCGCAGTATAAACAAGAAATTGGCTCAATCTTCGCCCTGGCTGAGCTGTGGGAGCTGAATTGGAGCCTAGGCAACGCCGACCCATTCCTGGATTATGGAATTGCAAGACTGGGCGAGGCAGCATACAGACACTCTACAGACACAAGCGACAGCTTGTCTTCGTGTCCTTTCCCAATTTTGCTAATTGCAGGCACAGAGAACAGCTTTGTGCTACCGCAACACTCGGTTGACATTCGAGACAGGCGCAGAAAAGCAGAAGCGCGAGCTCGAGGGCAAGATCAGGAAGATTGGCCCACTTTTGACCCAATTGCAGACTGGAATACGTTCTTGGTAGATTGTTCGAGGCCACTGCATCCAAAGATTCAGGCGAACTTCGTCGATGTGCCTTCTGACATGGGCTTGGCAGATTTTGAAGCATTGTGCAAGTCTGTGGCAGAAGACGTGGGCGAGGAAGATACAATTGCAGATGCTGCAGCTGCAGATGAAGCAGAATTACTCAAAACTATTCCTCGTCATAAACGCCTCCCCACCGAGCGGTTGCGTAACGGCAGAATTGTCCGAACAGAGGACTCAGTTTCGGACTCAGCAATACTTGGAGCACGCCCAACGTTTTCTGCATTTCTCCAAGGGGGACACTGCCTACTGCAAGAGAGGGCTGATGACCTGCTGCAATTGTTCGAGAAGATTATTTGCGGACATGCGGGCGGAATAACTTCACACGAAGGTTTCGGCATTCTCCCCCATGATATGACTGTACAAGATGCTGACATCTTGCCGCCAGACCCCGCAGTGGCTTCACCTCCACCAAAATCGCTCAATGCTGTGCATTTGAAGCACGAGAAACATAGTCCTGTGGCACAGGTTGTACGCTCCAAGCCACAAGACGTTTCGCTCCAACAAGCAAAAATTCAAGAGCAGCTCAGTCAGCGTGGTATTGATCTTCAAGGCACAGAATTGGAAATGTTAGCTATCCTGTCTGAAGTCATGGACAATGAAGATGCACAGAATCGACGCAAGGCGGCTTTGGCAGTCCCCAAAGAGAAGAGAAAGTTGATTGAAACTAAACGCCGCCTTGCTCGCCTCAAGGCCATGTACAAAGCGAAGCAAAGGCAGGCAGCAAAGCGTGGAAAACAGATTAACATAGACGAAGCCAAGGCTATTGTTGATCGCGAATTACAAGAAGATGCACAGAGAGGTGTGGACAAGATTTTGATGAAAAGGGAGGACGACCGCGCACAGCAACTTCGAGAGCACATTAACGAGTTGGCGCAACACTCCATTGAGGATGCAGCAATTCGTGCCAAACTGGAAGAACTTCGCAGGGGTCAAGTCTCGCGTCCCGTTGAGTCGGCAAGCGCGGTGACGGAAACTGTTGAAGCGAGTGCTCGAGCCAGCGCAATGCAAGCTGTCAAGAGCAGAATGGACAAAACACAAACCCGTGCACAGAGAGCGCAGGAGGCTGCACTGTCCCTGAAGGTCACTTTGCTAGGGGAATCTGTGGGTGGATACTTTCTTGACAGCGAGTCTGTCCAAGAGCTCTCTGTTGGTTCACATCGGCTGTTGCAGGATGCTTCAACGCTGCGCTCTCGCAAGAAAGCGGCTCTACGGAGATGGCGACGCTTGGACAATCGCATCAAAATTATTGAAAGCGAACTGTCAAAGATCAAGGCTGACCTCATCCTGAATCAACGTGCGACAGCAGCCGCACGAAAAGAGCGCGATGCGCTTCGCCGAGCGCTCAGCAAGCACGGACAGCTGCAAGATAAATCCAGCTCGATTGTCAAAACTCTTGAGGATGAAATCTTTGAAATGGATGTCAGGAGGGATGCAAAGAAAAAGACACAGCAGACTTTACTTGAACAGCTTGAAGTTTCTATCGTGGAGATGGATCAAATTGGGTCAAGCGCGCACGCTTTGGTGGCCAAAGCGAAACACGTTGAAGATACGCTTGTTCAACTTCGACTGGCCATCAGCCAAAAGGTGTCCTTAACACGTGATAGCCGAGCAAACTATCTAAAGCGCAAAGAAACAAATTTAAAGCGAGCCCGTGAGGCCTCAAGTAATGTTGGAAGACTAAAACGCAAGCTCAAAGAGTTGATTGCTGAGTTGAAACGCACCCAGGCAGCAAGTGGCAAGTATGTTGACACTTACTTTTTTCACCCGGGTTACTCGCAAAGAATTGAAGCAGCTGTATTGCGGCAGCAACTTCGCGCCGAGATTAAAAAGGTCAAACTGGAAAGGCTTGAATGCAAGAACGCTGTTGCAAGTGCAACACAAGTGTCAACCTCTGCAGATGCAAATGCTGTAGCTGCTGCAGAAGATATTAGTGTTCTGGGCAGAATCTTGGCCCAAGTTATAGATAGCATAAGCTCTGCACCCCCATATGCTGACGACTTGAAGTCAGAACTTGCGTTGGACGAGAAGGACGAGGCCAAAGCTGATGAAAAGCTCAGAGATGTTGCTGAAGCTGTGGGTGTTGATAGCAGCCGATTGCAGGGCATGCCACGTCGTGAACAGAATCTTATATGGCGAGCAGCACAGCTGAACACTATGCGAGAGCTCAATATCTTCTGCGAAGCTGTGGTAAGATCGGAAGATTCTGCTTCCTTGTCAGAGCTGGGAGCAGAGTTTGCGTCACCCAGTATTCCACATGCGTTTTTGGACATGCCGGAAGTTGTCAGGGTCCTTCAAATGGTACTTGGGTCGTCCGATAAGCTACGGGAAGACTCTAAGCTCCGCCTGATCACTCGGTGGAAAGCTGCTGATGAGCGCACAGCCGAGGAACGCCGCTGGGTTGCTCTTGATCGGAAAATGCTCCCCTTACTCTACGACAAAGCCAACGCCAACGACACCAAGATTATGGAAGCAGATATTTTGTACAAATCACCATGGCCAGCGGAGATCCTACAAGAGGTTTCAAGTTTACCTTGCTCACCGGCAACAGCTATATCGGCAATGAGCTCTCCACAACACTTAGAAATTCACCGACTGATTGCAAAGTATACTCACGGGCATGGAGAAGAGACGGAGCGAATTAGAGATATGGCACTGGGTGCTAAATCTGTTGCCTGTGCTGCTGTGGCAAGGGGCTTTGCAGCACGAACGAAGGCACCATCTATGAGGACGGCGGAGGAGCAGGACTGGGTGTCCCTTGACAGAATATATCGTCCGCATTTGTACATTGATCCAAACAATCTTGGATCGATGGACTCATCAATCACTGAAAGTATTCGATCCCAGCCACAAACAGCTGTCTCAAGAAGAGGACGCCGTGCCACGGAGCACGAGGATCTTGAAAGCAGTCTGCAAGGTCTTTCCACAGAAGAAAGTGTCATTGTTGAGGCGGTGAACGGGTCTTTGTCTGATAGTGAGCTCATGAGTGGGGCAAGCGTGCGTCACAGACTCTTGACCGCGAAGCGATTGAAAGACTCAATCATGTTTGAAGCGTCAATTGAAGAGCAGCGAGCTGCAGGGCATGGAGAGCGCCCAGAGTGGGAGGCGGGTCTTGGACCAAGCCCCCGCTTTAATCCAGCACTCGAGACAGATTTATTCACAGAACCCCTGTCACAAAGGAGAGGCCAAAGCAGGAGTGAACTCACACCAAGGGACGCGAAAAGCATGTTTTACCGCTTGATGCAGCATAAATTCCGACGCGAGCGGCGCAAGAAAGCAGATCTTGCCAACACAAAGCACCAAAAGAAGTTGCAGTGGCTGAAGCGCCAGGCTGCCATTCAAGCGAAGCAGCTGGAAACAGCTGAAGCACAGATTCTTGGTGGAGTCGCTATTGGCGACATTCGACGCAGGGCTCATTTTGCACGCCCTCCTCCAGGGGATTTGTCACAGTTCTACGACCGCCAGCAGCTCCACTCTATTCTGTGGACCCGTCCGGCTGATCTCACCAGTGCACGCGATCGCAGAGTGCAGATGCTCTTGAGGGCTTATGGCAGCGATGGAGGATACGCTCTTGCAAGATTGGTTTCGTCACACTCTACTCCGGTTGTTTACGGAATTCCAGAGATTGCAGACGCTCAGAACCTGCTTGCTGAGGAGCTCAGAGAAGCTGGTGAGATAAGTGTGCTTGATGAGCTTGCTTACGCAGATGCGGATGGCTCAAGAGAGAATATCGCTGCGGTGGCAGTGGGCTCTGCACAAGGCTGTGTCCTTGTCCGGAGTGCCAAAAGTTTGGTGCTGCTAGATGTACAGAATGCATCATTGCAACCTGGTTCCACGCAAGAGCACGTATTTGAGGTGCCGGGTTCCCTGTCAGATGTGCTGGCATTCGGACCACGAGGGTGGGACGGAGTTCCATCTGCTGTGGCAAAGCTCATGGAACCTGCTGAGATCCCAGCTGACGTTATTGGGCGGCCCGGAAACATTACCCGTGGCCACATGCTTTCTGCCGAAATGCGTGGAAGCACTCGAATCGGTGGGGGTATTGACAGTTTGCAAAATGAGTTCAGACCGCCGTCTTCAACTTCTTTCCATCAAGCCCTCCAAGGGGAGCTCCCGACACATCGCAACCAAGCCCCTGGTTCTTTTATGGACAGCCACAGTATTGAACCTGTGGACCCCTTGACCGCAGCTCAGCAGTTTAATCAGCGACTTGCAACGGCGGAAATCCATACTGCTCTACCTGCTCATCCGCTGGAGCGGGTTGCATTTGAGACAGCTGGCGGCATGTCAACCACACACCTTCTCGGCCAAGATGGGCCCATGCAACTTCCATACACTGTACGCTATGAGCATCAGCCAGCAGTCAAGTCCATCACCCAGCGGGCTCTACATAGCGCGAATTTGACATCAGTCGGGCCGTACACAGCAGCAGGTTCTGATTTCGCAGTACACACTGCATGGACACCCGCTGCGGCTGTCAACGGTGCCAACGATATGCATGCCATAGACATGGTCAAAGGAGCTCATTCGAATAAAGCATCGGCAGGCCGCAGCATCGTAGCTTCAAGTGTGGGAGGCATGCCAAAGGGTATAGACATCGAGCCAAGCGCCCCTGCAGGCCTCGGGCCCGTTACCTGGACCGAGCTTGGCGCAGAGCCGCTTCATCACGAAATAAGACGCGAGCTTGCAGGAGGTGAAGATCCTGCAGAGGCTTTTAAACGAGAAATCCGCAAGCAGAAAATTCGTGAAGACGCAGAACGTGCGGCCCAGGCTTCTGGAAAGCGTGATGAGTCTGCAGTGAGTGACGAAGGAGAAACACTGGTCACAGACTTTGAGAAAGAGACAGGGTGTCCTGGAGTGAGGCCTATGGTTTCTGATCTAACGGCTGTCATCACGTTCCATGGTGCATTCTCCGGGAAAAGTGCAGCGTATGTATTGGCCAAGCTTCAAGCTGCTCTCTATCGAGAGGCGTTCTCAAAACTTGATGATGTTCCCAACAATTATCACCAAGAGGAGGGAGTTATCGCATCAGAAGACCCAAATGACTTTTTGTCGGTTTCTAGATCGGCAAGCGCAGCTGCAGCCCAGGGTGGATTAGTTTTCTCGACAGAGACACCAAGAACGGACAGGACTGTTCAAGGAGTTCAAACAGACCAGTCCAGGCAAGCCAGTCGTGGAATAAACACACGCGGTCCAGCTGCATATTCAGTACCACCCACTGCCTTGGGGCAAAATGTCCGTCCATCTGCTCGGCCAGTTGCCACCCCACGGGATAGTGCAGCGGCAGGAGCAATTTCACGGGGCGAGCTGTCTGTACGGTCAGACGCTGATGCCTGGGTGGTATCCAAGCCCGGTAATGCTACTCAGACTTCTCTGGGTAGATTGGAATCTGGTGCACTGTTTGCAACACACGGAAAAATTCCTTTTGTAAGCCGGGATCCATTCACTGTCAAGGCATGGGGTGATGCCGATGGTGAGTCTGCTGGGTCACTCGAAATTGCCAATTTTGTCGGGCATCCATTTGTTCCCATGAGTCAAACGGAACAGTATCACCTGAGCAACCCGAACATGGCACCCACTCGTCCAGGAACTCCTGAGCAGCAGCACTACAAACCCTTGGAAGATGCAGCGCTGGAAGCAAGACTTTCTCTTCAGGAATCCTTGACCACTGCTTTTAGCTCAACAGTCGAGCCAAGAAAGAGCCAGCGAGATACAGCATCGAAAGCTCACGTCAAACGCGCCGGTGGGTACTATGGCCCGGCTGTAGATGTCTATGGCGTGGAGCAATTGGGTCCTGACGCAGACAAACGAGCACCGACACATTTGAGCCAGTCACAGTTGCCTCCGCTTGCTCGAAACTTACCTGTAGTGGATGGAATTTCTGCAGACCAAATCGTCGCTTGCATGCGCTGGCCCGTGGGATACTCAGTTGCAGCTGAGTGCAACCCGAACACCCCCACTTCAATCGGCAAGATAACGATTCGGCATGAACCGATGTATGCACCTGTCCAGCCGGGCAGGTATGCAGTGTGTATTCAAGGGTTGACACCAGGGAGTTACAGTGTGGCGGTGAATGCAAGCGTGGTTTTCTCTGCTCGTGATGTTCTTGAAGGAGCGGTCCGCAGGGTGGCCAGTACGAGTGCAAGACTACCAGAGTGCAGGCAGGAGCTCAACGATATCAGTCAGTCATTCCGGCTGGGCCAGCGAAAAATGCACTTGGTGAGAGACTTGGTCGTCAAAACTGAACAGGAGCTCAGCGTCATGTCGCAGAGGACAGCGGCATTACGACGGGCCCTTGAGCGCGGCCTGGTGACACGTGGCGACCTTGGAAGTGACGCCGAGGATGAAGGACTCAACTTTGAAGAGCAATTGGAAATCATTGGCGCTGGTGACAATGCTGGGGATTACAGCTCCGGCTTCAGTTCTTCTGCAACTGAAGAAAATCTTGATTCGTCTGATGCTAGCTCGACTGAATCAGCACAAGAGAGTTCAGAAGAATCAGCAAGCGAGTCAGACTCAGATTTGAGTTATTCGGGTGGGATTTCATCGGGATCTGGCAGCGTCATTTCAGGTTCGGACGCGGAGTCGGCTGGAGGGAAGCGTGAGGGCGACGACAGCTCAGTGTCAAGCCAGGAGTCTGTCGGGCTTGAATCAGCGAGCGGCAACCAAGGTAACGATGCCAACAAATTGATTCGGCGACAGAAAAAACGCGGTGCCAAGTTTGCAGCAGGGAAAGCAGCAGCAGCGGCTCTCAAACAAAAAGGTCGTGCACGACGAGCTGGCGCTGACCGCGCGAAGCTCAAGCAGATGAGGGAACAGCTGCCCGTATCAGAGCATGTACGGCAACTCGTGCTTCGACAATTAACGAAGCTGGATGACAGGTTTAGTCAATTCGTCCGATTGCTGAACTTGCGCGAAGATGAACTTGTTCAAATTGAAGATGGCCTTCAAGCCCTGCATCAGGCATCTATGACACGACAACAAGAAATGAGCCAGCTCATGCAACGTCTCAGAGAGTACAAAAAACACCTGCCGATTGCGTTAGACGCCATGAAAATGAAGCTTGGCGATCCACTGCCCACAGACGAGGGCAAGCAAGCCAGAATCAGCTTGTCCACGAAACTCGGTTTTGGCAAAGGCGCTCAAGTTCCAGGGCAACAGGAAGTCGACGAGGAAATGGGGCGCGCTTATACAGGAATCAACTTCAGTTCTGCAACTGCCTCTGAAATTGAGTACGAGCAGGGGATGATGGATGAGGGCAGAGTCAATCCAGCTGCAGATGGTGAGACTGACGGCCAAAAATCAGACTCAACAGGCTACAAGCTTGTTCCATGCAGTGAACATGACCAAAACGTTCTCTTGTACGGGCCAGAAATTGTTAAGTTTATGATTGACGCCCGCAAGAGTGTATCAGACCAGTCAGTCCTCACTCCAGCCCAGTTTATCCGTAGAAAGCCACTTCATGAGCTGACCAAAGAAGAAAAACGGTGGATGTCTATGGACATTGTTCTTAACCCAGAGTTGTATGCGGACAAAATGGATGACGACTCTGGTGATGAACTTGAAGCGCTCATGGAGAACGGCGTGATAGTTCAGCAATCTGGGCAACAACGGGAAAAGAAGAAGCTCAAGTTACCTCCCAGATCACCAGCGATTGGTGCAGCGATGGGTGTATCAGATTCAGTAGCGCTGCAGGCACCAGGAAGCAGTGCTAAGTGCAGGGTAAGTGAGGCAGCCCGCGAAACTTACCTGCACAAGGAAACTGTTACAAGCCCGTACACTGCTGGTGCCATGACAGCACCTGCCGCTGACATAGACTCGGATGCACCTGTTGCAGCTGAGGACATAGCTGACATGGCCGACTTCGACGTTCAGGAGCCTTCCACGAAAAGCTCAGCACACCAAACAGCATCTACCCGGCAGCAGGCAGCAAAGTCAGCTGTGTTTTTCGCCCTGAACAAGCTTCAGCGGAATTTGCCCAAGTGCAGTCTGACGCGGCTCGAGCTAGTTCGAGTTTTGACGGTGCCATTCCAGCAACTGAACAAAAAGGAGCGGGAAACTCGCAAGCTTCTCGGAAAATACCACGATAATCCCAGCCGTGTTCGAGCTAACGCCGAGGCAGCCGGGGACGGTACAATTGGAAAGCAACCTTTACAGCATGAGCACAAGTCTACGCTGCAGCAATTATACTCCATGCAACAGGAGGAAGAAGACAGTGGAAGCGACAATGAGGTGGAAAGGGGCAAAAAGTTTGTCCCACAACAAGCCCAACTGGGAAGTTTGAAAGTCCATGCATCATCATCTGCATTCATGCGCGCTTACGCTGCTGTGCCCATCCCACAGGGTGTTGCCCAGCCGCTCAGATTGCTGCTGCAAAAGCGCACACAAGAGCTGAACAGTCGATGGTTAATTCACATGGCCAAAACCCTCAAAGGACACGATAAATCAGAAAATTTGGGGGCAAAAACGCTTCAAGACATCAGACAAGATCGCTTCGCTTCCACCGCTTCAGCTGTTGGAGGCAACAAACCAAGTACTGTTTTGGAAATGGTGGAATGTGTTCGAGGCAGGCAAGACCCTACCAAAGCTATTGCACTTCACCGGGTCGTCGACTTTTCGCAGACACAGCGCGATACCACCCAGCTGGACGTTGACGAGATCTGCCGTGACCTGCTAGAGGAGCTTGACCGCAGTCTTGCCACGGATGCCCCATTCATGGAAAGCTCGGTATTGCACGGAACTGAGCAGCGGTACGAAACCAAAGTTCTCGTAGGCGAGCTTGAGGAGCACCTGAACCGCCTGCTTCTTGCACAAGTTTTCGAGCGGGAAAGCATTGAGGCGGCATTGATCGAAGAGCAGCAGGACATGTACAGGAGGGCTGCAGCGAACGAGGCAAATGAGCAGGAAAAATCAATCGCTGCAGATCGCCAAAAAGCCATGCAACGCCTGGAATCGATGGAAGCTAAACGTGCTGAGGCTGCACTGGCTGAGCTGAAATCATTTGACTCCACCATTGACTTGACAGATGATGAAATTCGAGAGCGTGCTGAGTTGGCTGCAGCGGCGGCAGCTCTTGTCCAGCAGCGCGAGGAGCTTAAAGCTAAAATGCAAGAAAAAGAGATGGATTTTGGTGATGGAGATTCATCTGTTTCTTCGCTTAGCATGAGGTCCGATGTAGCTGCCCCTGGGGACTACGATTTGGGGGCAACTGATCCTTTGCTAGAGATCGGAGCGTTAGCCAAGTGGGGTGACCCCAACAAGCCAATTACACCAAGAAGGGCAGAACAGCAGAAAATTCAGGCCTTAATTGCACGAGAAAAGGCGCGAGCTGCTGCAAGGAACATGGCAAAAGGCACTGCCGGCTCTGGGAGTGGTGTGAACGCCGTTCAACGCAGACGCAAAGCTGAGTTACTGAACCTTCTGCAAGAGGGTGTACTGGTGGCCGATGACGACCCTGATGGTGTTGATTTTGGGGTGGAAGGTGTCAAGGTGCGCGATACTGCATCCAATCGTCTGCCTCCCTGGAAGCCCAGCGTGCCTGTCGAGTCGCTGAAAGCTCGCGTGGCCGTCCTCAATAGAGAACTTCTGCGGGTTCGGACAGAAACAAGTGCAACCGTTGAGTCTGATGTGATGCTGTCATTCTTACGGGGTGGCAATAAGACAGCCACGCGAATTGATGCCATTTTTGAACTTGGCCTGGAAATTGCCGAAATTAAGAACAGCTTGCGGCTCAATGATCTAGACAAGGAATTACATCGTGGCTTTAGCAGTACAAAAGAGTGGATGACAACATCTGTACTGCATGGGACACCACAACAGGTGTGGCGATTGAATGCAATTGAGGCGCTGGAGCGGCAGGCAAACCGCATCGTGGCTAGACAGACAGTAGTTGGCCTGATTGAGGACGTGCTACAGTGGATGCTGGAGGGCTGGCATTTTGGAGAACGGCAGTCGTACTTGGCAGCTCAGGGATTCGTTCCTTCGTTGAAGCAAGAAGGAGTCTTGCGACCCAGTGAAGGTGCCGCCAAAGCAGCTGTTCAGTTTACCCAAGAAGGTCCGGCTGCCACTGCTATGGCTATGGATGCTGCCAGAGGGCTATTGCCTGCACCCGAGGAGAGCCCCTTTGACGCCAATATTATGGCCGCCGAGGATATGATCGAGAGAGATCCACGAGGAGATCGATTTCCCTTCGCACATGCTGCAGTGCAGCAGGACCGAGCTGAGCAGCAAATGCAACTGTTCTTGCAGCAGCAGCTACCGCTGCAGTCAATCCCAGAAGCCACAGAACAAGAGATCTGGGAGCAGGGGCTTGGAGAATACACTGGTTCTGGCGTAGAAGTCCACCAGGAACCAGCGACTCCTGCTGCCAGTATGGACAGGGTCCTTCCAAAAATTGGTCCGGCTCACCGCCCAAGCAGCATGGCGTTGCAGCCATCTGTTCGAGAGAGCACTATGACTGCCGGTGCAAGTGAATTGGGAGCAAGCAGCGTCGCTGCGGCACCCCCTCGAGCCATCCACAATCAGCATGCTCCCTCAGTGATGCAGCATGCTACACTCTCTGGTGGCGTCATCGGGCCCGGGCGAACTCAAGATACGCTTGACAAGCTTGGAGTGCAAGTTCAGAATCCTTTTGTTTCTGCTCCTCCTCAGCCAGACACTGTTGAATCTGCCCATGTGCAAATGATTAAGAGTGGAGCACAGCTAGTACATAAAAGGGCTCGGGACGAGGAGGCAGATGCAGCTGTGCCAGCAATTTTCAAAGCCATGGTGGCAGATGAAACCAGCAAGGGAGCTCACGGTGTGGTGGGTGGAGACGCCCGCATGCCTGTTGATGAAAGGTGGAAAAATATTCACGAGGCAGTTGCTGTTCGCAACGCCATTCGAATCGCAGTCAAAGCATACAAAAAGGTTGACAAGACCATGGATGAAACCGAACAAACGCTGAAATATGGAATTTTTTGTATGACCCTTTTGTACTTCAGGAACATGAGTCAAGTGAAAGAGCAACAACAGATTCTGTCTGGTGCACGAGATGTTGCTATCCTGGAGGCAGGCGCGGGCGATGTCAAGACTGCAGATGCTGACTTGACAAAGGAACGCCTCAAGATGAGAAACTCGTCCAAAAGGCACATTGCAAGGGCACAAGCATTGGCAGCCTTGCAGCAAATTGCATCGGCAGGGTACGAGCGGAAAGCTGTTCGAGACCGAAACAGGCGCTTCAAGGAGCACATGGCTCATGTCGAGCGCGAGAGGAAAATGACTCGCCGCCGGCTTTCAAGTGTACTGATACAGCGGATCTATCGGGGACACTGTGGCAGGATATATGTCGCCAGTATTCGGGCCGAGCGAATGGAAGCTATCGAGCAGGCCAAGAGAGAGCAAGCGGCCTCAGTTGTACTTCAAGCCTGGTATCGCGGGCATCTGGCTCGGCAGTATGTGCAAACCATGCGTACAGAAATGGCTGCTTTCATGGCATTTCTGCGGCGAGAAGAGGACAAAGAGCTTGAGACCGTTTATTATATGGACAATGTGTTCGAGCGGTATAAGAACCAAATCAAGGACGTCTATCAGTCGAGGGTCAAGAAGAGGCGTGAAATGGCCCGAAAAATGCAACGCAATCTTGAAGCAGAGGTAGTGGAGCTTGATGAAGGTGCCGTCATGGATGAAATGGCCCTAGCTGAGGCCCAAGAGGCTGCCAAAGACAAAGAAGCAGACCCCCTCGAAAATGTTAACGCCAAGACTCTGCGCGGAATTGGCGGGGACAAAACCTTCTTCAAGCTCGTCACAGCAGAGGACCTTGAAAAGCAGACAAAGGCGAGAGTGAAGCGTGAGAACAAAGCGCATGCTGATGCAAAGCGACAGCTGCGCGAGCGTGCAGCAGCTTCACAGTCTGCAAAAGCAGCAGCTGCACTTGCCGCAGGGCAAGCAGCATCATCCTGAATAAGATTTATTTTCGTAGTAACAGTTTCAACACGCTGCTTCGTGCACATGCTTCATCAAGAGGTCGGCCGCAGCTGTTCCAGCTCGTGGGTCAACCACTCTTCATACGAGTCGAGCACCAGCATGTCTTTCTGGAAAGCGCTCAAGCCAATCGGCCCGTCCCTTGCACCACAAAGACACGAGCATGCACACGGGCTGCTATTCAAGCATGTATGGACCTGCGGGGGGCCACACACAGCACCAGGTCTAGTGAATGCGCCTTCACGATCGGCTTGCGTCACCACGGTGTTGCGCCTGCACCGCATGACTGCTTCAGCTACAACACCCACACAAATCCATCCAGCAAGCACTCGGCACAAAATGAATACAAAGTGCAGGGGAGATCCCACTTTTGAGTCTTCTGCTTGTTGTGACATTGCTGTGCTTATGCCAACCAGCCCCATGAGAACAAGCACTGTCAAGAACTGCAAGTGAACCAGCCTCCAAACGACCTGAGCAAACCACTGCCCGGCAACAACCTCAACATCATCATCAGCCACAAAGTTCAAATCACGCCCAGCTCGAAGATTAGGACAGCAGCACACGAGCAGCCACGCAGCTCGGCATGTGTACTTGGCGAGCAGTAGCGCTGTGAAGCATACCGTGGGAAAGCCAGGAATAACGCCACCCAGGAAAAGCAAAACAGACGATCCGCCATAAAACCCACTGTTGGTAGGCAGATTCTCTCCAAGTGCAACAGCACCCAACACAGCAGCGACATACACAGCTACCGGCAGAGCCCCAAGCCCACAAATACCTGGAAGACAAACTGTTTCGTAGTTTGAGTATGCCTTCGATCCGTAAGCACCACCCATCAAGTCGAAGACACTAATTCGGGCGCGGCACAGCGGAATGTCCAAAGTGCCTGCAAAAGCTAGCAGCAAAGGTGCAAATGCACGCATGTGCTGCAGCTCAATCCTGCCAGTCAACCGAAGAGTCAACAGCAGGCAGGCCAGAAACAAGCAGAACGCACTGACGATGGACACAACCATCAGTCTCACAGTGGCTGACCTTGCCTGCCCATTGATTGTGCTTTGTGCATGCGCCTCCAAAGCATCTTTTGTGGCAAGTCTTTGCCTTCCCTCAGCGCCAGCAGGCAAGTCAGCCAGGTGCCCGAGCTTGTCGGCTGCCATGTGTGTGCATGAAGTGTGAAACAGCACACCTGCCACATCGCGTCCCACTGGAGCCCACCTGTAGTGTCTCGCAGCTGTTGTCCATGAGGGAGCTGCACACCAAAGGCGCTCGAAGAAGCCCATGCGAGCTTCTCGCCAACGCACAGTCTGTCGAGTAAACGGTGCAGCTGGCTTGCGCACACCCAGCATGAGCGCTGCAACAATGTTCAGAGACACACCCACATCTTGCTGTAGCTCTTCGGAAAGGTTCAAGTCACTCAGTGCCGCCGGGACTGGGGGGCAATCTTGCAAGAAGTTTTGAAAGTGCTGCTCCTTGTACTTGAACAAGCTTTCACCTCCAGCCAGCCATAGCGGATCGTGCAGCATGCACCAAAGCCCATGCGCAAATGTGGCCATTGAGACAAGACACATCACCATGAAGGGAATAGCAGGCACCCACCAAGCTTCACTTGGGCCAAACCCAGCATCCAGTGTGGATTGCAGTGCGCCAGGGAACCAGAGCAGTGCCCATGCAATGGACAGCGGCACGGCGGCATCCATGAAACCAAGGATGAACAAATCGTACCAAAGCCGCCTGCTTTCACCATCACGAAGTTCACGCTTGAGCTGTGGCAGTTCTGCCAAGAAGTACCGACTGTGCCGCACACGCACAGATGTTCTCTCCACGTGCTGCTGCAGCAGCTTGCGCAGCTCAGATGGGCCCATCGTTTGGCTTGATTTAGCACTAGCACTGGGGCTAATTGAAATGGTTTGGGTTGGATTGTGTGCCACCTCGGCATCGGGACCCCCCTCCTCTGCCCCATCTTCGTTGGAGGTGGAGGCGGTTGCCTTTGGTTTGTCAGCAGCTGGTAGGTACTTGGACAACGCTCTATACACCTCAAGCATATTCATATTCCTCAGCCTGCGACTTGCCTGTGCCAGGAACGGATGTGGCTTGTCCACTAGCCCATCATATTCTGTGGAGCTGTCGTGTGCTCGATGCAGGGCGTGCTGCTTAGCGGCAGCCGGTGCAGTTGCACCACCGACTGCGGCTTCGCCAGCTGCAGCCCCCCCTCCAGCCCGTGGGACAATCGGCTGCAAATGATACGCTGAGTCTGAGCATGCCATATCTTGCGCTGGCACCATGCTTACCGTTTTCAAGAGGCTCTCCATGGCTTGTTGAGCTCGCAGCTCATGGAAGTGCTGCGTGTTTGCGCGCACCAGCTCGCGCTGCACATTCTGTAGGGGCACAGCAGCACCCTCCTGTGAGCTTGGCTCCCCAGAATCTGGTGCTGCAGTCTCAAGCTGACGCAGGGCAAGCCGCAGCTGCTCCCGCTGTACGCCTGGCTGCGTGATTGGAGCAGTGCCAAACCGCTGCCTCTTCACCATTATGCGGTACTGCATGTTCCACCAATGTGGCATGCCATGCTCAAGGCGGTCGTGAAGAAGCTTATTCACACTGAAAGTCATTGCCTGCAAGTGGGCGAAGAAACAAAGTGCACGTGCTGTTCCGAACGGAGCTCTCCCAAGGTCGCTGAACGAAGGTGAGTTGCTTACAGCAGAGCGCAGGTCAAGGAAGGACGCCAGGCAATGGACAACGTATACATTGGCCATAATGGTGCTTAGGCCTGTACACGAGTGATGTATACTTCGAGCATGATACCAAGCCACAAGTGCGAATGGCAAGACATGGTATGCACGCCACCGTCCAGCTTCGCGCTTTGCGTACCTATTGCATGCCTTGGCATGGATTCTGAAGTGTCCAGCCAATGTGGCGCTGCCCGTTGAATGGGACGAAATGAATCATCCAGCACAGGAAAGGCTGTGTGTTGAGAGAAGCCAGCTGGGTGCACCTTGGTTTTGCTCATTGGCGCGGAATTTGGTTGGGCCATCACACTTAGAAGTTTGCCCACAGCTTGATGCAGGCAACGTATTGCCCACCGCTTGCACAGTTGCTCACGTTACAATACGAGTAGCATGTGAGGATAATCCCCATGTACGAGCTGTCAACGCATCAACAGGCAAAGCCCCGCAAAGATGCGCAGTTTCACGCAAGAGAAGGCTCTTGGGTTTTGAAACGAGGCTGATGCAAAAGCATTTGCAGCACAGACATCTGGACTGAAAGATGAAAAAGCCGCACAAAACACATCTCTTAAGCAGCAAAGAGAAGCAGCTAGTTTCAGCATGCACAAAATACAGTATTTCTTAGCCCCCGTTTGCACATCGGTTCAGAACCGTAACGGCAGCAAGCCGGCGAATTTGTATGCGTCCAATTGGTGCCCTGCATACCTCAGCGGCCAGCAAACCAAGCGGGCATGCCTCAATAGAAGTGCTGTATTGATTTTCACTGCACAACATGGCTGTCACTGTTTGTGCGGAGTGGGCGGGGCGAGAAATATGGTAGACAAGCTGCGATTGATTTTCTAGACCCTACAGACACCCCGCCTCGTCAGTCAGGACTGCAAATATTTCCACTGCACCGGGCACGAGGAGCACTTTTTGGTGTGAATAGAAGCGCAACAAGCTATGCTGAGTTTTGCGTGTGCAGCTTTAGGCTTTACGTTGATTCGTGGAGGTGTTGGCCCCAGCCGGAATTTGCTGAAACAGTTTGCTTTTGACCCACACCGACTACTCACAGTAGAAAAGCACATTTTCGGCTCAGAAAAACCGATCTCAAGTCAAGTGGCGTTCTTTTTTTGTGCGACGTCCTGTTTTCTTCGGTGATCTCAGCCGAAAGTGAACGTGAAGGTCAGAGCGTCGTTTCGCGCGTGGTTGCCACAGAAATCACGACGCAGTTGTCCCCGCAACCACTGCGGTTAAAATGGCAGCTCCATTTCCTCATGAAACTAAGGTTCACATGAATTGCTTCCGCTATGTCTCCAGTCGTAGTTGCTGGAGCCCAACAGACTCTCAGACGCAAGCTCGGACACCGCCTGGGCTCCCTCAACGCAGCATCCGAATGGTAACATACAACATATTTTTTGAGCGAGAGAATTTTGAAAACAGGTAAGTTTCGCAATTGGTGCATCACGGTATGCGTTCCTGGAAGTCAAGTATGTGCTTTGTGTCGGCGTGTTGATTGACAGCTTTTTTTGCAGATGCAAGGCTCTGATGCAGATTCTTAAGGACTGCGATGCTGATGTCATATGCTTACAAGAAGTGACACCCGGCTTTCTCGACCGCCTGCTGCATCAAGGCTGGGTACAACGGTTCTACGCAGCTTCCGATATCCCGTCTGGGGACAGCTTGAAATTTGGCAAAGGCGAGCAGTATGGGGTTGTGATTCTGGCCAAGCTGCATTTACAACCCAAGTTTTGCATTTGGGGACTACCAACTCGCTTCGGCCGCCGGCTTGTGACTGCGCAACTTTCAGTCACGAGCAGCGCGTACGGAGTTGGCCTGAGCCACAGCAGCGAAGTGCTCGTCAACAGCACAACACCCCACGAGAGAGCTGCCCTCACACCTGTCGCAAGAAGCACCCAGAGTCAAAGAGCCAACCTTGGCACAATGGCAGCCCCGCCGTTTGCGTCAAGAGTGGCTGCACTTTCGCCAGAGGCGCCCGAGCCATCGCTCAGCGATCAGGCTGTCAACACCGTCACTCTGCCCCTTGTTGTGGGCACAGTGCACCTAGACAGCTGCGAAGCCAGCACACCCACCCGTATGGCCCAACTGCAAAAAATATTTCCAATTCTTCTGTCCCTGCGTGAACTGTCAGGCTCCGCCTGTCCGCTGCTTCTAGCTGGAGACTTCAACATATTCCACCCCGAGACTGAAACAACGGAAATCCCAACGCAGTTTGTGGACATGTGGAGATTTTTGTCCCCACATCAAGCGGGCATCACCATGGCGGCCAACCATGGCTACAGCAGCAGTCGTCCCGACCGCATTCTGCTCAGCCCCGCTTGCTGCAGCCCCAACTTCGACTCGCCTGCCGCCGCCACGCCCAGCCACCAAGGCGCTTCTGCTGGTTTTGCTGCACAGCAGGCCGACATGGAGCCTGAAAGTATGCGCATTATTGGCACAGAGTCCATTCCTGTGGCGCAGGGCGGCCTGCAGACGAACATCACAACGCCCTCAGACCACTACGGGCTCCTTGCAAGCTTCGCATTGCAGCCAGCCAGCCAAAAATTCAGGACTGCCACGCAAGTCCGCATGTGCCCCCCCACTTACGAAGAGGAACAGGAGGAGTGTGCAGAGGACGAGTTTCCACATCGTCGCCGGCGACCAGAGGCACCCCCTCTGAGGGGGCCTGCGCAGTTCAAACGGCAGTACAGCATACTCAACGAGGCGATGGTCGAAGCAGCCGTGGACCAAGCAGCGCAGTGTGCTCCATCGCCCGACACCCCCTCGTATGGGCCCACGTCCCCCCCTGACGCCTGCATGGATGGTGGGCTTGTTGGTGCTGCTGCACTGCCTGCCTACCCCAGCACGCCAGCCCAGATGCGCCTTCAAGCTGTGCCAGCTTCAGCGGCTGCTGCAGGTATCGAGATGAAAGCCATTTACTTCAAGACTCCAGTGGCCAAGCGGGAGGAGTACCTCTGCTCGGCTGTGGGGGAGCGGGGGACCGCTGTCTCCCTGCCAGCTAACGGGGAGGGGACAGGGTCGCTGCCAGGTGGGGCGCTTGAGCTGAACCATGATGGTGACACACAGCTCGATGCACCACCTCTGCAGCCACATGCGCGGAATTTGGCCTCAGGTGACTGTGAGCACAGCGGGTTGAATACGTCTGCCATGTCCCATGGCAGTGCTGGCACAGAGTTGTATGACGGCTCCATGGGCCGATCCCGTTTGCCCATCAGCACTGTTGTGTCTCTTCCCCAGCCAGCTTTCCATACGCCAACTCAGGCGGGCTCGGGTGCGCTTGTCTTTGGCAGCGCTGCACCCAGCGGCCCTTTAAGCGGGATGCAAAGCATTGTCAGAGGCAGCAGCCGCAGGACACGGCGCTTGAACCCAAACACAGCACGCTCCAGCCCTCTCACTGGGCCCACAGCTGCTCAAGGGCCCGAGCCCCCAGCCATGGCAACTTCGCCCATTGGCGGCTTTACATCTCGCTTGCCTGCCGCAGCAGCAGCCTGTTTCAATTTTGTGCCAATACCCCCAGTGCCTAGCCGCGTTGTGGACAGTGCACACACCACAAGGACTAGCATAGCCGTGCAGGCTTTCCGAGGCACTGGGCAGCCCTCCGGGATTGATGTCCCTCCCGATGTGCCGCGCTCTCGCAACAACGACCCCTCGCCCTGGACGGCGGACTGCACGCCAAATGCGAGTCAACCTGGCACTGCCCCAGAAAGCCGCAGCGGCAGCGGCAGCAGCCAAGAGGGCCTGCAAGGCATGCGCAACGGCTTCAACGGACTGTCCATCACCACAGGGGCAGCTGGCAGCGCTTGCAGCCTGGTGTCCAGTAAAAGCATGTCCCCAGACACCCTGCTGGGCGACAGAACCCCCATGCAGTTCGACAGCAACAGTCTCTCCTTTGCGTTCCAGGGCGAGACGTCATCAGCGCTGCCCACACCCCGTGCCGGCCATGAGGCGCTGCACGGCAACGACAGCAGCGATGACGAGCAGGAGTATGCTCCCCAGCAGACACAACCCCTGGGGCAAACGTCAGGAAGACGCGATGTCTCCTTGGCAAGTACCGGCATTGAGGTAGCCCCCACCGGGTGCAGGCTGCTAACTGCCGACAGCATCGGCGACGACGACGACACTGAGTTCGACGAACATGGCGATGAAACGTACCGCGACATGCCCAGTGCCACCCCAAGGGCCCTGTACGCCTCGGCGAGCAGCCCCGCCCAAAGCGAAACAAGCGCAGGTAAGCGCTCACGAGACGCACCCTTCGCCAACCAAGCTGCTTCCATCCCCCGCGCCCTGTCTTCACGGCACAGAAACAGCTCGTCACACAGCGCGCTTGAGGGTTTTTTCTCCGCCGCGTCGGGAATGCAGCGCAGTTTGGCGCTGCCCAGACGCTTACGGGCTCGCACCTCTCCTATGCCACACCCAGAGGGGGCATCCGTGAGCGTGGGGGGCAGCTGCAGCCCTGAGGCAATGCGTGCATCTCCAGTTCTACACGTCCTGCGCAGGCCCGCCACAGCATCGCCCGGCACTGCTGCTGGCCACACTATGCATGCCACAGCGTTCCCCAGCGCTGGTGCTGACTACACCTCTAGCCTGGTGGCAAGAGGTGCCAAGCTGCGATTCCCCGAGGAGGAGCAGGCTGCCATTAGCCGCAACGGCGACAGCACGCCGGGTGGTATGTGGGTTCAACCTGATGGCGCTGAGCTGGTGCAGCCTAGCCCAAATAAGATGAGCAAGGGCGCACGGTCTGAGGACTGCGGCTCTGCCTTGGGCCGTGACAGTGCAGAGTTACCACTCAGCTCAGCGCTGGGCTCGCACCGGTTTGGGGGACAGGTGCTGCACCCGCTTGCACAGCCTGCGCGAGGAACGAATGCCTCGGGCAGCACTGGGCCAGCGTCCAGGAGTAAGCGCACACACTCGCAGTCCCTTGAAGGTCCCGAGCTGTTGCAGGGCTTCGATGAAGGCGACACGTACGAAGCCGCAGACTCGGTGTATGGAGAAACAGTTCAGCTGCAGCCCGAGCAGGGGTCTGGACACAGCCGCTCCGGCAGCCTTGGGCCAATGGCGTACGCTACAGGGCAGTCCGCTGGAAGCGCCCACTCCGCCCGAAACAGGGCAAGCACAGAAGGCTTCACACAGCAGTGCAGCGGTTTGCATATGTCAGCTCCCGGGTTGCCCATCGTGGACGCATGCCGGGCGCCTCCTGCGCCGCCTGCAGCCAGCGCGGGCGCCTCGATGTCCTCCTGGGGGGGTGACAGCCAACTGCCGCTCTCAAGCGCGTCCATGCCTTCCACAGGCCTGCACACCACGCTTGCCCCGAGGAATGACACCCCAGTCAACTTAGCCCGTGCGTCCGCCCTCCAGCACAGCAGCTCTGGCTTGCCAGCTCAGCCCTCGACACCCCTACGGCAAACGCTGCACCCCAACACGGCGCATATTCCGACAAGCGGAATGACGCCAGCCAGGAAACAAGCAAGACAGTGATGTCTGCTTGTCACGTGAATCATGAAACTTTGTCAATGCATCAAATTCTTTAGTTGCAGAAGCAACTCGGCTGCTGAAGTCGAGGCCGATGAAGGGGGGGCACAGCCGCTCCTTTTTGCTCAAGCACTGTTCACCTCGTCAAGCAGATCAACAGAAACAAAATACCTAGAGCAATTCGAAGAGTATTGAAGACTGAACAGTTTGTGTCGGTAGCTGCATCTGTTGCTATTGTGAACGAGCGTTCTACTTGCGGAAATGGCGTCAGTTTTGCGAGGGGCTGTGGCACGCACGCTGCGTGTGCCTTACCTGACTGCGATTGAATCTCATCGCACAGTGCTGATTGCAAACTTGCACAGTGCTGCTTCACATCCGATGACAGAGCCACTGCCGGGGTATGTGCCTGAGTGTATTACGCCATGACAACCTCTCTTTGACGGACCGATTGTTCTCAGACTTCCAGCATTGCGCTCTGCTGGTGCTTTACCCAAGCCGACCACCAAGGTAACAACCCTAGAGAACGGCATTCGTGTGGCATCTGAGGAATCTTACGGACAGGTAAGCTACAAACAGTCAGCTAGTTTGTGGCGGAATTTGGCATTTCTCTACTGCAAGCCTTTGGCCTTTGAACGCCACTTGCTCAACTGCGAATCATATTTGTATACACTTGCAGGTTTCACATGTTTCAGCACTTGTTGCAGCTGGGTCCATGTACGAAAAACCCGCCCAAAATGGAGTTGGCCATTTTCTCGAGAGCACAGCATTCAAATCTACTGCATCGCGCACCAGCCATGAGCTGCACTCGTTATCGACACACAACGGAATCACACTATCAGCAGCCAATAGTCGCGAAATCATCGCATATCGTGCTGATTGCGTTCGCGGTTCAGTCCCCTTGACTGTGGAGCTTTTGGCAGACACCCTCCGCAACCCACTCATTTCTGATGCCGAAGTTCAGTATGCAAGGGTACGTATTGGTGAATACGATTCATTTGTCATTCGTTATTGCGCTGTTTGTCCCCGCATTGATGATCACCAGCTACTCTAGATGCCTTGGCAGGCCCACTTCTTTTTTCGGGAGGTGGTGTCCAGCCTTGGACGCATGAAGTGAACTGATGTACCTGAGCGGACGTCTGTGTGTGTTTGTGTGTGTTGCTGTGTGCCCCCGCATTGATGATCACCAGCTACTCTAGATGCCTTGGCAGGCCCACTTCTTTTTTCGGGAGGTGGTGTCCAGCCTTGGACGCATGAAGTGAACTGATGTACCTGAGCGATTTGGCAGCAGCACCTTGGCAAGCGTGCAGTGATGAAAACAAACCTTAACTCTGAATCATACTGTGTAGGGTATTCATACTGTCTGAGCACAATTGTTTATGCTAAATGTGTGCGTTTGAATCTTGTTGAATCTTCACCTTTGAACGTTGTGTTTTTTTTGCAGGATTTGGCGCAGTTTCAGCATTATCACATGAATGACAGCCCTGAGCAGACAGTGCAAGAGCTGCTGCACCAGGCGGCCTTTGGCGAAGATACGCCTCTTGGGCGCCCTCTGCTGTGCCCAGTTGACCGACTGCCGCTCATCACAGCCGACACATTGAGACAGTACCGCGCCGAGCATTTCACGCCCGACCGTATGGTGCTTGCTGCAGCAGGAGTCGACCATGATGACTTTGTGCGCTATGTGGACAAGCACTTTGGTAGCATTCAGCCCTCGGAGCATGCGGTGCACGGTGATGTCTCCGGCAGCGACCTGCGCCCGCCTGGAGCTGCCGGCGCTGCCCTGACGGCCTCAAGCCACAGCTCCTGGCCCCGCCCCTCACAGGAGTACAAGGGGGGCATGGTCACATGGAACAACACCAAGAACAACGGGCAGCCGTTGGAGTTCACCCACTTGGTGATGGCTTTCCCGACTGTTGGGTGGACCTCAGAGGACGTCGTGCCCATGTGTGTCCTGGACACACTGCTGGGTGGCGGGTCCTCTTTCTCTGCAGGGGGGCCAGGCAAGGGTATGTACTCGCGTCTGTTCCGACAGGTGCTCAACTCGTACTCGTGGATTGAGGCAGCCAACGCTTTCACCCTTCAGTTTGACCAGCACGGGCTGTTTGGCATGTACGGAGCTGCGGAGGGCCGCGACCTGGGCCTGCTAGTGTCCGTGCTCACCGACCAATTGAAGGCCCTTCGGCGCGCGCCAGTCACCCCTGTGGAGCTGTCCCGCGCTCGCAACCAGCTGAGCAGCAGCGTCATGATGAACTTGGAGATGAAGTCCATCCAATGCGAGGATATTGGACGGCAGATACTGGTGCTAAACAAGCGCCTGGATCCCACGGAGCTCGTGCGGCGCATCCAAGCGGTGTCTGCTGAGGACATCCAGCGTGTGGCCACCGCAGCTTTGTCGCAGCCCCCGTCTGTGGCTGTGCTGGGCGACCCCTCCAAGATGCCATCCTACGACGACCTGGTGGCCAGTCTGCAGAACGACAAGCCCTCTAGTTCCAACAGTGCCGGGCTGCAGGCCATGCTGGCCAGGCTGTATGCTGCTCAAGGAATTCAGTAGGCAGTCCGAGGGGGTGCCCTTGCCCACTGCGTGCTTGCCCGTTAGCCCGAGCTGCATTTTCATGTACCTGATTTGCTTATTCATTGCGTTTTTTAACACACATTCGCTGTTTTCAAAGCTGCTCGTTAGGGCAGCGCATGAATATCGGAGTGAAGTGTGCTCAAGCGGCTGGCTTCACACGAGGGCATCATGGCTCAGCATTCGACAATGCATTTGCGCCGCAGCAACCTCAGCGGAATATCCGGGACAGCATGGCGACTGGAAATACACAACGGTGATGCTCGCAATGTAGATGGTTCTGAGTACAGTGGAGCTTTGGACAAAAGGTACGTATAGAGAATGTGTGCAGCGGATTTTGAAGGCGGACCAACACGCCTGGGCAATGTGCAGGCGGAGCAACATGTTTGGCTATGAGTGGCTCAGTCGCTGGCTGGTCTTACAGCCTGCCACCATGCTATACTATTTTGACAATTCCACTGACAAAGAGCCTGCAGGCGCTTATATGCTTTCAGCCAGATCTCAAGTCCAGGTGCACACATCGAAGCACGGTCGCTCCAATGTTATAGAGCTGAACGTCGATCCAGGAGATGCATACGCAAGTTCAGTGTTCCTTTCAGCGCCATCGTCGGTTGAAGCTGAGGCGTGGGCCAGGGCAATTGCATCGTTCCGCAGTCAAGATGCGTTGCAATTCGACAAGGCCTACGCTGAGGAGCACCTCGCTTCGGCTCGGGCAGAGGCCTCAGAACTGCGCGAGTCTGTGCAGCGCATGGAACTCTCTCAGCGCAAAACAGCACAAACCGTCCAAGCCATGCAGGAGGATGCCGCGCCATCCCTGGCGGAAGCCACACGGCAAGCTGTCGCGACCGCTGGGGAGGCTGCAGCCACAGTGCAAGTCCTAGCCACAGCGTGCCTCAAAGCATACCAGATGGCGCACCGCACCAAAAGCGACATGTCACTGGCAGAAGCCCTGCTGCCCCCACCTGTGCTCCCCCAAATGCAAACTGCAGGGTCTGCGCAATCAGCTG
>Ga0307982_1000345_pt1 | contig 36639 bp, 28 predicted proteins | sample OrgLakmetagen989_FD_201847 | JGI IMG/M metagenome (GOLD analysis project Ga0307982, IMG submission 201847) | Saline water microbial communities from Organic Lake, Antarctica - #989 | ecosystem: Environmental > Aquatic > Non-marine Saline and Alkaline > Saline | place: Antarctica: Organic Lake... | reverse complement strand
GTGGAAGCACTTCGTGAAGCGGCTAAAATTATTTCGGGAGACCGTAATAAGCAGTATGGCGGCCCAGAGGATAACTTTACGAACATTGCCAAGGTGTGGTCAGTCCTCTTTAAAAGAGAATTTACAACCGAAGATGTTGCTATGGCTATGGTTGGCCTTAAGGTAGCTCGCTATGCTGCTAATTCTGGCTTTCAACCTGATACCTGGATTGACATTGCAGGGTACGCAGGGTGCGGTTACGAAGTAGGAAAATTGCTTCACGAACAATCAGACAATTAATAGCTAAAACTTAAAGACAGAAAGACAAAAATGCCGAACCCTAGAGAACCCTGGAATTACGAAGAACCTGCCTGTGCCGAAGTAGGGACAGCTTTGTTCTACTCTGTTGACCCAGATGTCTCGTTTAAAGGCGCTAGGTGGGAAGACCCGTACATAAGTGCGAGGGAAGTTTGCGGCACTTGCGTTCACAAGTTAGAGTGCGCTGAGTGGGGCATTGTGTATGAAGAGCACGGAATGTGGGGAGGATTAACTCCTAGAGAACGAGCCAAAATTCGCGCTAGGAACCCCGTAAAGATACCTAAAATCCAATTGCCTCTTTGGGTAAGACGGTAGAATATATGTATGAGTTCAAACCGCCCAGAAGTTCCTCTGCCGACCTGTGAAAAGTGTTGGCTAAAAACTCATGCCCACTGGGAGCCTGAAAGCATTGACGACTCTGGAAATATCCTTATGCGCCTCAAGGGCGTTGACGTCCCGATAAAACACAACACTGGCTCTGTAGAAACTTGCCACCTGTGCGGGGAAATAACTGTTTCTGGGATTTACTCCCTAGACACCGAGGACAAAAAGCTTTTTAAAAAGAGTGTTAAAAAAGGTTTTGAACTAATCGAAGAGCCTGGCAGAGAAGAAGACTATCTGTGAAAGATATCAGGCACGGTGAGCACCTCTGGTTTCAGTGGAGCGGGAGTGACTACTTTTCTGAGAATGACTCGGAGCTAATATTTTGCACAATCGGGCACATAGACATGGACAACGAGATTGTTCGCAGAGCTTTGGCTTCTGTGCTTCAACGTGACGGAGTTGTTGACTCTTTGGGCGACGGATTTAAGTTTCTAGAAGACCGCGACATCCATGCTGGTTGGGCTGGAATTCTCCCAGATGAGAACGAATACACGTACTGTGACGAGGATGGCGAGACACAGTATGGAGATTCCATAGAAAAGCCCGAAGAATTTACTTGGATAGAGTTTTAGTTTATAGTATTTAGTGTAAGGTTTTTATAGTTTTCTAAGGTAGTATAGAAGTCGTGTGGAAACCAGCAGATAATCTAAAGTGGCAGGCTCAAGCCCTCTGCGCCCAACCCGAGAACATTAACTCGATTGACTGGTTCTTTTCTAAAGAGCCAAAAGAAAAATACGATGCAAAGAATTTATGTTTTAGCTGCCCTGTAAGAAAACAGTGCCTCCAGTGGGCGCTTGAGCACAGGCAGATTTGGGGAATCTGGGGTGGCAAAGACGAAGTAGAAATGCGTAGGACGCTTTCAGTCTCGTACAAGGGAGAAGAAGCTCGTAGAAGACGCTACCCCAACTGCCCATACTGCTCAGCGAGGCCCTCAAAGCTTGTCACAGAGTCCGTAGAGATTCCAGGTGGCGGAAGATGGACCACTGCCAGATTAGTTATCTGCACCGTATGCGAGTTTTCGTGGAAGAGCAGAACCAGCGTTAACGCGGTTTTGGCTTACCAACAGGAAAAAGCAGAGAAAGCATTGAAGCGCCAAAGAGAAAAAGACAAGAAAGCTGCTAAAAAAGCAAAAGCTATGCTTTCTAGTTCGTAGCTAAGGCTGCTTCACACACTACTAAATTTTTCTGCAGCCTCGCATCAGACGGTTCAATTTCTACAGCGCTCTTAGCGTGCTCTACAGCCTTTTCAAACTGCCCCAGCCAATACAGCGAGATAGCTGCGTAGTCATACGGAGCAAAACCCCAAGCCTCGGCCTCACAGAGATACTCTAAAGGCTTCTCTTTGATAGCTAGGGCAGCCTCTGAAGCCTCTAAGCACTTCTCCCAGTCCTGACGCTCGTAATACAACTTTGCTAGGTCTACGTACGGCTCACGGCGTCCTGGAGCCTGCTCTATGGCCTTGCGAAACCAGATTTCGGCTTCTGCAGGTAGAGACTTACCGATAAACCGCATCGACGCGGCTCTCTCTGGTGCCCAGCCTGCTGTAGGCAACGCTAAGTGTCGCTTTAGTTCTTCCGCAGCTTCTAGGTATCGACCATAGAAGTAGAGCTCACGGCCATAGTAGAAAGCATTTCGGTCATTGTGCGGGTCTTCTGTTACAGACATTGAAAGAAGCGGCAAGTACTGAGCACGGCTCTTAGTTGGGTCTGGGTGGTGATGCGTCTCGATACCGCCGAGCCATTCTTGCTTCTCTTCGATTCCGTAAGAGTATAGGCACTCGTGGACAGGGTGACGCCAGCGGAATCCCTTGCGACCGTGGATGTGGTCATAGCTAAACTCAAGGCCAGGAGTGCCGTCTTCGTTCCAAGACCAAATGTGCTTGTAGCGAGGTCGAGTTACACCGCGCTCCCAAGCTTCGGTCAAAACTTCTTTCCAGCCTGGAGTGATTACTTCGTCCATGTCTAGAGAAACACACATGTCAATATCTTCTGGAAGTGCGGCTAACGCGGCGTTGCGTGCATCATCAAATCTCCAAGGCGTAACTTTAATCTCAATGACGTTTATGCCAAGCTCACGGGCGCGTTGTATCGTGCCATCAGTAGAGCCAGTGTCTGCAATTAAAAGGTAGTCAGCGTCTTTGGCTGACTCGTACCACTTGTCTACAAACTGACGTTCGTTGAGGGCGATTGTGTAAATTGCTGATTTCATTTAAAGCTCTTCTCCGCTGTATAGCGTTACTGCGTCTTTCAAAACAATAGAACGTCGGCTAACATGCCCTCCGTCTGAATCAAGTTTAATTTTTGCAGCTTCCTCGTCTTCAGCAAAAACCTGAACAACCATAGTTACTTCATAGCTGTAGCACGTTGTCTGTTTAGTCTCTTCTTTTTCTGTCATTTTTTCCTCTCTAGTACTTGTTACCTATCCTAGCTTCTTAACCCAGAGTTGATACCCCTTGTGAATTAGCGTAACTCTTCTTTTATAAATTTGCATAAAAGCGTCAATCGCCATTTGAGGGCGGTCAGCCAAATCATCGGCCCCAGACCAGCTGTAGTCGTCAAAGGCAAGGATACCGCCCACTTTTAGGCACTCGTACGCAGCGGTAGCGTCTTTCATAACTCCGTAGGCTGTGTGGTCACCGTCAACATAGATAAAGTCGTATAGCTCGCGATTGTTTTTAAAGAAAGAATCACTCGTACCTTTGTACTTTAAAATTTTTCTTTTATTGCGCCCAGTTAGGGTCTTCGCGTCATAAACAGTCTCGACTGTTACCCAGTTCATTTGGTGGTGTACTTTTTCGTCTGACCCTTCCCAAGTGTCAACGTCAACAAGAACAGAGTCTGTATCTTTTAGAAGATTCTCGTAGAGCCAAATACTGGCGTCCCCTGTGTAAGAACCTATCTGAAGGAATCGCGCTGAGCGACCTTTAAACTCGGGGTAGACGTAATCCACAAAGTTTGGTTGCCCGTCGTTCGCAAACCAGTTGGGTAGATTACTCATACCTTGAGCCTACTACAAATAGGAAGCTAGCTTAGGGGGTCGGGTCATCGCCTGTCGTACTACCTTCACCAATAATGTTGATAGTGCCAACCATAGCTAAATGGTTTTGGCACTGGTAGTACAGAGTACTAGGGGCCCCAGCATCTATTGTAAACTGAATCCCGTCCATGTCTTCACCGTTGTTCGTAACCCCAGTGTTGTATACGTTTCCTGAAGAGTAGCCCGCCCCCGTGGTCTGAATCCAAAATGGGTGCCCCGAAGCGTTTACAGTAAAGAAGTAAGTTTTACCACGAACTAGGGTCAAGGTAGGGTTGCTATTGCCGTCTATAACGTAGGCAGATGACCCGTTGTTACCTACTTGAAAGTTTTGAACAACTGTTGGTCCAGCCACAGTTGAGGCTGCTCCCGTTGCACCTGTAGGACCTGTAGCGCCTAAGAATTGTCCGCCGTTGGCCCACTCTTCGTTAAGGGCTGACCAAAAGTAGATGTCCTGGCCTACTATGTAAGCATCTCCAGTGTTGCCGCTCTCGTTGTCAAGAAGCAGGGCTTCTTCTGTGGCGTAAGCTCCTAAAACGCTAACCCCTGAGCCCTCTGCACCAGTCGGACCAGTGGGGCCGTCATCTCCTGAAGTACCCGCGGGTCCCGTAGGGCCGACTGGTGCAGCCGAAGCTATAGTGTTGAACGCAGCGCCGTTAAAAAGTTTGATTGAGTCATCGTCATCGCTGTCAATCCAGATGTCTCCTACGGAGGGGAATCCAGGTTGGTTGGGCTGATACAGAACGTTAGTTCTTCCAGCTTGCTCGTAAGCGGCGGTAACGTTGAAGTTTATGTCAGCTGTGTCAGCAGAGATGTAAATCTTGTCGCCAACAGTAAGGGCAACCCTAAAAGTCTCAAAAGACTGGCCCACGCCAATCTCTAGGTCTTTGACAATGTGGCTCCAAGAAAAGAAACTTCCAGGAGTGTCAAAAGGCTCTACTGCAATGGTGACTAGCGCAGGGATTGCGCCTTTGTTTACGGCAATCACTGAAGCCACGCAAGTGACGTCAGAAGTGGCTAACAGAGCAAAGTCTGTTCCGTTGAAAGCGGCAGGAGTCAAAGACCCTAATCTTTTTACAGGCAATTCACCATCTCCAAGTCTGTTGTAATCGACGTCAAGTTCAACATTACAGCACTAACCTTTGGTCAGTTACTCGTCTCCAGTCAGCTCCATCGTAAAATACAGGAACCGCTCCGCTAACTTCATCGGTGCAGAAGGCCATTGACCCAGCTTGTACCGAAGAGAGCGCAAACAATTGAGCTTTGGTGTAATTCGCAAGCTTGAACGGAGATAGCGCCTTAATTCCTTGAGGAGCATTAAGCAAAAGGTCGGTTGCGCTCACGAGAGACTCGGACTGTATGTTGGTGACTGTTAGCTTCTCTTCTGAAGCGTTATAAAGAATTCCAGCATTAGTCTTGCCTTCTTGGTCTCCATTGGCATTCTCGTACAGAGATACGAACGTAGATACGTCTGTGGTTGTGCTAACAGTTACGTCGCCAGCCGCGCCAGTCAAGCCCACAGAGCCTGTTGGTCCCGTTGGTCCTTGCACTATCCCAAGGGCGCTCCAAGCAGAGCCGTCCCAAACGTACAATCCGCCTGTTGAGTCGACAACATACGCGTCATTCACAGTCGCGCTAGCTGGCAAGTTAGCGACCTCTGCCACTGAACCTACAACAGTAAGGGAAGTTCCTTGAGGACCTTCTGGGCCTACGGCTCCAGTAGGACCAGCGACACCTGTAGGACCTGTTGGACCTTCCACAGTAGAAGCCGCGCCTGTAGGTCCAATTACTCCCTGCGGACCTGTAGGCCCTAAAGGACCCGTTGGTCCAATTACTCCCTGCGGACCAGTAGGCCCAAAAATTTGACCCGCTTGCACAAAATCAGAAGAAGCGTTTAGTATGTAAAGCTGGCTTTCCTCTTCTACATAATAAGCATCATTTAGACTACTAGAGCCTTGCTCAGCGGAAAGCGCATCTAAATCTGCCAGAGTCCCTAATAAATTTATAACTGGGCCAACTGGACCTGCTACTCCCTGAGCACCTATTTCGCCGTTAGAGCCCGCTGAGCCTGTAGCTCCAGTCGCGCCCGTAGCTCCCGTCGGTCCGACAATCGGACCTAAGCTTACCCAAGCTGCATTGTCCCAAAAATACAAGTTGTCGTCATCTAAAGCTAGGTATGTGTCCGAGAAAGTCTGCTCGCTGGAAGGTAGAGATGCAAAATCAGCAACTGTTCCTAAAAGATTTATTGCAATTGCTTGAGGTCCTGCGGGCCCTGCGGGGCCATCCTCACCTTGAGGGCCTGTTGGCCCACCTGAAGGACCTACTGCACCCGTAGGCCCAGTTGGTCCTTGTAGTGCTTCGCCTAGACCTACTGGCTCCCACCCAGCGCTGGTTAGAAGCTCTAGAGCCCCTGCGCCCGCGTTTAGGTCTCCGTTGTATCTAACGTAGCCTTCTTCAGCGTCAGAGCGACGGTCAGCAGTTTGACCTTTATCTAGGTAAAGAGTGTTAGAGATTCCTCTAATTACTTTGTTTGTAAACACCTGCGAAAGTGCTGCGGGCTGCGCCGCGTCATCCTGAGTAATTCCTACGCAGGTAAATGACGTAGTGCTTACCGTAGACCTGACAAAAATTACATCGCCTGGATTAACAGCAAACCTAAAGGTCTCGAAAGAACTTCCTAGCGAGAGCTGTAACCCAGAGGCGACATAAGAGTACTGTGCGTCAATGGTGGCTCCCGAAGGTACGACATAAATGTTTACTTTTGTAATAGGCGTGGCTGTGACTGCTTTATTCGCAACAATCACTGACACAAGGTGAGCCGAACTGAACGTTGCCAAGGGAGTGACATCGTTTGCTGGAGGATTTAAAATCCCAAGTCTTTGTATCGGCATTTTCAGTCCCTTACGCTTGAGCTTCAGCCCATGATATTTTAGCAGCAGTCAAGGTGGACGCGCCAGTCAACCGAGACACTGCAAGCGTCAAGATGTCTGGACCGTCGGGGAAGATGGAGTCTCCACCTAGGATTGAGTTTGATAGCTCAAACAGTGTGGTGATGTCTACTGTAGTGGTTGACTCTTCGCCCCCTGCGGCACCTGATGCACGGAAGTTGTAAATCTGAACTCCACCAGAAACAGTGTCCTGAGCAGTGTGCGCCACGACCTGAGTTAGCGAAGGAGGGTCCACGCCAACAAAGTTAAGGTTGTTTAGACGAGGGTTAAGTAGCACTTTTACGTCTACTAGCTGGTCAGTTGAGATACCAATTTCTTGAAGCCTTAGCTGCATTCGGTTGATAATGTCTCGGTCACCAAGTTTACCTGTCAAACCTTCAGATACCGATGGGCTCAAGCGGAGCGACAATAGTGGCTGGTAGTTTGGCCCAGAAGTGTTGTTTAGCGAACCATCTGGGTACAGGAAGTAAGTGTACTGAGTGTTGCCCTGAGTAGTGAAGTTCAAAATTTCACCAATAGCAGCGTTAGGGATAGGAGTAGAAGCAACTGTCTCCGAACCAGAAACTGTGAAGGTGAAGGTCGTCGCGCTTGTGACAGATACTGCACCCACGTAGTAGTCTGGTAAGTTCTCGATTGCCGCGCCAGTATCGGTTTCAATAAAGTAAACTCCAACGTTGTTGGCTGCTGGGATGTTGTGAGGTTGCGCGGTTGTGACCGTTACGATACCTCCCGAACGAGAGATTGACGCACCAACAGTTATTGTGGCATCTTCTGGGGTTAAGTGGATTAGGTTAGGTGAGTTTACAAACGCTTGGTACTTAGCTGAGTTTGTTAAGTTTGCAAACGTGTTAGACCCAATTACCTGAGTAGTAGGGTTCTGAGTGTTGGGGCCAGGGAATCCGTCGGCAGCGATGGACTGGAACTGTAGAACGTCACCAGAGCGGAAACCGTGACTTTGTACAGTAAATAGGTCTGTTACCAAGTTAATCCCAGAAGACGAGAAAGACTTTGCTGTAGTTCCAGCAACATTCAAAGTCTGACTGCTGGCTGTGAACAAGTAAGCGTTGTCATCGTCGAAACGACCATCCATCATTACCGAAGTACCCCAGTGGAACAGGTATGGAATGTAGGTTGGGTTCTCAAAAGTTGCTACTTCATAACGAGCTGGAAGGTTTCCAGAGCGGAAGTAGGACTCGTACAGATTGTTGTTGTGAACAAACTCGTGGGTGTACTGCACTTGACCGTCAGAAGTTTTGAATCCAAAACGAATCTTTCCAGCACCGTACCAAGAGTAGTCAATGTAAATCATCTGGATACGAGATAGGTCTAGGTTGTACCCTGTAATACCAGAACCGTCGCAAGGGTCAATTGACCAGTCCGCCTGAGGAATTTTAGTATCCACAGTTTTTGTAACCACGATACCCGACTTGGCAGGCACGAAAGTGTGAATATTTGTTGTTCCTACGGTAGACAGATTAACGTTGCTGCCTGCGTCTGGGAGAGCTAGTAGCTTAAATTTATTGTTGTTATCTAAGTCAACATAGTAAGTTCTACCATTCACTAGACCACCAATAGTCTCACCGTCAATAGAGTTGTACACAACAGGAAGCCTGTCGCCGAACCCGTGACCAATAATGTTAAACGTATTGGTGGCTGTATCTACTTCAACGGCTGGGTCGAACTCTCTTTCTGGCCCAGAAGCGCCCTTGTACTCTGGCCTTATAGCCAATCTAGTGTCAGACTCAACCTGAACAATTCGGTATGACTGACCACGAAGAACAATAAAGTCACCTAATTTTACCTGAGTAGTGAACTGAGTGTCTTCACCAAAGATAAGCTCCGAGCCCTGCAAAGCTGCAACCGTTCCAGCTAGCTGCTGAGTTGAAGAGCGTCTAACGCAGTAAATTTCTTCTCCGTCGTATTCGTAGAACATTCCGTTTTGGAAGTCGAACATTCCAGAGCGTACAGCACCTTTAGACCATTCGCGAACAAAGAACTGTGGGAATCCGTATGCACGAGGCTCTATCATTGGGGCAGGCGCAGGGAATCGGAAAGTAGTTTGGTCAACTACAGTAACTTCAACATCTCCGTTGTATGGCAAGCTTGGAACACCGAAAGAGTCTTCTGACTGGCTTATTGTAATAAATAGCCCAGACCTTAGCCCGTGTGGGCGGCGAGTCTTGGCTTCCACCAAAAGCGACGAGAACTGCTTCATGCTTTGTATGTCAATTGAAGGCTTAAAGTTGATACCAGCGGAAGTCTGAATACCCTTACCTGACTGGTAACGGAAGTACTTACGAGTCTGGCGAATAATCTGACCAAACGATGTGCCAATACCAACGGACATCTCAACGCCGCCATCAAATGGGCGGTGAAGCGAGTAGCCCTGAGGTCGGACATATACAAAGGTCGGGAAAGAGTACCCGACTGCGGTGTAAGGGTTTGCGTATGGACGGTCCACAGTAATCTGCGTGTCCGACCCGACAGCCGTAATCCTACGAATAATAGGGCCCACAGGAGTGCTCTTAATTAGCGAGAAGGTACTTCCAGTGCCCTGAGTGTTAAAGTCAACAGGGTTTGTATTATTATTGGCCTCTACCAAAGACTGGTGCAAGGACAACTGCGTACCAGAGATAGCTCGTGCAAAGTAGTAGTACCCGTCAACTAGCGGGCTAGGTGCCACTCCTTCGTTAGCAGCAAACTTTACAACGTCCCCTGTGGTGAACGAGTGGGTCTTGTTGATTCTAGAATTAACATCGTCAACATCAGCAGCTGCGAATGTTAGAGATATTTCAATGTCTGCAGGATAAATCCTGAAAGTGTCCCCAACTTTTAGAATTTTAGCAAAAGACGTTCCCTGTCCGTTTACAAGAACTGAGCCCTGAGCAACAGTTACAGACCCTGACCCAGTTAGGTTACCGTTTATTTGGCTAGTAGTAAGTGTGTGAGCAATGCCAGTTCCGTAGCCTGTAATTGGCACTGTCACTCCAGAAGCAGCAAACTCAGCCGAGGAAGCTAGGCGTACGTTGTCCCTGTTGACAGTTACAATAAAGTAGTCTGTGGTGTCGACCAGCCCCTCGATGTCCGTGGCCGACTCGCCTTGGGAATAAGTTACTTTTGTTCCAGTAGAGAATCCATGAGAAGGCACGAGGATAGTATCTAGAGTTAGGTTTATTGCCACTCTAGGGTTAAATTGCTTTACAATTACTGGAACGTTGCCCTTTGCTATTGCAGTAAATGTGGTCGGTGACGGTACTGAGTTTACGTCATAAATTCCGTCAGGAGTGTTCGTCAAAGACTGCAACGTGTGACGCCCAACCGCAACGGGAGAAGCCAAAAGGTCTACGGCAGTGCCTGCTATCGCGTTCTCTGGGGTTGTGGCAAGCTTTAGGTTGTCACCATCTTGCTCGATTACGTAGTAAGGCGTGTTGGTGGTTAGCCCAGAGATAACTGTTTGGCCTTTAGAGTCGTACTGGACTAGCTCTCCGTCAAGGAACCCGTGGGAAGGGATAGAGATTGTGTCATTAGTAAAGTCAATAGATGTCAGAACTAGAGAGTGCGTACCAATACCTGCGTCTGTTATGTTCGCAAAGGCACTGGTTGAGCTGGAAGTTATTGCTAGCTTAATAATGCTAGCGTCTACAACTCTAATAAAGTAGGTCTGACCTTCTACAAGCCCTGTGACAGCAGTATTTCCGTTGCTGGTGTAGACGACACGCTGATTGTCTACTAGCCCGTGGTTAGGAATGTAAAGGGTGTCTTCCAAAATGTTCACAGTCAAGAATATGAAGCTGTGGCTTGTGCCAGTTCCAGGAGACGTAAAGTTAATTGTTGTAGGGCTATTGAAAGCGTTCTTTAGCTTAACTTGGTTGGCGTTTATTACCTCAGCGATGTAATAAGTAAGTCCATCCTGAAGACCGCCAATGGCCGTGTCAGTATCGTCACCCTTGCTGTATTGGAGCGGCTGGTCCACTAGGAATCCGTGGTTGCTGATGGTTAGAGTGTTTGTTGCTGTGTTCACTACAACTCGGCTTAGTTGAGATGAGCCCCCAACGGACTGCCCTGAAGGCTGGGTTAGGTTAATTGTTGTAAATGACGGAGACGGAGTACTGCTCAGTCTGTAGGTGTACGCGTTTACTACCTCTACATAGTAAATGCCGTCGTTGGCTAGGCCAGCAGCAGGAGTACCCGTGAAGTTAAGGGTAATTGCTTCGCCTGTGGTGAGGGTGTGCGGGGTTGGGCTGTGAATTACGTCAGCCTCTAAGTCCATGTTGATTGGCACAAGAGCGTGGAAAGCTGAGCCTGCAGGCTCAAGAGCAATTTTGTTTGTACCTGCGTTAGCGTCTACTGCTGTTGGGTATAGCTCATTACCAGTAGTAAAGTCCGAAACTAGGCTGACCGCAACGCTACCTTCTCCAGTGTTGAAAGAGTTTAGGTCAGTAATTGACTGTCCATTGTTAATAACAGCTGAGCCGTTAAAAAGCCCTGTTGATGTTGAGGGATTTGTGACTGTTGCTCCAATAAAGGAACCTCCACCACCTCCAGAATGCCCAGTGGTAGTGCTGTTTGAGCCGCCGCCACCAGAGTAGCCTCCACCACCACCACCCTGATTTCTGTACCTAGCGTCTGCTTGGCCACCGCCACCAAAGCCACCGTAACCACCTTGACCACTGTTGGTTCCCATGGTTAGACCGTCTAGATAAGAACCTCCACCGTTTGCTGGGTTGAAGTTTCTGTCTTCACCTCTAGAGAAGAATCCACCACCAGCAGCGGAGTATCCAAACCTGGAACCTCCACCGAACCCAGACTCGCCGCCTGAAGGTCGTCCGTTAGTTGATGTGCCTGCAATGTTAGTAAGAGTGGCGTCATTACCAGCCCCTGAGTTGGCTGGGGACGAACCGCCACCAGCTACAAAAAGAGGGTCTGAAGTCTGCTTTCTAACTACAAAAGAACCTCCACCAGCGCCACCGCTGTAACTTCCTACGGAAGGCCCTGCGCCCTGTTGGCCTACGACTATAGTAATAATTTCGCCCTTGACCAAAGACACACGCCCTGCGACTATAGCGCCTCGCCCGACCGCGCCAGAACCCGAATCGTTGTATCCTGAAGCGCCTCTAACGTCAAAGTTGTAAAGCCCAGAGACAGGAACAGTCCAGTCCTGGTAGCCCGTAAAAGCACCCTGAGTTAGGTAAGTTGTCTCCCAAGGCGTGTTATAGCTAGCACGCAACTGCGTGATTGTCGGACCTACTCTGCCAGTAAGCCCCGCGGTTGTGAAGTTGTGGCTAGTAAAGTCGTATAGCGCCTGAGTGCCAGCAAACTCAGAGATAGATACGTTCTTTAAGAAATAAGTTTCGCCTGAAGCAAGTCCAGTAAGGGGCGCTTGATTGGTGTAGTACTTTACGGCTTGATTTTCTGGCGTAGAGCCGTCAATGTTTAGTTTTCCATCTACCAAAACAGGAGGGTTAAAAGACACTCCACCAGCAGATACATCAGTTATGTCTACAGGAGCCCCTCCTGAAGTAAAACTAAACTGTAGTTTTTTAACGTTTTCGGTGACTACGTAAAGTAAATCATTGTCAACCAGGCCAGTCAAGATGCCGACACCTGCTGCATACGTAAATGTACTACCAGGAACCAGAGCAGCTGGTATAACATCTTCCCCGTCGTTTGTGTAGTAAATAAAGTCTTCGTCAGTATTTACGGTAGTCTTAGCAAAGGAGTGCGTTCCAGCCGCACCTACTGTTAGTAAATCAATAGCCATTTATTCTCTCCTTATAGCCGTGTAATAGTAACGGAACCGTTGCCGTTATTGGAGCCGCCATTAGACTGATTGGTTCCGCTGTTATAAGAACCGCCGCCGCCGCCGCCTGGGTCACCAGACCCAGATGCAGCACCTCCAGAATAACCGCCACCACCGCCGCCACCTTCTCCGTCGGTAGAAGAATTAATTCCACCGCCACCGCCGCCGAACCCTCCATCAGCGCTACCGTTAGCACCTAAACCCCCCTCAAGGGGCCTGTAAGCAGTTCCCTCGCTGCCTGTACCGTTACTTTTCCAGCCAGCACCGCCAGTAGGGCGGCCATCGCTGCTTTGCCCGCTAGCACCGCTTCCATTTGAACCAGGAGTACCACTATTGCTGGAAGTTCTGGTACCACTAGTTCCTGTTCTAGCGTTAACGCCTCGGTTTCCTTCGGACCCTCCTCCGCCTCCACCAGACGCAATTAGAGGCTCAGAAGTTGAGGACTGTCTCCAGACATAAGTACCTCCTCCGCCTCCACCATCTGCAGTAGTCCTATCTTGTCCTGGATGCCCCACTAAAATTCTTATTATTTCACCCTGAGAAAAAGAGAAATCACCTCTCATCCGTACTCCGTAGCCACCATAGGCATTACGTTCACCTCGACCACCTCTAGCTCCACTGGTTTCGATTCTGTACGTGCCTGCGCGGGGTACTGTCCAGTCTTGAATCCCGCTAGTACTCATGTTTAAGTAGGAACTTGCCCATGAAGGATTGCCAACACCGTTTCGAGCTTGGCTAATGTTTGGGCCGCCTCTACCTGCAACCCCGCCCGAAGTGAAAGTTGCACTGTCAAAGTCATAAAGCTGAGGGGGCTGGTTGAACTGGTATGTGTGAGTCTGGATAGCCTGTGAACCCGCGGCATCTGTCAGTGTAATTACTACTTCGCGTCCTGGATTGGCGATAACTTCCTGAGCAGTTCCAGAGACAACTCCTGTAGACGTGTTTAGGGTCAAACCCGTAGGAAGAACTCCGCTTGTAACTGCAAAGAAAAGCGGAGCTTCAAAGCCGATTGCGTTAAGCGGAGTCGGGGTAAATGAACTCCCAGAGTCAGTGCCTATCCGCGAAATAGTTGTTGGAGTAATTGAGCCGAGCGTGTGGTTTACATTGAAATTGTGCTGGTCGTAGCGAGTCTGCACAAAGTAAAAATTAAAGTCTTCATCGGCGTCTATTCGACCATCTACGGGGTACTCATACCTAAGCATGTCGCCGACCTGATACCCGTTGTCTTTGAGGTGGAAAACATCTTTATCTACAGATACGCCAATTTGTGTAAAAGTCTGCGTCCCTGAACCACCAGAGATGGTCGAGATGGTAGAGGAAGTTGGAAGAGGCTTGAGACTGAAACTGTAAACATTACTTGGCTGAGCAACAAAAAAATCAACAAAGTAGGTTGCGTTATTGGTAAGTCCAGATGCAGCTGCTCCATCGGTGCTGTACTTCAACATAGTGCCTTGGTACCAGTCAAGGGGCTCTGCTGCCTGAATTGTAACGTTAGAACTGCTGTAAGAAGTTACAGTTCCCGACAGGCCTTCAGAGTTTGCCCCGTCAAAAGTTTTTGGTGTTTCGTCAATTAAGTTTATACTTACTTCAGTCTCTGGGTCTCTGTTGTTACCAGCAAAAACTCGAGCTTGATTTGCAATCTTAAATTTACCTGCAAGGTTTGTTTGGATGTCAATTATGTTTCCGCCAGGAGTGTCTGTCAACTGAATAGTGGACTGTGACGTTCCTAGAACGCTGTCTTCTCCTAAGAAAAGGACCCCTCTTGGGTTTGCTAGGAAGTAGCCTCCCGCGGCAACGATGCTGTAGTAAAGAGGCGCTCCCGTTGGAAGACCTACAAAGTTCTCAGTTCCGCCGTGGACAACCACAATTGTGTCGTCAGCTATGCTGGCAGAGTCGATGTCGCTCTCAATACCAGCAATAGTTGCGCTGTTGCTCCAATCGATGTTTAGCGAAGAAAGAGTGTTTGAGCCGTCAAGAGTCTGGGCGGTTGCAGAGTTTGAGGAGTCAAAAGATTTTGTCTCAGTGTTTGTTGCAGCAAACTCCTGCGAGATTGTGGAGTTTAGGTTTAGAAAGTAAAAAGGTGTCTGAGTACCAAAGCCGTGCGGTGAGTTGGTAGTGACAGTTAGCTCAGAGAAGGTATCTCCATCGGTTGTTATACCAGCAGAGTCTGAAAGACGCAGCTGGGAGCCTTGAAAGAACTCTCCAGTAATAATCGAGGTGTAGAGGTCTTCAATAGAAGAAGTTTCAGGCTGGGTGTCTCTGCACAAGTAAGTAAATGTAGTTTCATTCGGGATTGAGTTAATAATGTAAGCACCGTCAGCAGTTACAGACTTACTGCCTGTAACGTTAATTGGGATACCAACGTCTAATCCGTGGGCTAAAGAAGTCTTTACAATAATTTCTCGGGTCCCTGCGTTTGTAGTAATCGCAGTTATACCTGGAATTGTGGTGTCACCAGACTTAGAAAAGAATGACGGGGTGTTGTTAATTAGCTCAACGGTCTCCCACTTGGTTGGCTGTAGTCCGTACTCAAAGTCGGTGTCAATAAGGTTTTCAGGCGTCGAAACGCGCAGTTTAGTTACTGGGTCGATAAACTCTTTAGGAAAACGTATTTCTCCGCCAGTGCCACCACCGCCACCAGTGCTTCCTCCAAGGAATCCAGGCATCAGTCATTACCTCTTTCACAGCTCAATAGTTCATTCAATAGAATAGCACTTACATAAAACATTGATTCTAAATTAAACGCCAAGCCACCAAGTCGTGCTCAGGGCTATAGACCCTTGCACGCCTCGTGCGCCAGTCGGTCCAAATTGGCCACCTTGAGTCTGCACAAAAACTCCGTTGAAGTAGACGTAAGTAGTTCCAGTGCTTGTATCAAACCAAGCGTCTCCGTTAAGTGCGTCTTCAATGTTTGGCTGAGTGGGAGAAGCAGTAAATTTACCGATTGGTCCTTCAGGCCCAGTTGGGCCAGGAACCTCAGATTGCGCCCCGACTTCTCCTTGAGAACCCACTGGGCCGCGAGGGCCTGTTACTCCTATAGGACCTGTGACAGAGGAGTCCGCGCCTGTCGGGCCTGTTACGCCTCGCTCACCGAGCTCACCTTGAGAACCCTGAGGACCTGTTACACCCTGAGGACCTGTTACACCCTGCGGCCCTTGAGGACCTGCAACATCAGATACTGGACCAGTCGGTCCTTGGATTCCTTGAGAACCTGTAGCGCCAATAACGCCTGTAGGTCCAGTAATTCCTTGGATACCCTGCGGCCCAGTGGGGCCAGTAGGTGTTACGCGAAGCGCTTCCCAAACTGTCCCAGTCCATACCCAAGTTTGCCCGCCAGAAGTGAATTGCTCATCTACAACTGCAGGAGACGGGAAATCAATCGCTGCCATTAGTTATCCTCTCCCGCTGCGGGCGTCTCGTCTTCATTTATTGTACGCTGTTCCGACTGAGGCAATACTGGTTCAATTTTGTCAGAATTTTTAAAATCTACGTAAGCCTGAGCCCACTCCGTTGCCGAAGCTATTGACTCCCAAGGGCCACTTTCGTCAATTACATTCGTCCCAAAAAGAATCTGGATATGAAGTTCTGGCTCGATTAACAGGTATGTGTGCATAATTTTTATAGCGAGTACGCTATTCTCCCTTCATCCCCCACAGCGATTGCATATGTGTTGTCTATTTGTAATAGATGATTAATAGTGTCAAGCTCAAAAGTGGAGTTTCTCTGAGTCCAAGACTCGGGAATAGGAGAAAGAGCGTTAGCTAGTTTTCCAGCTGAACCTGCCGCTAAGTAAGTTTCTTCAGTAGAGATAATTGCTTTAATACTTGACGCCCCAAAAGAACTCTGTGGAAAAATCTGAGTCCAAGATGTTCCGTTAGCAGAGTACGCAACTTTTCCAGAGTCTCCGACAGCTACATATTGACTGTTGTCCGCATTGACTGTCACGCCGTAGATGGTGCTATTTATAAACGACGAAGCTCTCTGTGTCCAAGCGGTTCCATTTGTTGACGTTGCAAGTTTTCCGTCATACCCCACTGCTAAAACTAAGTTAGGAGCTGCAAAAACTTCGTTTATAAAACTTGCACCAAAGGAAGATGCTCTAAGTATCCAGCTAAGCGAGTCCGATGACGTGGCCAGCTTCCCAGATGCGCCTACAATTACCCAAGTACCACTTACAGAAGCGTAAGTTATTCCTAATATTGTGCTAGCCCCGAAACCTGAATTCTGAAGAACCCAAGTCTCTCCGTCAACTGAGGTAGCAAGCTTTCCTATGCTACCGCCTGCTACAAAGATGCCATTTCCGTATGCAACAGAGTAAAGGTTGCTGCCAGAAAAAGGTGAGCTAGTCTGAAACCAATTGACTCCATAATCGTCTGATACTGCTATTTTCCCAGAGTTCCCGACAGCAACTAGTCTGTCGGTTCCATCGTACGCAATCGAGTTTATGGTAGTCGTGCCAAAAGATGAATCGTCAACAGCTACCCAACCAGCAGGCAAAAAGGGAGCATCTAGAGTTGCATGTATTGCGTGAGTAGAAATTAGCATCCTAAGATATCAAGTTTCCACTTAGTAACCAAGTGTTGGGGCTCAGCTTAATTAATGAAGCGATTGAGTACCTAGACTTTGTTGTCTTTCGGTTTCCCTCTGAAAGAACCTGAACACCGCTTGCTCCTACTATGCCCACTTGACCTAGACCAAGCTGAGTCAAAACGATTTGAGTTCCTAATGGGAAGGTGTAGCCCGCAGCGCCGTCTAAAGGAACGGTAATTGTGGTCACTACTGAACTGTTTATCTTCACAATTGAAGCAGCATCAGAGTCTTGCAAAGTTATGGAATTTAAGTACTGAGGCCCAACTAACTCGAAGTTGGCAGGTCCTGTTGGCCCTAGTGGACCCTGAGGTCCAGTGACTTGTGGGCCTGTTGGTCCAGTGATTCCTTGTAGTCCTGTAGCCCCAGTGGGTCCTATTGGTCCTTGGGTTGTGGACACTGCGCCCGTTGCACCAGTCGCGCCAGTCGGTCCAACAATCTGCCCAGCGTTGACCCACTGTGAGCCATCCCAAACAAACAAATCTCCAGTTGACTCAACAATGTAACCATCGTTTACGGCATTGCCATTTGCAGGCAGTTGGTTGGCTTGAAACACAGAGCCTACGAAAGTGATTCCAGTCCCCTGAGGGCCTTCTGGCCCGACGGGTCCTGCTTCTCCAGCTCCTACAACAAATTTCCAACCAGCGTAAGTGTTTCCCAGTCCTATTGCTTTATCGACATCTAAAGATACAGAAGTACCAGAGATGTTAATTATGATGCCTTCCATAAAGTTAGTTGGGAAGGTTGAGCTAGCAAGTCGAGCACGAGTACCAATTGCAAAGGCTCCAACAGTGTTGACAATAAAGTTAATGTCTTCGCCTGTTGTTATTGTCAAGTTGCTAGAAGAAGTTACTCCCGCAAAACTTACGCCAGTAGGTCCAGCAACTCCAGCGGGACCTGTTACTGACGGACCTGTAGGTCCAATTGGTCCCTGCACAGTGGAAGCCGAGCCAGTTGGACCTGTAAATCCTTGCGGGCCTGTCGGTCCTGGAATTGTAGAAGCTGAGCCTGTCGACCCAGTTGCACCAGTAGCACCACGAAGACCAGCATCACCTGTAGGACCAAAAGGGCCAGTTGCACCTGTAGAGCCCGTTGGTCCAGTGGGTCCTTGAGATGGCCCAGTGGGTCCGACCGAACCAGTAGGTCCAGTTACCGAAGGCCCAGTGTTTCCTGTTGGACCCTGTGCACCAGTTGCACCTACGAATCCTCGCGGTCCAGTTACTCCAGTTGGCCCAGTTATGCCTTGAGGACCGATTGGGCCTTCTACACCCTCTGGACCCGTTGGGCCTGTAAAACCTAAAGCACCTGTTGCGCCAGTTGGACCCTCGGGACCTTCAATACCTGTCTGACCAACTGCACCCGTGGGGCCAGCTTGGCCTGTCGGTCCAGTAACGTCTAAGCCGTTTGAGCCAGTAGGACCAGTGTTGCCCTGTGGACCAGTAGGTCCAGAAGGTCCAGTAGCGCCAGGAATAGTTGAGGCAGGTCCCTCAACGCCAGTCGGTCCAGTAGCACCCTGTGGTCCAGCTTGCCCAACATTACTTGAGGCGGACTCGACCCAGTAAGAGTCGTAATAAATATAGATTTGGCCAGTCTCAGAATTAAACCAAGCATCGCCTTCGTCAGCACTCTCGGGTGGAGTTGCAGAAGTTATTGTGAACGCACCCGTTGGGCCAATCGGACCAGCTACAGAGCTATCAGAACCTGTAGCGCCTGCAGGACCAGTTGGGCCAACAATCGGAGAGATAACTAAGTTCCAAGCAACGCCTGTCCACGCCCATGTAGAAGTACCATCAGTAAACGTGTCGTTTACTTGAGGTGCATCTGGAAAGTCAATCGCTGCCATTATTTATCCCCTAGCCCAAGTCTGCTTCATAGGTGAACTGAATTAAAATTTTGTCGTTAGCGCTGAACAAAAAAGGCGTTGTGTGGGTAATAGCAAACCCCTCGGCGTACTGAGCCACCTGTCCGTGAATAAAGAGCTCTAGCTCGCTGGCATTATCGTTGTTAAAAATTGCAGTTCCAAAGTAAGTAACCCCTGGACCCTCATCTCGTACAACTACTTGTCCCACGGGTTGATAGTTTTCAATTACTCCTGCTGCAGGGAGACTTATTTTGTAGACTCCATCGCCTCGGGTAAATCCCGTTGTGCCAGCAATAACTCTTATTTCGCCAGTAATGGTTGCGCCAATAAATGTGTACCTGCCAGTGACGCTACCGTTTCCAATTACTGGGTCTGTATTACTTGCAGTCAAAACAGGTGTATAGGTCTGCCAAGGCTCGATTGCAAAAGAACCCGTTGCACCTGTTGCACCCGTAGGTCCTTGCTCGCCGACGGCGTTCGAGTCAGCTCCCGCGGGTCCTGTAGGTCCGATAGCACCGTCGGGTCCTGTAGGTCCTACAACGTCTGAGTCAGCGCCTATTGGTCCAGTCGGGCCAGTTGGCCCAACCGCACTTGTGCGGACAAGACGCCATGCTTGACCGTCCCATTCATAAGTGTTTATACCGTTTGTATATTCATCGTTTACTGATGGGTTGGATGGAAAATCAATCGCTGCCATTATTGCCCTACTCGCTATCCGCTATGTAAGAACCACTGAGGTATAGCTTACTTGACGTTGTTAAAGTGTCTGGTGCTACGCCTGTAAAGGCAGTTAGCGCTCCGCTAGCTCCGAGATACCACAAGTCTAGAATTGCAGAGCCCTGACCTCCAAAGCCAATTACGTTGTACAACGTAGCTCCTGTGCCGTCTAAGTCTAATGCTCCAACAAACGAGTTGGACATTGCAGGCTCTGGTAGAACAGGAAGGGTAATCGAGTATTGAGCGGTTCCGAAGCTGCTCACTGTGGTGCAGTCGATGTCTACATTAAAGACAATAGCCTTACCATTTTTTACGTAGTTTCCAGTTGCGGGAGTACCAGAAACTCCTAGGTCATCTCCACCGAAAACGGGAGCGTATGAAATTTCTTGAGGAGTTCCAGCAGGTCCCACTGCGCCTGTTGCGCCAGTAGGCCCAATCTTGTCAACAACATCGATAACACCAGCAACGCTTGGGTCAGTAACGTCTTGATAAATAATTTGTACTGGAGCGTCCAAAGGCACATCGTAGATAATAACTGGGTCTGTGCTGGTTCCGTTTCTACCAGAAACAGTGGAGTTGTTGAGGGTTCCAGGTACGGTTGAGGTGCTTCCAGAAGACAGCCTCAGCGCTAGGGAGTTTGTTAACAACACAGCGGAAGTATCTATATAAAGTCTCTCACCGCGCACCGCGACAAGGTTAGGGTTGTTTCCTACGACACCCTGAGAAGAGTAGAACCCGCCCTCACCGCTTGAAGATATTGTATAGACAACACCGCCCTTAGGACCTGCAGGCCCCTGAGAACCTTGAGGTCCAGGAATAGTAGAGGCAGGCCCTGTAGCACCTGTGACGGATGGGCCAGCTGGGCCAGTTACTCCGATTGCTCCTGTTGGTCCTACAATCTGACCAACGCTGTTCCAGTTAAGCCCGTCCCAAACATATAGGTCACCGTTGTCATCAACAATGTATGCATCGTTAACGGCGTTCCCAGTGAGAGGAAGATTAGCAGCTGTAGATACGCTTCCTTCAACGTTTATGGAAGTTCCCTGAGGGCCAATAGGTCCTGTAACCGAAGGCCCTGTTGCGCCCGTTGCGCCAGTTGCTCCAACGTTTCCAGTGAGACCAATAGGACCTACGGGACCAATTAAGGCTCCTGCTTCAATCCAGCCGTTGTCAGCTGTGTAGATATAAATTGTGTTTTCTTCGTAGATAACGTAGAAATCTCCAATTGCACCAGCGGTTGCTCCAGCTGCCGCGCTGAACTCAGCGAAGGTGTTATAAAATCCTTGCGCTTGTGAGCCCACGCCCTGCGGTCCAGCGGGTCCAGTAACAATAGGACCAGTTGCACCCGCAACACCAGTCGGCCCGAGCGGGCCTTCATCTCCAGTTGCGCCTGTAGGTCCTAGCGGCCCAATCTCGCCTTGAATACCTTGAGGGCCTGTTGCTCCACCAAACTCTGAAGTACCAACTTCAACCCAGAAGTTGTCATAGTAAACAAAGACTGCTCCGTTATTTGTGTCGAACCATAGCTCGCCTGGCTCTGGAGATAATGGAGGGCTATCAGACTTAGGTACAAATTCTCCTGCGGCACCCGTTGGTCCTGCAACTGTTGAGTCAGCACCAGTAGGGCCAACTTCACCTTGAGAACCTGTCGGCCCAACCACAGTTGAGGCGGCACCAGTAGGTCCAGTCTCACCGATTGGACCAGTGATACCTTGGGGACCTGCAACTACAGAGTCAGCTCCAGTTGCGCCAGTCGGTCCGACCTCTCCCTGAGGCCCTGTAATTCCTCTATACCCAGTTGGGCCAGTGACACCTTGAGGACCAGTAACTGTTGAGTCAGCTCCTGTTGGGCCTACGTCTCCTGTAGCACCTGTCGGTCCGATTGGGGCAGCAGAAGTCTCAACCCAGAAGTTGTCATAGTAGACATAAATGCGACCAGTCTCGCTGTTATACCAAGCGTCGCCAGCATCAGGGCTGGAGGGAGGAGTGACATTTGTAACAGCAAATGCACCTAGCTCACCTTGAGAACCAGTCTGTCCTGTTGGGCCAGTTTGTCCTGTAGGACCAAGTGGGCCTATAGGTCCTTGAATGCTTCCAACATTATTCCAAGAGCCGTCTACGTCATCCCAAACGTAGAGGTCACCAGTTACTAAGTAGCCGTCTCCAGGATTACCTGTTGGCTCAGATGCTTGGAGCTCTCCTAAGGTTGCATATGACCCAAGGATTGTTACGCCAGTACCCTGAGCACCCGTTGAACCAGTTGCACCTGTAGGTCCTAGCGGTCCTTCAACTGTGCTGTCCGCACCTGTTGGACCGCTTGGGCCTGTCTGCCCAGTGGGACCTGTTACGCCAATCTCACCTTGAGAACCTGTCGAACCTGTCGGTCCAGTTACACCCTGCGGTCCTGCAACTGTGCTGTCTGCACCAGTAGGCCCTGTGACACCCTGCTCGCCCTGTGGGCCTTGAACTGTGGAGTCGTTACCCGTTGCACCTGTAGGTCCAGGAGTTGTTGAGACTGCACCAGTAGCACCAGTTGGGCCTGTGTTACCTAAATTACCCTGAAGACCTATCGGCCCAGTGGGGCCTGTAGGCCCGAGAACATTACTCTGAGGTCCAGTCGAGCCTGTAGCACCTGTAGCACCAATAGCACCCGTAGGTCCTAGCGGTCCAGCAACACCTGTTGGTCCTTGTATTCCTGCACCTGTTGCACCTGTAGAACCTGTGGGGCCAACTTGGGTAGAGGCCGCGCCTGTAGGACCAGTGACTGCTGGGCCTGTTTCACCGATTGCACCTGTTGCACCCGTAGGTCCTGTTTCACCGCGAATACCCTGAGGACCAATGTCACCAGTTCTTGCGAACGTGACAATAATATCTTCTAGATTGGAGAAGCTTGTTGCCAGACCACTCAGGTAAGAAACAGGAACTCTAAAGTATCCTGTGGCCTCAGTGATTGCACCTGTGATAGCAAAGATTGCAAAGTCGTTGGAGTCAACTTTGTTGGTGATTCGAACGTGTCCCTTGATTGGACTTGTAGAGTCGTCAATCGTGCGGAGGAATTGCTGAACATCGATTGCACCGTCAGCCTCATCGTCAATAAAAAGATTGGTTGCGCTCTGAAGGTCAGCGTTGTTAAATTTAATTTTTCCAGTGCCAGGGTCGGTGTCTGCTACCGAAGTGCTAAAGGTGTAGTCAAAGCTTGCTCCACCAAAGTTACCAATTGGGCCTGTTGCACCTGCAACACCAGTCGGACCTTGAGCACCAGTTGCACCCTGTGGACCAGCCACGGTTGAGTCTGAACCCACCGAACCTGTCGCACCAGTTGGACCTGCTACTCCCTGAGCACCAGTAGCGCCTTGAGAACCAGTAGCTCCAGTTGCGCCCACTGCGCCAGCGGCACCAGTTGCACCTGTAACTGAAGCACCTGTTGCACCAACTAAACCTTGAGAACCTGTTGCGCCAGTCGCGCCTACAGCGCCTGTCGCGCCAAGTACACCTTGAGGACCTTGAGCACCAGTAGAGCCGACTAGGCCGTTTGAACCTGTTGCGCCTGTAGCACCGACTGCTCCTGTTGCACCTGTTGCACCCGTTGCGCCAACTGCTCCTGTATTACCTTGGACACCACTTGCACCTGTTGCACCCGTTGCGCCAACTGCTCCTGTTACACCTTGGATACCTGTTGGACCCGCGACTCCAGTAGCTCCAGTTGAGCCGATTGACCCAGTTGGGCCTGCAGTGCCTGTTGGGCCTGCTACGCCAGCGGGACCAGTATTACCTAAATTACCCTGAAGACCTATCGGCCCAGTTGGGCCTGTGACACCGATGGGGCCTTGAACTGTGGAGGTTGGACCAGTTGCGCCCGTGGCACCGATAGCACCAGTTGCACCCTGAATACCTGTGGGTCCTGTAGCGCCTGCAGGTCCTGCATCTCCAGTTGTTCCTGCCGCGCCTGTTGCACCAGTTCCGCCAACTGGACCTTGGATTGTTCCAACGTTATCCCACTCGGAGTTAACGTTGTCCCACACAAAGAGGTCACCATTTATAAGGTAGCCATCTCCGATGTCGCCTGTTGTAGGTAGGTCACCTGTGGATGCCAGAGAACCAACAATGGTGACTGAGGTTCCAGCTGCACCAGTTGGCCCAATGTTACCGATGTTACCTTGTGCACCCGTTGCACCTGTAGGACCGCCTGAAGGTCCTGTAGGGCCTTGCGGGCCTTGCTCGCCAGCGCCAGTAGGTCCTGTTGCTCCCTGTGGGCCTACAGAGCCTCTAGCAACGTCTGAACCTGCGGGGGAAGTTGTTACTGTATCTACTGTGTCAAGCTTGGTGATATCTACATCGCTCTCATCTCCAATAGGGAGGTAGAAGCGGAATTCTTTTGGACGTGAACCCTTGATGCGAATCTTTGCAGTCCAGTACCAGCCACGTGGGCTCAGGTCAAGGTCGTCAGTACATGGGAGCTCAACGGTGAACTCTCCGTTAGAGTCAAGGGTTAAAACAATGGGGTTAGCGACAATTGTTGCATCGTCGACATCTTCAATTCGGCTCGAAGCCGTGAAGACTACGGTACCAGAAGCGGGCACACCAGTACCCTTAAGGTACTGACCAACAACAGTTCTAGTGTTAACGTCAGGTGAAAAACTCATAGGCGGCGCTCCAGGTCCATTAAAGCTTGCCGAAGGTCCGACAGGCAGCGGACTCTTCTTACGCTTTTTATTGTACGGGAGTTCTGCAGGGGTTAGTTGTCTCTAACCCCAGTAATTACGCTAATGTCTTGTCTAGGGTTGTGGCCCTCGCCAATCACCATCGTAAGGATTCCTGGAGAAGATTCTAGGCCGTGGCGGTCGCGAAACCACGCACTTCCTGGGTCAACCGTAGGGGCTTGGACCCACAATCTGCCACCAATGTCCATAGCTTTGAAATTGTGAAAGTGCCCAGAAATCCAGACATCACACATGCCTAGCGCGGTTTGGCCTGCTGATTGGCCCTGCAAGTACTTCAAAACATTGTTACCAGTCTGATGGCCGTGGAACAATCCCAGCAGCGTGCCACAAATATCTATGGATAGTGTCTGGTGAGACTTCTCAGGGAATCTAAACTCAACGTGACTTAGTGCTTCATTTTCGGCGCATGCGTCTTGAACTGCAGAAGCAACTTCGACATTCCAGCCATCGGATGGGTCTGAAATTACTTGTCTGGTAACTTCATCATGGTTTCCATTGACTACGGGAACAACAATTCTGTCTGCCAATGGTGCAAAGGCCTTAATTTGAGCCATAAGAATCCTACGAGCAACTCTTGTCTGCTCTGTTAGCCCCAAGTCTGAGGACGCAAGGCCTTGTAGCTTTCCATTCTGTGAGGTGTTGCCCTCAACGTGGTCTCCAGGAAGTGGGATAACCACTGTGCCAATACTGCGACCAATTTTTCTAAGGTCCTTAAGTCTTTGAACTCCCAGAGCTGTCATTTGAAGAAGACGGTCTACAGTTTGAGCTGTGCCGTCATCTCCTTGCTTTTTACCAAGCTGCTGGTCGCTAGGGGCAAAAATATAAGCCAGATTGCCAGAAGTAACTTTTTCTGGCTTGCCTGGCTTCCATTTAGAGACTTCAGCTACTAATTTTTCTAAATCAAAATCTCTTTGACCAAATCCTGCAGCTGGCTTGAGTGAAATTCTGTGAGCTTCTAGCCATTCTCCAGCGTGGTTCTGCCATTTAGATTTTCTTACTGAGACTACTTCCCACTGTTCAGGGGTGAGGTCAAACTCTTCTAGTAAATCTTTTTGGTCTGGAATCTCACCAGCACTTCTGGGTGTTGAGACGATGAACCCACCGTTCTCATCAATCTCCATTCGGGGACGCCAAGACTCTGGGGCGTTCACTAATCTTGTGTCAGACCCGCTTGGTCCTGGACTAACTAGAGCTAGAAACTTGTCAGTTAACTCAGACATTAAGACGTCTTCTTTTTTAGGTCTCTACGAGCTGCACTATTCATTCCTGTAAAGCAACGACACTGCTTACGGCGGTGCGTTGATATAGAGGAAAAGGCAATGTCATGCCCTTCACTCAAAAGAATGTCGTGGATTTGTCGATTAGAGACGGTCGTGGCGCTAGATGGCTGAGACATAAGCAACTCTAAAGCTTCTAGGTCTTCTCCCTCAATTAGAGAAAGAAGCTTGGCTACGCCGCAGGGCAAACCAGAATCGGTGCGGGGGGTGGCGCTCAACTTTTCGGCTAAACTCATAAGTACCTCCAGTAAGGCGGAAAGACTTATTGTAAGTCCCGCGATAACTGTAACACTAAGTGCAAACTTTTCGACTTATAATACTTACGGCGTGTCAAGTATCTAATAAAACTGTCTCAAAAGTTTATACTTATGGCGACTATAAGACCTAATTATCCTTTTTGGGAGGAGTGGGTCCTTTTTTTCTAGTCGGCTTTTTGACTTGTTTTTCGGGCACAACGGTTGGGATATAGACCGAGTTGGCTAAAACTTGAAGAAGAATGGTTCGGGTTTCTTGGTTTTGAGTGCTGATTTTATTTAGAGAAGTTTCTAAATCTCCAGTCTTACGGGCCACATCTGCGAGGCTAAGGCCTCCATTGGACTTCGGATGGATGGGAGCGGTGGCAATTTCAATCTCTTCTTTGACAATTTTGCGTAAAGACTTAGACCAAACCTTAGATGTGCCAGCAACAACCGCTGCAAAAGCAATTAAAGCACTTAAGTAGATAGCAATGTCTCCGATGTCCAAAACATCAGCCGTGCCTGGCTCCCACCAATTGGCCGTGTCGATAATAACAGTTGGCAGAGTGTATGAAAGAAATTGCAAGAGAGTGCCCCGTCTGAGTAAGCTTGTGTTACTTATAGTGTATATTGAAACTCTTTGAACGATTAGTAGACAGCGTACTGCGCTAGGTGTATAGTTTCCCTACTAAGCTAAAAATTTTTTAAGTTACTTAACTATCTTCCGCGAACGTTGAGTAATCTTCCCAGCGATTTGAGGAGGTTGCGGTGGATAACAAAGACAAGAGTCGTCTCGCAAAGGCGTCGACATATTACCCAAATTTGAATTGGAAAATTCTTCCATGCCATGGAATTGACAACGGTCGATGCACTTGCAATAAGACCCACGGTGAGCCCAAGGAAGTTGGAAAGCACCCTGTAATAGGTCAGTGGAATGTTGAATCAACTTCAGACATTGACAAGATTAACAAGTGGTGGAGCGCCAACCCTGAGTACAACATCGGCGTACATTGTTCTAAGTCTGGCTTTTTAGTCATCGACATTGACCCACGCTCTGGCGGTCCAGAATCCTATGTAAAATTTTTAGAAAAGCTCGAAGGCGAGCTACCCCCAACCGTTGAGGCCATCACTGGTATCTACAACGGCGATGACAGAACTAGTGGCCGTGGACGCCACATTTACTACAAGTGTGACCCAGAAGAAGACTTAATCGGAAACCTCAACTCTCTTGAGCTAAAAGGTGTTGACATTAAGCACAATGGCTATGTCCTTATTTCTCCTTCGAGGCACCACTCTGGTGTTACTTATGAATGGGCCGAAGGCTGTGCGCCTTGGGAAATTGATATGGCAGAGGCTCCCGAGGAGCTCCTAAGCATTCTCCGTAAACAGCGCCGTCGCACCTCATATAATTTTGCTGGTGGAGGCGACTGGGACTGGGTAAATGACGTAGAAGATTTTGACTACGACAAACTTATTAACGAAGGAATTGACGAAGGGGAGCGAGCTGTACAGATTTATAAGCTTTCCTGCCACTTAGCTAATAAGTATGGGACAGAGCCTGTAACCGCTAACTTCATTGAAACGTTTATGATTAGGTTCAATCACGATAACGTCCGACCTCCTATGGAGCTAGAGGGCACAAACTCTTTGATTATGCACGTTCGTCGTGGGATACAGTTTGTTGCGGATAATCCTAAAGAACAAAGATATGACCCTCAGCACAGCGAATGGCAAAAAGACCGTGCCGTAAAAATTAGCGCATCCAATGGAGCGGCTAAATCCCCAGCAAAGCTAGTCCCTCTTCTTGGTGTCGTGCCTCCTGAGAGCTACTCAATGGATGGCCTAGACGAAGACATTTACCGTCCGTACGAGTACGGTGTAGATGAGCTAATTGAGCAGGGGGCTTCTATTAATGAAGCCACCAGCATTACAAACATGGACGTGCCTAAAGACCCAGACGCCATAGCAGTTCAAGACGGAGGAACTCCAGGTAGACGTTCTTTGTCAGACATTGGCAACGGACGTCGCCTTGTAGACATTTTTGGTAAGGGTGCTCGATACAGTACTGGCCTTGGTTGGTTTGTTTGGAAAGAGGGCTATTGGAAGCCTGATACCGAAGACCTAGAAATTCAAGAACTTGCTAAGCGACTCGGCGCCTTTATTGGCTCTGAGACCGAGAACCATGACCCAGATAAGCAGGGTGAAGTTCTCAAGTGGGCGCATCAATCTCGTAGCAACTCTCGGTTGCGTGGAGCAGTGGATAGTGCTAAGTCTGACCCTAGGGTTGAAGTAGCAGTTGACACGTGGGACAATGACTCAAACTTGTTGGGTGTTCTCAACGGTGTGATTGACCTAAAATCAGGTGAGCTTTTGAAGGGTCGTCCAGACCTGCACATCACTCGCCGTGCTCCAGTTACTTACACTCGTGGTCACCGAAACGCCCGCTGGGAAAAGTTCCTAGACGAGACAACTGGTGGAGACAAAGAATACCAAGACTGGCTACAAAGAGCCGCTGGGTACACACTCACTGGCTCCAGTAAGTACGACATTCTTTTTCTAGTTTATGGACCTGGTGGTTCGGGTAAAAATACTTTCGTTGAGGCTTTGGTTAAGTGCCTAGGTACTCAGCAGTACGCTTGGCCTCTGGACTCCACAATTCTGGCTCAGGGCGACGGAAAGTCAAACAGCACTGACCTCTACCACTGGGCTCAGTTGCGTGGACGCCGAATGGTCTGGGTAGATGAGCTTCCCGACTCCGAGCGTATTAAAGAGAACTCTGTAAAGAAGTTGACGGGCTCTTCTGAAATCTCAGCCCGTTCTCCTGGAGAGCAGCCTTTCACGTTCCAGTCTCAGGCGAAGCTATGGATTTCTACAAACCACCGTCCTATCATTACGGATGATGCCATGTGGCGTCGTATCAGACCTATCCCGTTTGACAAGGTGCCTCTTCACCCAGACCCAAACCTTAAGGACTACATCTTTGACCCAGAAGGCGGACTACCCGCTGTTCTTGCTTGGGCTGTCGAAGGTGCAATGCAGATTCTAAACTCTAATGACCCTGACGCTCTTGGTTGGTGCGTACGAGTTCGAGAAGCAGCTGATGTCTATCGCAAGAACGAAGACCGTATTGGAATCTTCCTTGCCGAAGAGACTGAAGAAGCCGTAGGGGTTCAGACAACAATCAAGACTATGTTTAGCGTCTACCGTGTTTGGTCCGAGGACCGTGGCGAGCGCTCGATGACTCAGATTGCATTCACTAGAAAGCTTCTTGAGCGTGGTATGGAGATTGACGGTACTGGTTCTCGCGCAACTGTAAAGGGTCTGAAAGTTATTTCAAGGATGACGCCTACAGACATGAACTGGCAGACAATGACTTCGATAGCTAGGTTCTAACGGTTAGGGTTAAAAACCTTACCTCCGCCAGAACGGAACGGCGGAAGTTTTCTTGCAGCAGGAGATTTAGCAGTTAGCTTCCCCCCGTGGAATCCTGCAGGTGGCTTAATTAGCAAAGCTGTCATGGCGTGAACCAGAGCGTCTACTCGGTCTGGTGAGCTTCGAGTCTGCTCTGGAATCCAAGAAGTCATCTGAGACTCTAGCTCGGGTAGGTAGTTCACGTGGTGAATTCTTGCCTGCTCGTAGGCCAAAACAATTGGCTCGGCTCTCAAAGCTTTACCGTTTTTTGAGTGGACTTCTAAAACCTTTACGCTAGGGTCAATAGCGTTGATTGCGTTACGAACCAAAGCACCACCTTGGTTTACTTCTGCGACAACTGGTGCGCCCCAGCGACGAGCCATCTCAACGACTTTATTAGCCCAGACTTCTGGGGAGCCGTGAATGGTAGCGTCTTCCAGAACCCAAGCGTGGCGCTTGTACAAGTCTCTGTCTCCAGTAGATGCGCAGACGACAATACCGCAAGCGTCCCTTGGGTTTTCTGCTACCGAAGGGTCAACACCTATAACTCTCAGGGGGGTGCTAGGCGGGTAGATAAGTTCTCTTGCCTTATCAATCATTTCGATTGTCCAAAGAGCGCCGTCCACATCATCAAGCATTTCGCCGTAAAGCTCTTGCTGCGCGAGAGATGTTCCTTCGTATACTCCAGTAATTGTGTCTAGGTATGCGCCCGACAAGTTTCCAGCGTTATCCAGAGTAGAGCCCTTGGTGATAATAACTTTTGAACCTGAGGCCTTTACAAGTTTAGATTCTTCAATAAGTTTATAAAGTAGCGGCACTCTTTTTGGTGTTGTGGTCACAACCATCTGAGGGTTGGCTCCGAGACGAGTACCGACTCGTATATTGTCAAAAGCAGTCATGCCAGCAGCGTCTGGGGTCTGCCGCCAAGCCGCCACTTCGTCGGACCAACTATGTGTGTTGGATGTTGGGACCATACCTTCGCCCGCAAGATACAAGTGACTTGCAGAGTCAACGGTTATGCATCTCATAAATTTTGGAGTGGTTGGGGCAATAGACACAATAGAGTGCTGAGTAGACTGGTACTTCCACTCGTACCTAGCTTTAGCTAACTTACGTGGATTACGCACGAGTGGGATAGGGGAGTTAACTTGAACGTACCAAGACTGCTTATCTAGCTGTAGTCCGCTTCTACTTCTACGCTTGCGAGCATACACTTTAGGAACTAGCCCTAAACTTCTAGCAAGTTCTATATACCCGTCAATTAATGCTTTGTTTGTATTAGTAAACCTAAAAGAGCCACCTGGCTCAACGCCCCCGTCGGAATCAGTAAGCCCCTGTAGCAAAGCAAGACGGTCCTCTGCACTTGCTCTTAGGTAAATCTCGGGAACGTGCTTATTTTTGTAAAGGCCTAGCTCTCTCCATGGGCCTATTAACCCCGCAGCCCAAACGTGGTCTTTGTTCATGTCTCTACTGACTAATCCTGAACGCTCTAATTCCTCTAAAAGCCATGATTTGTCATCTGTGCTGGTAGCAATGTAGCTAGGCTGGGCGCTTGCGCCGTCTCCTAGAACTAGTCCGAGTACCCAAGGGTTTATTGGCAAGGGTTCAGAGGACGGTAAGTAAGTCACTGCTTTTGTTGCAGGAATGTGTAAACGTCTTTTGGTATTTGCACGTAGCTGGTTAGTGTCTTTTACTTGGTGATTTGTGGACTCTCTGCCAAATCTCTTAGTTGCCCACGTTTCGGGGATGACTCCATCAAAGTGGGTGGTGACGTAGCGAAGGTCAGTGTTTGTAAGAACCTTCCACCTGTGCTTGCCGTCTGCGTCAATATGTGTTCCGTTTGAAAAGTTCAACCTGTAGCTGTCTAGGGATAGCTCAATCTCGTGGACTGCCGTCACGTTGCAGGGCTTACCCAACTCATCAAATACGGCATCCCCTACTTTTAGGTCCCCCATAGTTGACCATCCAGCAGGTGTAGGTATTGGGGTGGCTATGTCCAGCCTAAATTGTGGACCACGAAGACCGTCAGGTTCATCGGCCGTGAAGAGACTCGCAGTGTTACCGTTTGGCCAAGTGAGTCTTCGCTTGGACGGTTCGTAGTGAGGTTTCTCTGAGGGAGGGGAGATGTTCATTATTCCGCTCTCGCCTTCGACGATTACGTCTCGAACGTCAGCCGCGGTACGAGCTACTAGCCCGAATCTTCTTTGCCCTGTGGTTGTGTATTTTGCCTGCTCGCGGACCCATTCGGCACCAAGGCGCGTGTTGTGCGTTGGGATGAGAGCTTCGCCAGCAAGGTACATGGAGTTAGGTGAGTCAACGGTGAGGCATCGGCTTAGTACGGGAGCTATTTCCTCGAAAGAAACAATCATGCGATGAAAATTTCTAGACGCCTGATTCCCAAAAGGGATAAACCGCTCAGTTTTTCTAGGAAGCTTGAAAAAGTTACGGGTTGGTCTCCACATAATGCGATAAGCAAGTTTACCAGGAGTACGCGTACCGTTTTTAGCAGTCGCGTGAGTCTTTTTTTCCGCCATAGTGGGCTTCTGCCCAAGCGAGCGAGCAAGGAACATGACGCCGTCGGCAAGATTCTTATTAGTATTTGAAAATTCTATATATCCCGATTTAGCGTCAATAAATCCGTCAGAGTCTAGTAGGCCAGCTAAGAGCTCCCAGCGTTGGTCGGCTGAGGCATATAAATATTCAGCAGGGATGTGCTTGGTTCCTGGTACTCCTATTTTTCGTAAGTCAGAGATAAGACCCCTAGCAGTTACAGAACCTGTATTAGGGTGCATTAGTTTTCTATACTTTGGCTCTGTTGGGGTGTATCCTGCAGCCGAAATTGCATCTACGAGGTGACCCATATCATCACGGTGCTGAGTAAAGCCACTAGATGCAGTAGTCCCGTCTCCAAGAAATACCCCAAGTAAATACGGGTCAATAAGTAAATCAGCAATTGGCGTTGAAACATCCCCTGTTACGGGAATTGAGTGGTTGAAGTCGCCTCTGTCGTTGTAGGTAAAAGAATCTACAATTTCCTGAGTGTTGCGTATTTTTGGCCCTACGCCTGTTTCTTGCCTAACGTAATTTATGGTCGAGTGAAGATTTCTGCCAGCTTGCATGTGAGGGGCGAGGGCCTGTCTACAAACTCCAAGCTTGGTTGCAGCTTTCCTAACCGACATCCCAGCGCCCACAAGTTCAAAAGCGCGGTCAATAGTAGACACGGAAATGCGAGACCCTAATCTCAGGCGAGAAATCGTGGACTTCCATTGAGGCCAGTTATCGGGAAGGCCTTTGGCCCCGCCGACATTTCGGTTATAGGCTTTCCTGTCCGAGTGGGTCCATGTTACCCATTGGTGCTCTTCACCTGCGTCCAAGGTAGTGCCGTCTGAAAAAGTCAAACGAAACATCCTCTTGGGTATATCAGGGACGTGAGCTTGCAGTACTTTAGTGGGCTTACCATTCTCATCAAAAATGGTGTCGCCCGTTTGAATGTCCCCGATAGTTTTGAAGTATGTAGACGTACCATCTGTATAGAGTATTGGAGTGGACATCTCCAAAAATTTCCCAAATCCACGCCCAGCCATAATTAGCCATACGTTCCAGTCGTCACCTTCGGGTGCTAACTGCTCAGGGCGAGCCCAAACGTTCCAGTCCCACATGAGCTGGTCCATGTCCATATCAGCAAGGACAGCCTGTTGCTCCTCTATGGGCAAAAGCGCAATAAGCTCCATCAAACTTTTGCCCATAGGTCACCTACTTCTTTGAGTTACGTTGCAAACTTCTCTGAACTCCATAATACAGGGGTGCAGCTGAGCTGAGTCCTAATTCCTTTGCCAAGTTAGAAAGAGAGATACCGTTCTGGTATTCCTCAGCCAACTGGTCGTGATACAGGTCTCCGTCTTTTTTACGGGCAGAAGTCACTCGAGACGCGGCTGATTTGATGTCCTGATTTTTTACGCGAACCTTTGGCCTGAAAGCTGACACAGTAATGTCATTCATAACAACGCGACGGCGAACTCCCGCATACGCTACTTCTAGTTTCTTTGCAAGCAAAGGAAGACTTCCACCTTTGTTGTAAAACTCTGTGAGCAATCGGGTGTACTCCCTGCTTGCTTCGTGGGCTGGCGAGGACTGGCTACGAGCACCATACGCCTGCTTTGCCTGAGGTAATATAGGCACAATCATTGTTGCGTATTCTTCTACGAGCTCATAGCTCATGTCATTCTCCATCTATGTCTTTGTATCCCAGATTGTCTACTTTCAAGATTATCATACGTAAGTCCCTAAACCTAATCTATAACCTTAAGGTTTACCGCATGTATTATCGCGTGTCAGTTCCGAAAAGTTGTATCATTTACTTATGGACTTTTTAATTATTATTTTGATTGTGGCTGGGGTGCTGGCAATTCTGTGGGTTCTGTTATTGGTAATGTCTGGACTTGTTTTGCTCTCGGCGGTTGCTAAGTTGAAAGACGACTGGCTAGTCTCAGTGCGTGACCTGGATAAAAAGTCCTGAGCTAGACAACATCAGTGACTTCTTTAGAGAATGCCACAAAGACGTATCGAACAGTACTTGCGTACCACTCTTTACCTTTGTTAGTTGTTGGGACTCCCTCTTTGTTCAGCTTCTGAGCTATAACGTTAAAAGAAAGACCAGCGTTTCTTTCATTCCAAATTCTTTGCTTTAGGTCTATGTCCAGTACTGACTTAGGGCCAATGTCAACTCCCCAGACTTTGCCGTTGTCACGTCGGTCTTGATGCACGTCCTTCTGGCGTAGAGAAATCATTCCTCTTTCCATCTCGGCCATGGCTGACATTATTGTGACGACGAATCTTCCTTGGTATGTGGCAGTGTCTAGCCCAAGGTCAAGCAGGGCTAATCGCCATTCATACTTATGAGAACGGTCAACAATGCTGAGGAAGTCTCGAGTGGAGCGAGCTAGTCGGTCCAACCTTGTGACATACATAGCCTGAGCAAGCCCAGAGTCAAGTTCTTCCAGTGCCTTCTTCAACACTGGCCTACCCTGAATACTCTTCCCTGAGCGCCCCTCTTCTCTAAGAATTACAGGCGTATAGCCAGCCAACTCGGCAGCAGCGATTAGCTGCGTCTCCTGAGCTCCAAGACTCATACCGTCTGCTGCTTGCATTTGGGTTGATACTCGTGCATAGCAGTAAGCAATGCCTTCAGTCATTACGGGGCGACTCTTCCGTTCGCAACGAAAGACTTGTGAGTCAATGGCATGAGCTCCTCGAAGATGGCTTCGTATTTCTCTGCGACTATCTCAATCTCGCGCTGTGGGTATGACGGAAACCTTTGGCCTTCTACGTTGCGACGCAGTGACAAAAAGTTCATAAGAGCGCGGGCGTTCATGGTGACGTATGCCGATGAGTAGATGGTTGTGGGCAGAACTGCTCTGGCCACCTCTCGGGCAACTCCCGCGTCCAGCATCCCTGTGTATTCTGCGTAAGCACTTTCGCAGGAAGTAACAAAGCTGTTAGACACAACTTCGTACTGCTCAGGGGTGCCTGCACTAAATACGTAAGCTCCTGGCTTGCCAGTCTGGATAAGGTTGCGAGATACGTCTGGAACGTAGAACTCTGCCTCTAGCTTCTTGTATCGTCCCGACTCTTCGTTGTAGCTAGCCATGCGGTGACGCATGTGCTCTCTCCAAACAAAAATAGGGGCTTTTACATAAAAAGTAAAGACAGAGTGCTCGAAAGGAGAACCGTGACGGTCGCGAACCAGCCAGTTGATTAGACCAGCTTGCCTGTCTGACGCGTCCTCGGAGAACTCCTCGTTGCCGTGAAATGAGCGCTCGCCTTGGGTTGAAACCTTGGCAGCGAAGATTACATCGGTATCTGACGCACTGTGCTTGACCAGCTCTACGGTCATGTCTGAGTTAAAGACTGTCATTAGTTCCTAGTCTACCGAGTGCATCTTGAAAAAGCTTTTCTTGTCTTCGCTCTTCTTATTCTTCGCTTTGCCTAAGGTTACGAAGAGGCTTTTGACCAAACCGTAGACCAAAACAATGGCGATGATGCCGATAGCGAGGACCAAAATAGAGCCGAGCAGGAACATACCTAGCTCAAATGCAAACTCGAATGGTGCTTTCCAATTGATATTCATAATTACCTTCTTTCTGTCGTTTAACTAGACTATATCATACAGTGTTATGTCTAAAACTGTACTACTTATTTATATTATACCTAATGTTCATTTGGAGTTCGTACAATTTAGGCACTTTGCCCAGTAAATACAAGGAAAATGCCCCTATAAAACTTCGTGCAAAACCCGTTTTTTCGGGCTCACTCTCCCTGTGAAGTCAAAGCAATAGATAGGGCTTTTTGCTTAGCTTTAGCACGCTTACGTTCTCTTGCGTCAGTATTCTTTAGAGGTGCACAGAGAGTACATCGACAGTTTCTCATACCTGTCTTGCCACCTCCGTGCCCAACGGAAGACGCCTTAATGGTTTTCTCTTTGTGACATGGGACGCATAAAAGTTGGCACTTTAAGCTCTCTGCTCGGATAACATCCATGCTCGCACTAGTCAGCCTTTTGGATATGGGAAAGGATTTGTTTTTGGGGTCGATATGGTCGAACTCCAAATCACTTGTCTTGGCGCACTTAACGCACTTTCCGCCCATTTCTAAAATAAGCGCTTCTCTGCGCTCACGGTAGCGATTAGCTAAATACTCACGCATGTATGCGTTGTAGTCTTCTCTGTCCTTTTTCGGCATTTTTCGCGCTCCCTCTCCGTTAAGAAGTGAATCCGAGGACTCTAAGTATTTCGGTCATAGGGACAAGGCGTCCAATTGAGGCGTTGGTGCCCTCGTTGTGGATTGGCTGTCGGGTTTCGCGGGGATTGATGTCCGTCATTAGCTCTTTCAGAGCTTCCGTCTTTATGTAAATGCCACCAATCCCGTTGGGGCTTGCCTGAACCCAAAAGTCAGACTCAGTGACATTGATGCCCGAAAGGCACTCCATGTTCTGGTTGTACTGTCTGGTTTCTATGTAAAAGTTGCCAGTCTTAGCAGTTAGGTAGTCTGTCTTGACTTCGTGCTTTCCTACTAGGAATTCTTTGTGGATGTCTTCACCCACCATGCCTCGCTGGAAGTCGATGTCGAACTTTGGTTCGTAATTGTCATTTGTCATATAATAGATACTACACCACAAAACTCGTTTTTTCGCGCTCTCACTCCGTAAAGGGAATCTTCCAGAGAAATAGGGGAGTTTAGGTGTGGGGGGGAGTGTGGAGGCGGAGGTGCCAGACCAATCGAGAAATCCCAATCCATGCTTCCTGGCACCTCCCCTAGATACGTTTTCCGACCTCCTCACGGTTGTCTTCGGTTTACCTAGCAGAGAAGAAA
>Ga0307982_1000344_pt1 | contig 36702 bp, 21 predicted proteins | sample OrgLakmetagen989_FD_201847 | JGI IMG/M metagenome (GOLD analysis project Ga0307982, IMG submission 201847) | Saline water microbial communities from Organic Lake, Antarctica - #989 | ecosystem: Environmental > Aquatic > Non-marine Saline and Alkaline > Saline | place: Antarctica: Organic Lake... | reverse complement strand
AAATTGAGAAATACGCTGCGGAAATTGCGTTTGGTTCGATAAAACCCTGCATTTCGTGGCCAGGGGGCCTCAAATTTTCAGCTTTCGCAGGGGGTGGACCAACCCTGGCTTACAGACTGCCATCTCGACGATGTTACTCAATCACAATCATCCCGCTTCATTTCTACCATCAGGTAAGCCAAAGCAGCATTGTTGGTGTGTCTTGCTCACGATGCATCAGGCACTCGTGCCTTTTGTTTGTCGTGCTGCTGGAATGCAACGCAGGTGGCCGGCATTTGTGCTGCAGGTCCCCTGTGCTGACCGCCTTGCCATGCTGCAAGCCTCCGCGGCAGCTCTGGCTTTGAATCACAAAGTGACTTGTGTTTTTGCCGTTCTTTGTGGTCGCTGGTCGTGTGTGTGCACTCGCTAGGTATCTAGCAAAGCAGAGCGTGCGTGTATTTACGCGACATGCACTTCCGAGGTTGAAGGTGCACCACCCGGCCCGGGCGGCAGGGCAATTTCGTGTCACGAGATGCATGAAGTTAAAGTACCCACTGGTTTGCGATACACCCATTCACTCTTTTTGCGTGCAGGGTCATCAAAGTAGGTACGTGGTCGGTCAGCACATTTGCTGCACGACAATGGCCAGCCAGTTGATGCATTGGCGGGAACGATTGCCAACCAAGCCACGCTGCATTCTTCCGTGCCACTCTCGGTGCATTGAGTCAGTCTAGCAATACTGCATGTTTGCATGTGGTTGTGTGTGCATTGTTTGTCTGTACGCGCTTGCCAGGTGCGCAGCAGGGCGTTTCTGCTTTGCTGAACACCTGGGCACCAGGCCAGGCCAAAAAGCGGCGCAGTGTCGTCATCACGGCACTACTGCCGGGTACTGGGTGGGATGCATACCCATACCCTCGCACGTTGACGTGTATCATGATGCAGGTGTCATCAGTTTGCATATTGTTTACGTCATCATTCATCCTCCGTTTTTTTGTGCACAGAGCAGCCAAACTACCTAGGTACCTACAGTACTAGGCACGATCTTGGAGCGAGTCTCTGCACTGCACTTTTGCCGGTACTGACCTCTTCGGCGCGAGAAGCACCCGCCATGAAGAGCATGATGCGTGCTTGTGCTCTGCTTGCAGCAGCTGTGTTTGTCCGAGCTAAGCGGGAGGTGGACGACCACTCCTGGAGCTTAACAGACGCTGAAGTCAGCGCTTACGCGAGACTAGTTTGGTTGACCGCGGATGCCACGTCCTTGGAGGTCACTGTGACCACATCCCGTACCTCATCTTATGACAACTGGGAGGTCTACACTGGGCCCCGGTCGTATTGTTCCGGCAGCCCGTCGAGCTTCAACGGTGGAGCGTGGCCGTTCACTAAGGTATTCGATGGTCGCATCAATGCTGGGACCCCCCTTGAGACCGGCGTCATCCCTGGAGGACCATCGTCACAATTCTGTGTCGCTGTGAAGTGCGACAATAGCATCTACGATTGCATGGGGGTGGACATTCGCATGCGCTTGTATGCTTCGGACTCATCAAGTGGCCAGTCGTGCAGCAACGGTTTCTTTGCTGACCCTCCAACGAGTGTGGCAAGAGACAGCGATGTCAGGGCAGCCTGGAAGTGTGCTTACCTCGCTGATGACGGCGGCACTGATGATCATGACCTCTTGCCGCTTGTCACAGTTGCGCCCAGTCCTGGGGGCACCGTGCAGACTCTGCGCTGGTGCCAGGGAGCCTCAGTGTGCTACCCAAGCCCAGCACCAATATCTTGTCCCACCGGCTTCGTGCCCACCGCTGGCAGCCCATCCGCTGTCTGCTTCACCATGTCCAATAGCGAGTGCGCCAGCTGGATGTCCAGCAACCAGTACGAGTCCCTCTTCCGGCTCAGCCCAGCCACTGCGGGCGTTAGCGTGACCCTGGGCAGCTGCCCTGCTGGCTTGTCTGGCAACTGCGGCATCAGCTGCAGCGGCTGCACATTTGACTGTGTGCGCTCTTCCGGCGCACCCCTGCCGACACCCACGCGCACGCCCAGCCGCTCGCCGTCTCGCTCCCCATCCCCTGCCGGTGGTGGTGGTACTGGATCCTGCCCCACCGGCTTCGTGCCCACCGCTGGCAGCCCATCCGCTGTCTGCTTCACCATGCCCAATAGCGAGTGCGCCAGCTGGATGTCCAGCAACCAGTACGAGTCCCTCTTCCGGCTCAGCCCAGCCACTGCGGGTGTCAGCTTGCACCTAGGCAGCTGCCCTGCTGGCTTGTCTGGCAACTGCGGCTTCAGCTGCAGCGGCTGCACATTTGACTGCGTGCGGTCCCCAGCTAGTGTCGCATCACCCACCTCCTCACGCACGCCAACACGCACGCCCAGCCGCTCGCCGTCACGCTCGCCAACGCGCACGCTGTCTCACTCGCCATCCCACTCGCTTGGTGGCTCACCCTCACCGTCTCGCACGCCATCCCCATCCCCTACCCGCTCGCCGTCAAACACCCCTGCATCAGGCGGGGGGGGCATCAGTGGCAGCTCAGGGGGGGGGGGGGGGCAGTAGGCGGGGGTACCGCGGGCGACTCCCAGGGCGGCCAGGATGGCGGCACTGCTGCTGGCTCTGGCACCACATCTACCGGCTCCTCAGACAGCTCTGGGGGCTCTGCCATCGGTGGCATCGTCGGCGCCATTGTGGGTGTGCTGGTAGTGGCTGGCTTGGCTGCTGGGGGGTACTGGTACTACAACAAGCAACAGAAGGCCAAAAAGGTAGTACCAGTCGCCCGTGAAGTGCAGATGCAAGAAGTGCAGATCTAAGTCGGCAATCCCCTTCAACAAGGCAGGAATGCCCCCCCGCCATACACTGCGAGCCAGATGGGCACCATTTAGCCCCCCCTCCGCCCCCCACTATACATACTAGCTTGAAAATGCATTTGCTGTCACGGCGCTGGCGTCCGCAGTACTGCCCCTTCCGATACGAACGCCTCAGACCCCCAAACAAACACACATGTGATCGCAGTGCACAGCTCAAGCATCCCCAGCCCCACTGGCTGCTTGCACCTGCAGCTGCTCCACGTCTTCCCCGCCAGCCTCCTGGCTGCCGTCCCACAGCTTCACGACACTGCCGGAGTCTGCCAGCGCAGTGGCTGCTGCCGCCGCCGAAACGTCATAGTGCTCCCCAGCGTGAGCCTTAGCGTCCACTTCTGCAGCGAGATCCCGCGTGTCGGGGTCCACGGTCTCTGCAGCACTTCCTGCGGCGCCAGTGCCCCCAGCTGATGCTCGGCCAGGCAGCAGCGCCGGGGGGACATTCTGGAAGGGAACACTGGGAGCACCTGGCAGCTGCCGCAGCTGCTCCATCACTTCCTCCAGGTTCTTGTGCAGGTAGTCGTGCGAGTTTTGATTGTCCAGGTCGTCCAGCACGCCCAGCCTGAGCTTGTAGCTGGGCCTGAAGTACTCCCGCAGAGGCGATTCCGGGAGCAAGTCGTCCATTGTCTGTCCCAGCAGGACGCCCGTCTCGTGGGCCCAGCACCGAGCCACGTTGCGGGGAGTGTACCCACCACCACCCAGCACCAGTGTTGGCAGTCCAAATGACTTTGCGTACTTGATACACTCGGCGTGTCCATCTAGTGTGAGGTTGAAACACCCCAGACGGTCCCCAGCAAGGGAGTCAGCGCCGCAGCACATGACCACTGCCCCTGGCCGGTAGGTTTCCATGATGCGCGCAATCACTGGCTTGTACACGGAGTGGTACGCCTCGTCGGTGATGCCTTCCTGCAGAGGGAAGTTCACGCTGTACCCCTTGCCAGGGCCGTGCCCCTGCTCCTTCACGTCGCCGGTGCCGGGGAAGAAATTTCCGTACTTGTGGAAGGAGCATGTCATGACTCGATCTGTGGTGTAGAAGGCTTCCTCCACGCCGTCGCCGTGGTGGATGTCGATGTCGATGTACAGCACTCGCTGGTGCACCTTCAGCAGCTCCAAAATGCCCAGCACGATGTCATTGACGTAGCAGAAGCCGCTTGCTTCGTTCTTTTTTGCGTGATGCATTCCACCTGACCAATTAATCGCTACATCTGCATCCCCTGCATTCAAGCGCACAGCACCGTCAATGCTGCCGCCTGCAAGCATTTGACAATACCCCCACACGCCTTCAAACGCAGGACAGTCAGTGAAATTCCCAACCTGAAACGTGCTGCACTGTTCTGCCAACTCCTCAGCATTGGTGGGGTTAATTCTATTTAGGAAAGAGGTATAGTCATCCGTATGAAAGGCTGCCAGCTCTTCGTGTGAAGCCAGGTGGCTACGATAGACATCCAGGGTGGGAAGCAACCCATAACCCACAAGCAGACTGTGTGTGAGCTTCAATCGGATGGGTTTCATTGGATGACCAGCTCCGAAATAGTAATTGCAGATTTCTGGCTGGAAGAAGTAGGCTGTTCTCTTGTTTCCGGTCAAAGGCCCGCTCATTTGGCCCAGGTCTGTTTCAGCCATGGCGACTCAAATTCCGCGTGTATTGAAAGAAAATCAGCACAGGCAGATTCTTGATGTGCAGTTGATTAGTTCAAGCAGGGTCATGTTTTTATTGTTTTTCCAAAGGATGAGCATGAATTGGACGAAGGTGCGCATGCTTTTGCGCTAGGTGCACACCCAACACTATCTCTCTCCCCCCTGCACATGCAGCTTGAAAATGAAGGATGGCAGTTGCTCAGCTTGTCCCGCCTGAAGTATGCCCAATAATGAAACCTGCTGCAAATTCCCTTGACGCTGCCAAGTGTGCGCAACATCGTGTGCAGCGCACCGTGGTGCTGAACTGAAGATAGCAGAGGTGTCTTCTTCTGCTTCACAAAACCAGTCATGACTCTGACCACCCTCTTGGAGAAAAATGGAGACGTGCTCTATTTTCTCTGCATCGTGTACTTAACCATCATGTTATTCTCACTGCGGAAGCTGTGGCGAAGCAAGCGTACGTGCAGCATGGCTGAACTCCAAAGCAACGTTGCCACACTCTACTAATACAGCTGCTGATGCTGGGCGTTGCCCAACACACTGGAACATGAAGATGATCTTATGTGGATCCATAGCATTTACTTGTTTCGTTCGGAGTTTGAGTTTTGGAACTTTGGCAGCTTTAGCAATCGAGCATATTGAGCTGGAGCAATCTCCTGCGACACTCCCTACCGGGATAAGCTTGCTTTCAAACAGTGAGATCAACGAAATCAGATTCTACAACAATGCAATCCAGGCTTTGTTTGTAACCGGAGACTGTAAGTTTCGTCAGGCGTGCAATGAAGGTCGCCCACCACTCCTACCTCATGCAGTCACTTTCCTGTCTGTCTATCTTCTGCTGGTGGTAGTCACCATTGAAACTATGCAAGTCACGAGGCAGCATTTGTACTCCAACAACTCTCTGCGTCGTCGCTGGATGATGGTGTTTCTGGTGACGAATAGTCTGCTGTACATGATCCAAATCGCGCTGTACATTTCGTTGTTTTTGTCCCCAAACTCGGGCGAGAGCATCATCACAGGCATCAACATCATCGTCGCAGCCGTAAATTTCCTCCTGCCAATCACCCTGCTGTTCATGTACTGGATCCTGACCACCTGCGTGTTTGCGGGTTTCCCATTTTTATCCGTGAAGGCCAAGCGGCGGTGGACAGCGCTGTTTCAGTTAGTGGTTGGGTGGAGCTTCACGCGCCTCCTGTGGGGGGGGCTTGCCATCTGGGCAGCTCAGCGCAACTGGAATGAGCTGTTCTTTGTGGACAATGAGTGGGCCTTCAGCCTTATCATCGCCACGATCTTCACAATTCTTGAGTTGTTCCCCATCGCGGCCACCCTCGCTACAAACCTGACTGAACTCCTGCACGACAGCGAACCGGCTCAGGCGGCCGCGGCAGACAAACCCGCGTCACACGGCCTGGTGGACAATGCAGCACCACTGCCAACAGGCGGCTTGGCGCCCCGTGCAGGGCGCAGTGGCAGTTTCTCAGTGCCGGAGCACCACTTGGCAGCGGCGGCTGCCGTGGGGGTGATCCCTCGGGGGGATCACATCAAGCACATCCTGCAGCATTCCGACAGCAGCAACACACTGGGGGACCTGGAGAGCGGGCATGCAGTAGCAGCGGTGGCCGAGAGCAAGGCTGCCCCCTCCTCTGTATCAGCCATGTCTGCAGATGACTTCAGGTCAGACTCCAGCCCTATCCGCCTCCGCGCCGCCACAGCTGGGCACTCTGCAGGCAGTACTCAGGACGCACATGCGGCCAGCGCGGGCAGCCAGGGTGGGTATAGGCCAGCATCTCACACTGGAGCTGGACACGACCTTGTGGTGGCGGCCACAGCAGGCGCAGTGCCGTTCAGCAGTGCCCCCCCCTCCCCCCCCCACCGCCTGAGCGATGATGGGGAGGTGCAGCTACACGTTTCCATGGACAGCGATGATGAGCGAGCGGAGTTTGACGCTGCCTTGAACGGCCTTGTACATGGTACAGCCCAGCAGGGAGGGGGCATCATCGTGCGGAAAGCCTGACAACCCTGCAAGACGTGCCCTTGCATAAGGGTGCTGCAGGATGTCCCTGCAGCATGTGTGCGTGTAATTCATGTGAAATGACCGGCAGAGTGTGTGTTGCCTTGTAGACTAGTGACACTCAAGTTCACACTCTCTGCTGAGTTCGTGTAGAGAAACATTTCTCTGCTGTCATCAATTGCCTCGTAGGGCATCTTCACAAGACAAACAGTTTGGCATTGTCGTAGTGTGATCGAATTAAACACATCCACATTGGGGTGGCATTTGGTGGCTTGCAGAGCCGCCTTTTGGCCACGGATAGACACCCCAGGTTTGGAGGGGTCATGCAGATCGTTGAGCCAACAGCACGCAGCACGTCAACAAAGGCGGCTTTTGGCAAAACTCAAGGCTGCTTCGAACAGCCAAAAGTTACCGCTGGTATAATTGTGAATGCACTCGGCAATTTGCACTTCAGCCTGTGCGTTCACTTGCTGCACTGAGTGAGTGTGGCACCCAGCGTGCTACGAAAAGGCGTCAAATTCCGCACACATGGCTGGAGCGCCTTACGGCAATGTTGAGCACCAACGGTGGTTCAAACATGTGCTCACGGGTACAACATTCAGTTTTTATTCCGACCAAGAAATCAAGAAGCTGTCAGTGAAAGAAGTCACAAATCCCACAGCGTTCAACACTCTGGGGGCGCCTTTGCGAGGGTGAGTAGTTCGTTGTGAGCCCAGCGTGTGTAGCTGCAGCAGTGGTTCAATCTATTAGGCTCACAAGATTCATGGTATTCAAATGCGGGGTTTGCCCTCGGGCTTGTTCGCTGTAACCTTGATTATTTTGCGTATCGGCACCTGCGGAACATGGAGCTGCCGTGACACAATCGATTTGTCCCCCACACCGATTGGTTGTCCTTCCTGAAGCAGGCTGATTTGCTGCGCGCTTCTACTTGATGTGAACAAACTTATGCATCACCTGCCCAAATTCACTGTCTATGTACTTTTGCAGTGGCTTGTATGACCCAGCGTTTGGCCCGACTGATTATGACAACCTGTGCACAACTTGCGGCCTCGGATTCAACGAGTGCCCGGGACACTGTGGGCACATCGCACTACCTGTGCCCGTGTACAACCCCATTCTCTTCCCACACATGTACAAGCTGCTGCGCATGAAGTGCCTGTCGTGCCACCGCTTCCGTTTGGAGCAAACCCGCAGTCGCATTTTCCGCGTCAAGCTGCTGCTGTGTGACTGCGGCGACATTGTGCGAGCGCACGGCTTAGACGACGAAGTGCTGTCCACCCACTCTGGTGGCGAGGGCGCCAAGGACTCCGGGGACGAAGCCACAGAGCGCCTGCTGTCGGAGATCGAGGCAGAGTGCCTGGCCAAGCTGGGGCAGCACGCCGCCGCCTCCTCCCGTGCAGCTCGGGTGAACACCAGTGCAGTGGCAGGCATGGCTGTGGCAGACGAGTCCCTGGATCAGGAGCTGTACGTGCCGCTGCCGTCTGCCCGATCCTCCCACGTGCGGGAAATGCGGCTGGACATTGTGGCTGCGTTCCTCAAGGCCATGCCCAAGACATGCGCGCACTGCGGCGCACAGAGCCCCAACATGCGCAAGGATGGTGTGCACAAGATCTTCCTCAAGAACCCCCCCTCGCGGGTCACCGCCTTGAACGCCTCAAAGGGGGTGAAGTTCATCAGTGGCGCGTCACGCCTCCGCTCAATCCAGGCGGCAGAAAGCGCAGCCAGCGACGCAGAGAACGCTGCTCTGGCCCGCAGTGCCGCTGGGGGTGCACAAAGCGACGAGGAAGACGAGGGCGACGCCGACTTGACCATTGCTGAGGCTCGGGCTAAATACGGCGTGGCGAAGCCTCAAGATGAAGAAGACCTGCTGGGAGCGGTTCACGTGCAGGACGACACCAGCGGCTCCGTGGCGGGGAACTCGGCTGCAGGTGCCTCTGACAGCACTGCGCCCGCAGCGGCGGCGGCAGCCGTCGCCTCAGACGAGGATGACGAGGATGATGACGAAGTAGAAGCGATGCTGGGCAGCGATGCAGGGCAGAAGAAGCCCCGCAGCAGGGCGGGCAGCACCTCCTCTGCTGGCAGCGGTGGCCCCACCAAGGTGGTGGCCCCTACTGAGCGGTACCTGCATCCCTCTGAGATCGAGGCGCAGATCCAGCTCCTGTGGCGCGCGGAGAGCACACTGTGCCGCCTGATCTGGGCTGCCAACACATCTCCACGTGTGCTGCGGGCGCCCTCGGGGTGGAAGGTGTTCTTCATTCGCACTGTTCTGGTGACTCCCAACCGTTTCCGCCCCCCCACCACCTTGGGGGACTTGACCTTTGAGCACCCCCACAACGCACACATGACTGCGATTCTGAACCACAAAGCCCGCCTGCAGGGGCGCCAGGTGAACCTCCTGTCTGCCAGCGGCTCGGGCGGCGACCTGCCTGACTTGGCCACGGTGTACACCACTTGGGCTGAGCTGCAGGACGCCGTGTGTGGCCTGATGGATCAGAGCAAGGCGGTGGGCGTGGAGACAGCCCGCAACCCCGGCATTCGCCAGCTGCTGGAGCGCAAGGAGGGCCTGTTCCGCAAGAACATGATGGGCAAGCGCGTGAACTTCGCTGCCCGCTCGGTCATTTCTCCTGACCCGTACATTCGCCCAGATCAGGTGGGCGTGCCGGTGGTGTTTGCAAAGACACTCACGTTCCCCACACTGGTAACCCCCTGGAACGCCGCTGCTCTGCGGCAGGCAGTCATCAATGGGCCCTCTGTGCACCCCGGAGCCAACTTTGTGGAGGACGAGGCGGGTCACATGATCGACCTTTCCCGCCGCACCAAGGAGCAGAGAGAGGTGATTGCACGCACACTGCTGACGCCGTCTGCAGGTGGACCCCTCACTGCCCTGCCCATTGGCGCAGGCGCAGATGCGTCTCTGGGGCTCACGCCCGCCTCCCCCCGCCGCAAGAATGGCAACACTGCAGGCATTGGCTTTGGGCAGGCGGTCGCTGCCGCTGCTGCAGGTTCCTCCGGGGACGCCACTCGCAAGCATCTGGCGGCAGCTGCATGGGAGGCCAATGCCGACACTGACGCCAACGACAGTGCCTTTGAGAACGGCGCCGAGAGCGCAGCCAGCGGCTCCTCCGGGGGTGCCCTGGTCGCCTCTGGCTCGTCATCCAGCGCCCTGCTTGCAGGGGGTGCAGGGGGGGGCTCCCTGGGCATGGGCTGGGGGTGGAAGGGCGTTGGCAAGCGTGTGTGGCGGCACCTGCAGGATGGCGATGTGGTGCTGATGAACCGTCAACCCACCCTGCACAAGCCCTCCATCATGGCGCACGTGGCACGCGTGCTGCGCAACGCCACCCATCGCACCATCCGCATGCACTACGCCAACTGCAAGACGTACAACGCCGACTTTGACGGCGACGAGATGAACATGCACTTCCCTCAAACGGAGCAAGCCCGGGCAGAAGCATACACCATCGCCTCCACGTCACACCAGTACGTGGTGCCCACCACAGGGAAGCCCATTCGAGGGCTCATCCAGGACCACGTGGGCGTGGGAGTGCTGTTGACGAGCCAGGACAAGTTCCTGAACCGCGACCAGTACCAGCAGCTGGTATACGCTGGCGCCCTGGGTCTGCCAGACTTCTGCACAGTGGACATTCAGGGAGACGCCCTGGCAGCCGCCCGCAACAATGCAGGCGCATCGGCAGGCGTGCTCACACTGGGCGTGCTTGGCACAGGTGGCGCCATCCGCCGCACCATTCCCCTGGACACCCCCGCCATCTTGAAGCCGGTGCCCATGTGGACGGGCAAGCAGGTCATCTCCACCCTCCTCAAGGCACTGACGTGGGACATCCCCGCCCCCAGCAACACCCTCACCATCCGCAGCAAGACCTCCGTGCCTGCCAAGGCGTGGTCGGAGCGCGCCCGTGGTCCCCGTGCCCCCAAGGCGCATGACCAGGCGGTGGGGGCGTGGGCGGCTGACGCCTTCTCCAAGGTGGGCGACCACGTCATCATTGTACGCCAGAACGAGATGTGCACTGGGGTGCTGGACAAGGCGTCGCTGGGCAATGCCACGTACGGCATTGTGCATGGCGCCTACGAGCTCTTCGGCCCCGAGCGTGCCTCCGCACTTTTGTCTGGCATTGGCCGCCTGCTCACAGTCATGCTACAGGAGGTGGGCCTCACCTGCTGCATGGATGATTTGGTGCTGCTGCAGCCTGCTGACGTCACACGCAGACGGCTGGTGGCAGAGGCGTACCAAGCCGGCAGCGCAGCAGGCGCAAAGTGGGCCAAGCAGGCCGCTCCTGCGCCCATGGTTGCGGTGCAAAACGCCGATCCCAAGCAGCTGGTGCCTGGGGCGACGAGCGTGGACACATCTGTGCAGCGCCGCTCCGGTCCTGGGCTGGCTGCAGCTGCAAAGCGCCTTGGCACGGCATTTATCGCAGGCGACGCCGGGCTCCCAGATGCAGCATTCGTGCCGGGGGCAGAGTCGGACGCACAGTGGACGCTGAGCACCCGGCGGGCAGTCGGGCGGCGGTTGCTTGGCACGGACGCCAAGGCAGCTGCTGCCGCGGCCGGCCTGAGTACCCTGGATGCGTGGAAGGGTGTGGACCTGTTAACCGCTCAGCTGGACGGCGCTGTGAAGGGGGCTGTGGCCACTGCACACTCTGCGGTGCTGGACAGCTGTCTGCCCTCTGGGCTGTACAAGCCGTTCCCTGAGAACAACTTCAGCCTCATGGTGACCACAGGCGCAAAGGGCTCCCGCGTGAACCATGCCATGATCACATGCGGCCTGGGGCAGCAGGAGCTGGAGGGCCGTCGCGTCCCCAGCATGGTGTCAGGCAAGGGCCTGCCCAGCTTTCCAGCGCACCACCCCCACCCCCGTGCAGGGGGGTTTGTGGCGGACCGCTTCCTCACCGGCCTGCGCCCTCAAGAGTACTACTTCCACTGCATGTCGGGGCGGGAGGGGCTGGTAGACACAGCTGTGAAGACCTCTCGCTCGGGGTACCTGCAGCGGTGCCTGGTGAAGCACCTAGAGGACCTGCGTGTCGCCTATGACTTCACAGTGCGGGACTCGGAGGGCAGTGTGTACCAGTTTCTGTACGGCGAGGATGGCATGGATGTGACCCATGCCGCGTACCTGCCGCCCACGGGGGACGAGGGGCAGCTGGCGTTCCTGTCTGAGAACGCGCCTGCTCTGTCTCACTCGTTTGGCCTGTCGGGGGCCGGCTCTGCAGAGGCATGGTGGACCAAGTCTGATGACAGCACCGCCGTCGCCGCGCAGGAGCGGGTGACGCGCTCCCGGGCTGCATGGGATCTGGCCCAGCGCGCCAGCAAGCCCCACAAGGGCGACAAGAAGGGCCTTGCCGTGCACGTGTTCTCTGCGGGTTCGCGGGTGCAGGTGCGGCGACTGATGGGGGGAGGCAGCTCCTACAGCAAAGCCCTCTCCGCTGCCCCCTCCCGGGCAGACGGCACACGCAAGACCACTGGCATCCTGGGTAACACGTGGGTGACAGGCTTCGTGACGCGCACACACGGATCCAGCAACGCTCCCACAGCGTACGATGTGCAGGTGCCTGACCCCACCGCCAGCGTGCACGCCACCGAGGCAGCAGCTGCACGGCTGCCACAGATTGAGCAAGACATGGGACACGACGACGCCAGTGGCGATGTTCCCGCAGAGCTGGAGGACGCCCGTGCTGCTGCCGTGGGGGCGGTGGTGTATCGCAGCTTGACCCCCTGCATCAAGGGGGTGTGGGTGCTGCGTCCCTTCATGGCGGGACCAGTGCTGGCAGACCTGCCCATGAGCGGGAAGTACCTGGGGCTGCTGCCCGAGGCAACACAGGATGCCGTGGACCGCTTCTGCGGTGGTCTGCGCCAGCGTGCTGCCGCCGCCGCCGCCGGCAAGGGCACAGCGCCCCCCCTAGGCGACGCTGGCTTCAACTCGCTTATGTGGCTCAAGGCTCTGCGGTCAGTGGCAGCCCCCGGGGAGCCTGTGGGCATTCTGGCGGCACAGTCTGTGGGCGAGCCTTCCACACAGATGACCTTGAACACGTTCCATTTAGCCGGATCCGGTGGCGTGAACGTGACCCTGGGTATTCCGCGCTTGCGAGAGATTGTCATGACTGCCAGCCAACAGCTGAAGACGCCTTCCATGCTGCTGCCTGTGGACAAACGGGCAGCTGTGCGGCACATTCTGGCGCTGCGTACAGGCAAGGGTGCCTCCACTGAGGAGGTAAGCGCACTCCCCAGCAAGGAGGAGATTGACTCCTCCGCCACAGCGCTGGCCACAGGCGTCGCCAACAAGTTGCGCCGGCTGACGCTGTCTGACGTGGTGGACTACACCTGTGTCCCCCCCCTCCCCGAGTACCGCTCCGAGGGAGGGACCGCTGGTGCCACGGAGGGCGGTGGCGGCATGTCAGTGCTTGAGCGCCTGTGTCCCAGGGGAGGGCAGGGTGCCAGCAAGTTCTCAGAGTGGGTGCGTGAGTACACTGTCACGCTGCAGTTGGTGCCCCAGGAGCACATCACTGCTGCGTACGGCATGTCATTTGACACTGTCGCGAAGAAGGCAAGCCAGACCTTCGTGTCCCTTCTGCTGGCAGCCGTTGAGAAACAGATTCGACGAGCTGCCTCCCGTGGTGGAGACACCTCTGGGGGTGCCGTGAGCACCCTTGGCCACGTCAGCCGCAAGGAGCTCAGCGCTGCACAGGGCGACGACGATGGCGACGACGAAGAGGGGGCAGCTGCCCGCCTGGAGAGCAAGGCGGCAGCTGGCGGTGACAGCGATGACGAGGGGGACGCCGGGGAGGCTGATGGCACCTCGGGCCGCAGCGTGCGGGGCGTGGTGCGTGGGTATGGAGATGACGACGCTGGCGCCACTGAGGGCAATGACGCTGCTGACGTGGAGGGGGGGTCGCCTGCTGCCGGTGCGGCCAGCGACGAGGAGGGCGATGCGCCAGCTACCGCTGCGCCGGCGGCGGCTGCCAGTGCACCTGTGGTGGGCGGGGCCCTGGCGCCCGGCCAGGTGCAGCGTCTGCCTGTGTCCGCCGTTGCAGCCCGCAGCCAAGCCTTCAGCAGCTTCGAGGCGTGTGCGCCCATGTCGCCCGCTGAGGGGGGGTGGCTGCGGGTCACCCTGCAGTTCCCAGCCGCCGCCCGCAAGGTGCTCATGCTGGCTGCCTGCGAGGTTGCCGTGAAGAGCGCCCTGCTGGCCTCCACCCGGGGCATCATGAAAGGCATGCCGGGGAAGGTGCGCATGCTGCCCCCCCCTGCCGAGCTGGAACACGGCCCCCTCGGGCGTGTGGGCACAGTGCAGGGTGTGGATGTGTCCAAGTGGGGGCCAGAGTACTACTCCCCCAAGCGGGAGCAGCCCGTGGCCGCCACAGAGGGCGTGAACTTCCCTGCAGTGTGGGCCGCTGGCGCAGGCGTGGTGGACATGAACCGGCTGTACACCAACGACATCGGCGCCGTGCTGCGGCACTACGGTGTGGAGGCTGCCCGCGCTGCCATCGTGCGGGAGGTGAAGTCTGTCTTTGGCGTGTACGGCATCAAGGTGGACCCGCGCCACCTGGGGCTCATCGCGGACTACATGACGTATGGGGGGGGCTTCAAGGCCATGAACCGCCTAGGCATGCGGGCCGCGCCCTCGCCGTACCAGCAGATGTCCTTCGAGACCACAGCACAGTTTCTCATGCAGGCAGCGCTGTACTCAGCCACAGGCAAGGAGACCTTGACGTCACCCTCTGCTTCCCTGGTCATGGGGCAGCCGGCCCTGGTGGGTGTAGGTGGGGTGCAGATCATGCAGAACTTCCAGTTCAGCTCCTAGGCAACATATGCATGCAACTTGTGAGAACGAAAATATACATTGATTTTAGCACAGCAGCTTCAAAGGCACTTGAGCGCAGGCAGCTCGCCGCCGTGCAGGCACAGCTTCCAGCTGTCACGGTGGGGCGTCCAAGATTGACAGCTTCCCGTTGGCTGATTGCACCCGCAGGGCCTGCAGTTGCCCAGAGTGCGAGCCAACAACCAGGTGGGGTGCTTGTGTCGAAGTGGCAGAGCCATCATCCACTGTAGCGGGCGCAGCCATGCAGCTCCAGGCTACCCCCCCTGACCCCTTATACGTGGCAAGGGGGCTTTCACTGGACGCACTCCACAGCCTGACTGAGCCATCTTTGCTGGCTGTGGCTAGGATATCCTGTGAGTCTCGCCCAAGTGCTGTGCAGACAGCCACAGGCAGCCAGGTGCAGGCCACCGCATCGGCCGAGTGACCCTGCAGCTCAGCTATCTGCTGTGGCTGCCATACATGTGCAGCCTCCTTTGGGCGCCGCAGGTCCCACAGGCGCACCTCTGCGCCCACGCTGTTGAAACCCTTGCTGCTGGTGGCTAGGGTATGGCCGGCGTCGTCAACATCAAGCCCAAGGGGAAAGTACGTGTAGCCGTCCAGGACAACCACGGGGGCGGTCATGCCCGTGCGAGTATCCCAAATGCGCACATGCAAGTCCTCTGCACCCTGCACGAAAGTGCTGCTGGACTGAGGGAGCCACTTCAAGCAAGTGACTAGGTTGCGAGCCACGGCTCCCTTCCCTGCCTGCTTGCCCGTCTCCACGTCCCACACCCGCACTGTGCCATCGCGACTACCAGACACCACTTGGGTGCTGCTGGGTGAAAAATCCATACCCATGACCGCGAGAGCGTGCTCTTCCAGGCAGTGCTGCGCGGAGCCGTCGCTGCCAATCAAGAGCACACTGCCGTCTCGGTGCCCAGCTGCGACTGAGCCATTGACACACCCAGACAATGATGTGGGCGATTGCTTTCCTATTTTTGAAAAGCGGGGTGTGGACTGCGCGGCAGAGTCGTCGAATTGTAGCGTGCGAACTGCCTGTAGATGAATGGCGACTGCACATGGTGTTGGCTCCAAACCGAAGCTGCACTTCATACCTCGTCATCCAACCCCAGAAGAACTCCACCTGGTGCATGAAATGAAGACCTGTGCGCATTGGTGTAAGGTGTGTTTGAAGTTCACGACCAATGTCGTGAAATTACCTCGCCAAGCTCAAGACCGGGTTGTCAAGCTCTGCACTCCACAGGCCGGAGCTGTTGTGTGCAGCTGCTGCTTGAAGTGGCTCTGCCTGTGCATCCTCAGGTGCTGCGTATCTGGAAGATACTGTTGATTTCGAGGAGCACACTCCCATGGTGCCGCAAAACCTTCGGAGCAGTGACTTTTGAAAAGTTCACAAGCGTGGGTGAAGAAGTTTCTTGCGCTGTTGCAGGGGATTCTCACCAGTGAGTGAGCAATAAGGCGCAGCGAGAAAACATACACAGCTCATGAATTGCAGCATACTGATGTTGAACGTTGCTTGGCTGGATTTTCTGTTCGGACAGTATTGCCCCCTTCACACAGCCGGTGCAGGCAGCATTGCTGTGTGCTAACAGTGTGTGCTCAGATGGTGCATGCCAGACTTCAGACACCAACAAAGTGTGGATTTCACGCACAGTTTCACGTGCTTTGTCACTGTAGGGCTTTCAAACAGAAATCAGTTGCCACTTCAGCGGAGCAGAGCAGCATCCCTTGGCCTGGAGAATTTTTGCCAGCTTGCAATTTCACGAGAGTGAAGCAAGTCCAGAGTGCACACCGATTCCCGTCCAGTTGTATCAACCACCTTTCAGTATGAGCGATTTTGCATCTCAAGTTGCAAAGGGCACTGTACGTTACATGTGTAATGCCAACATCCTCCTATTTCATGTGTCTATTTCCGCAACAGACCTTAGTGCTTGCCTTGATGCAAAATGGAACTGCACCTGATACAGCTGTCACGGAAATCAAGGAGGCTGGTATGTTTAATGTCACTGGCTTGGGGCATCGCGAAGCACAGGAATTCCATGCTGCAGGATTCCCGCACACTGCCATGACTGAGGCCTTCAAACGAGCAACTCAACAGCACATTGCTCAGCACGTAAGTGGACAACCGTAGCAGCGTCATCCAAGACAGACCAAGCATGCCATTTAATTGCCCAGAAAACCCCAGCAGCATACCTGCCTGCTGTTGGACATCTGATGGATGTGTGCATCGCCGGCGTCGTTGCCGAGGAATCCAATTTCTTCGCGGCCTCGCCGCTTTTGGTGATCGAGGAGGCCCTGTATGCCACGCCCACTGCAGCATGCGGCGCGCTATGGGACCTGGTGGAGGCGCGTACGCAGGCGCTGATGCAGCCGCAGCTGAATGTCTCCACTGCCCGCACCAGTCAGAGCAAGCTCTCCCTCCTGCGTTTCTCAAACTGCCTCTTGCGCCGCCTGTCGCCCTCCATGCACGCTGTGCTGTGTGGCCGCATCCAGCTCTTCTTATCCAACGTGCTCCCCTTGAGCGAGCGCTCAGCACTGAATCTGGGGGGCAGCTTCAATGCTGAAAACGAGACCGTGTTTGACACCCCCCCTGAGGGTGAGGAGGACACCCCCCAGTGGCTGGAGTACACATCCTTTTGGGCACTGCATGCGTTCTTGGCCAATCCCTTGTCAACCTTGAAATCCGCTGATGCGTGGCGGGAGTTCACAGGGTGTGTGGCCACGACATTGGATGTGCTAGAGGCGTACACAGGGGGGGCTGGATCTGCCAGCCAGGGAGGGGACTCTGCACCACCAGCGTCCGCTGGCAGCGGTGCAGGAAAAACCACCGAGCAGCAGGATGGTCACGCCTTGGTTGCAGAAAGTGACTCAGAGGACGAGCAGGGGGCAGGCGCAGGGGACGGGTCGTTTTTTGCGCCCAAGTTCTTGACTTCCTTCCCACTGTTTGACCTGCAGAAGCGCGACCCACAGGTGCAGCGCCAGGTGCTGGTGCAGATCCTCATCGTGCTGCGCTGGCTGCACCGGGACCGCAAGACAGCCCCCCCCACTGTGGACGTTGATGCGTTTTGCGTTGCCACGGAGCGGCGGTGCAGGAAGTGCCTGCTGGGCACGGGGCCCGGATCGGCTGCCCTTGTGCGAGCCCTGCGCCAACGCCTGGTGGAGGAGCAGTGGTGGTCAGACTGGAAGTCCCAGTGCAGGTGTGCCTCCTTCGAAAAGGCTGCCTCGGGGAATGTCGTGGCCAAGGCAAAGGCTGCCCTGCAGGCGCAGATGCCTGCCCAGCCGGAGCCCCTGGACGCCAAAGACGACGTGGATGCAGAGTTCGATGCTCCAGCTCGCAATGGCAGCTGCGCAAGCATCGCCTGGGCATCTCAGGGCCTCGGCATCGACGTGGCGGCTGAGCTGATGGACACCTCCCGCTGTCCCAAGCCTACCCTGGAGCAGCACATTGAAGCCGCAGCAGACGCCATCAACCCTGAGTCCTTTTTCTATGACGCCACGTGGGACCCCAAGGAGCTTGAGGCCGACAAGCGGTGGGTTTGGCGCGGCACCCGACTGCTGGCCGCCCATGGGGTGTCACTCCTTCAGCGCATGCCCAAGGCGTCCTTCACGTCAACTGCCCTGCTGGCGTTTGGGAAGCGCATTCCCTCAGAGGTGGCTGCGGAGGAGGCGGCCAAGGCCAAGGCTGCTGCAAAGAAAGAAAGCCCCCCCCCAGACGTGGCTGCCGCCCCCCAGCCAGCAGAGGGCAGTGCAGAAGGCAGCCCCCCCCCCGCGGCAGCAACAGACAGCGAGCCTGCAGCATCACCACAGGCAGCGCAGGCTGTGTCCGGTGCAGAGCGCTCTCCCAGTGCCAGCCCCAGTTCAAGCCCCGAGGTGCCTGCACCGGAGGACAAGCCCCAGGCAGCCGCCTCTGCCCGTGTCCCGCAACCAGAGGCCGAGCTGGGCGAGGGCAGCGACAGCGGGGAGGAGCTGGAGGGTGCAGCAGCAGCCAAGAGGGCCCGCCGGGGGGAAGAAATCCCCCTGCCAGCGCTGCCAGCAGCCAGCAAGGCAGCCAGCGGGGGCCCCCCTGTGGGCCCTGCAAAGCCCCCCCCTGCAGCCCCTCCTTCTGTGGAGGAGGCAGCCTCGTACAGCAGCAGGGGGGGGCGGATCCGGATGGGCTCCATCGCGGAAGAGCAGAGCGGTGGGGAGGTGAATGAGGGGAGCCACCCCTTGCCTCAAGGCGAGGGGGGGGGCAACCAGTACGACCGGCGTGGCGCCAGCAGCGGTGGGGACGGTGGCGGCGGGGGCCGACAGAACCGCCAGCAGCATGGAGGCGGCGGCCGGCGGGGAGGGGGCGGCGGCGGCGACGGAGAGCGTCCGCGTGGACGTGGAAGCAGACGCGGAGGAGGCGGCGGGGGGGGGCGAGGCGATGCTCGAAACTCCGGCCGCAAGCGGCGGCGGGGGGACTGAGGAGGGTGCTTGTGCAGTTCAAGTGCGCGAATTAGTATTATAGAATAGTCACACCAATACATGACACACCCCGTGGCTGCGTGCGTGGCTTGCTGTGCAGGCTCAGTAAGCTCACTCTGGCAAAATGCTGTTCACAGACCAGATGCGGACTGTGGAGTCATCACTGCCTGTGACGAAGCGGTCGCCTTCGTTTGTGAAACGCACAACATGGACTGGCCCATGATGGCCATCCAGTTGTGTGACGACGGATCCATCCTTCATCGAGTGCGCCTGCACCCAGACATGGTCCTTTCCCCCCGTTAGGAAGTACTCGGGATGCGCAGGATGTGCCGCCACAGACTCAAGGACGTAATCCAGCTTGTGAGAGGCAGTGATGGCCATCTTGTGGGTGTCCACAAACACGGCGTTCTTGCCTGCCGCCAGACACAGCTGCCCAGCGGAGGAGGGGCCCACCCAAGCCATGTCCTGAACTTCACCCCCCAGGGACACGGGGTCGGAGGCAGTGCCAGACGCAACGTCCACCTTGTACAGCTTATCAAAGGCTGGCACAAGCAGGGCAGAGTCGTCGGCACTCCACAGCACTGATCGGCAGGCGCCAGTCAATGCCACGTCCAGGAGCGGACTTGCGCTCGACCCGCCATCGGTCACGTCAAACACCCGGACGTGCTTGTCGCTGCAGGCGGTCGCAAGGCGTGTTGTAGCACTGTCAAGGGCAACACCTTTTACAATGTGCTTGTGATCGAAACTGCGCAGCTCGGTTCCGGTGGTAGCATCCCAAAACTTCGCGACGCTGTCGCCGCCGCCAGTTGCGGCTTTAGTTGCGTCAAGATTTACGCAAGCTGACCACACAGCACCCTGCAAAGGACAGCAAATGAAAGAGATGCGTTTGTTGCTGTATGAATGGACGGAAGAACAACATGTGCACTCGGCCAAACTGTGAGAATCTTCAGATCAATAGATCGGACAAAGTAAATTTTTCGTCAGCGTGCTGGGGAAAGCTGTCAGTTTTGTATATTTCACGTACCCGGTGACCTTTGAATGTGCCAACCCAGTCTCCATTGCTCGCATCTCTGAGCATTGGTAGGCGATCTGTACATACAATACGTCAGGTACGATAAATTTAGCCACTAACCCTAGCGGAATTTGAAGGCAGACGACTGGAGTTCATCATTTATGGGCCAATGCGCGAGGACTCACCGTGGCATGCTGAAATGAAAAAAGTACCGTCTTCTGTCTCTTGACTGAAGCAAACGTGATGCACAGGGCGAGTATGCCCAGGACAAACGATGGCACGAATGTTGCTCTGGGAGGAAGCCTCCTGAGCAGGTTGACTACTTTCTGCCGACGCCATGGCAGATGAGCTCAGACCTGAATGACCACTAAAACAAGCATACACTGATGCAGTCTTCTGTAAATTGACGCGTGCTGCCCAGAGCCTGAGCTGGCGATGACCACACAAGGCGGCATTATGTTCATTCATGTACGCGTTGATATCATAGCATCATGCATTTGGATAGCTGCAGCACTTTCTGGCGGTACTTTTCCTCTACGACACTGCATGCTTTGAGACTATTTTGTCTCCATTAGTGTTGTGTACACCTCACATTCACTAGCAAATATGGTACGTTCATGTTTTTGCAGCTGCGGTATTTGGGATCGCTTGACAATTGCCTGGCAAGCCTGCAGCGATTGCAAGCCCTCGTGTTGCTCCAGGCTGTCATGGGAGTGCAGTATGTTGGTCAAGCGAACTATTTGATCGGGGCATTGCCAGTGCATGGTCTGCTGGCGTTGTCTGCAGCGAAATGTTGTTGGAGGTGTTGAGCTGCTGTGAGCGTCGAGCTAGGTAGGCTCCCTCAGCGCCTGCAAGATTCCTTCGGCTCCACATGCATGGTCCTATTTTGTATGGGCTTCAGCCAGTCATATTGTCACACCCTCATTGCTCGTGTTGCGTCGACCCTTCTCCAGCAGGTCTTGATTTTGTCTCGCAATTTCCGCACGTGCTCATGAATCGCCTGTCTACAGGTTATGCGTCAATACCAGGTTGTGGGCCGCAAGCGCCCAACTGAGACTGATGCCTCCCCTCAGATCTACCGCATGCGTATCTTCGCCAAGGACCACGTCCAGGCTAAGTCTCGCTTCTGGTATTTCCTGCATCAGTTCGCCAACCTGAAGGCGTCCACTGGTGAGATCCTTGCCACCCACGAGCTGCGTGAGAAGAACAACCGTATCGTCAAGAACTACGGCATTCTGATCCGCTACAACTCTCGCTCTGGTACCCACAACATGTACAAGGAGTTCCGTGATACCACCCTGTGCGGTGCCGTCGCCCAGATGTACCAGGATATGGCTGGCCGCCACCGAGCTCGCTTCAGCACCATCCACGTGGTTGAGGCCAAGGAGGTGCCCGCTGGCATCAAGGCCATGAAGGAGTACAACGCCGAGGTGGATGGCCCCGTGCCCCCCCCTCAGGTGCAGCGCCAGAACATCAAGCAGTACTTGGACAGCCGCATCCAGTTCCCCCTGGCCCACCGCATCCCCCGCCCCAGCCAGAAGAAGTTCACCACCACCTTCAAGGCCAACCGCCCCACGACTTTCTTCTCATAAATGCTTGGATCATCTGGTGTGCAGCGTGTGGTGGTGCGCTGAGGTGCTGTGTCAGTAGGGCGCTACCGCAGTGTGCTTCCCGCTGTGTGTCGCAATACAGTTGAGGGATTGAATTTATACACAATCATACATGACCACATGCGCTACTGCTCGTTGGACTGCGCCATGCGGGCAAGCTTGTTGATGTTCTTCATGGCCCACATCTCTCGGGCTGCATGACGCTCCCCTCTTTCCACAAGTGTGCCATCTTTCAACAGAACCTTGCCGCGGTTTGTCCGTGCCACTGCCAGCATGTCGCAGTTGTTGTCGGCTGGGTGCAGCTGCAAAAGGGAGCTTGTGTGCGCTAGGATCGCGGGGGACACTGTACGGCGTGCGCTTGGCTTACACTGCCACGAAACTTTGAGATGTTGTCCAATGGTGCAATGTTGGGATATGGTGGCATCGCGTGGGGGTTGTACAGCGCCTTGAGAGGGTTGAAGTATGCGGACCTGCAGAGCACCCAAGGCGTGATTGGCATGAGCGCCGTGTGCAAGCAGTCATCACGAACCTAAAATCATACTGACACAAGCCTTCTGATATGTATCCGGGAGCACCTGCAGTGGACTCGAGCCGTGCAGTAGCCTCTGCAGCAGTTGCTGGCGAAGCTGCTAGCCTCGGGACATTTGGAAGCTCAGACGGAGCTAGCCTCCGAGCTGCCTCAAAGACAGCTTCTGTGCTTGAAGCTGCTGGCACAGGCACAGGCAAATAGTTGTATACGTCAAGTTCGGGCTCTTGCGTGGCCATTGTTGCGGGAGATCTTCAGTTGGATGGCAGTGCTGGAGTTGGAAGCACCCGACGGCGATGGTTCGAGTATTCTCCACAAGCTCAACGGAGAGACAATCGCGAAGGTACAACACAAATATTTGATAAAGAAGCCTCGGCAGCCTCGGCTTAATATCCGATCCACGAGAGAGTCCCAACAGATGGTGCTGTCGAATTCAAGAGAAAGCTTTGGTTGGACCTCTGAAGAAAAGTTTCCTGCCTTCGTATTGCTCGATTCCTGCTCAGTCAGATGCTATTGCCCGTCACCTGGATCATAGAACTTCAGATTGGTTCCGTTTTCGCACGGGTTCATTGCACGGGCCCAGCGATAGTTTCTCACAGACAGGCCCCCCACAAACAAGTGGCTTGTGAAAAATAAGGCCTACTTGGGCAAGTATGAACCTTATCGCCCTCAGTTGTATGGCTGCTGTGGCCCATGGCCCTGTTTGCACCCATGGGTTTTGGCAGCAGCTGCCCCTTCTGTCAGCAGAGACCCGTTTCTTAGCTTTGGAGGCCCACTGGCAGACAGGGGCAGGCAGAGCAGCTCATGCCTGAAGTCACTTCTGGGTGAGGATTGTCTCACCCAATGAAACTGCCACTACTAGATCACTTTGTAGCCTCCTGCATGGTTCACCGCTCCCGTGTCTGGCAGGCTTGGGGGTGCTCCTGGTTCAGCAGGAGCTGGGGCACTGCTGAGGCTGGGAGCAGGCAACGGCCCCTCCAACTGCACATCTCAGCCCAGCACCATATACTCGCATATGTGGTGCAGATTTTGCTAGAGTTGCTGTGCCCAGTGCTGCTGAGGTGGGCGAGAGGGGCGGCGGGGCAATGCGCAGGGCACACGGCTCCCTGGTACGCAGTGGCCCGTAGAGGCCTAGCGTCGAGAGGCCCCAACGCAAATGGAAGAATGCCGAGAGCCCTGTGCTCGAGGCATCGTCATGAGGCAGAACTTTTCATTGGGAGTGCCTCTCACACAGGTACGGAAGGGGGCTCTCGGCTCCATTGACAACACCGGGCTTGGGCCGATTGAAGCCACGGGCCACGGGTCAGAGAAGCAGCCTACATGGTGCTGCCCTGGATAATGCTGGTGCATTAAGTGCCTGTATTGTGGTCAACAGAGCTGAGAATCCATTCGTTGGAGCATCTCTGCGCAAATTTCGCCCGAGTGGTCACTCGTGTCGGGTCGGCGGGCCCTGCGACCAGGACACTGTTTCGCGAAAGACTGTCGAAGACATTCAGTAAATTCAAGAGTATCTCAAGAGGTTCCATTCAAGTGCAGATTGCTCCTGGCTGCCTGTTGTGCACATCCATTTCTGATTTGTGTCCATCGCACCAGTGCGCAGCTCTCCGCTTGCCCATATCAGCCCACTTTCCTTTATCAGACATGGCTGCCTCTCTCAAGCGTGACTACGATCACCTTTTCAAGCTTGTCTTGATTGGTGACAGTGGTGTCGGCAAGTCGTGCTTGTTGCTTCGCTTTGCTGTAAGTACTGTGCCTGTGCCGCGCATGTCCTGGCAACTTCCGCAGCAGCCAGGCAGCAGCTCAGCACGAGCACTGCCCCTCACAGGACAACGAATTCGTGGAGAGTTTCATCAGCACAATTGGAGTTGACTTTGTGAGTACTGCAAAGTGTTCACCTTTGATTTATGCAACCCAATGTGTCCACAACTTTTTGCTCACTTCGTCGGCACCCTGCACAGCGCTTTCGCACCCTGAAGCTCAAGGACAAAACCGTGAAACTCCAAATTGTAAGTTTCATTGTAGCATAGTTGTAATGATACAGTATATCTTGTCCAGCTAATGCCTGACTTGATTTGGCCATGCTTCAAATCCCCCACGTTGCGCAGTGGGACACAGCTGGCCAAGAGCGCTTCCGAACCATCACATCCGCATACTACCGCGGGGCAGATGGCATCATCGTGGTATACGATGTCACCCATAAGGAGAGTTTCGAGCACGTGCGGGAATGGCTGCAGGAGGTGGAGAAATACGCTAACGACAGCACCGTGAAGCTGCTGGTGGGCAACAAGAGCGACCGGCAGGACCGCGTGGTGACCACGGAGGAGGGGCAGGCCCTGGCAGACGAGCTGGGGGTGCCCTTCATCGAGACTTCTGCCCGCAGTGCAGACAACGTGGAGCAGGCGTTCACCCGCATGGCGGGGGACTTGATTGAAATCAAGGCACAGGAGCCTGAGGACCCATCTGTGAACATCAACGCCGGCTCAGGCTCAGGCGACAAGGGCGGGAAGTGCTGCTGAGCGCACAGCAAGTTTATTTGTGTCATACTGCCCTGCGCGTACGCTCTCGGGCCGCAGATACTGCTGCAAAGCCATTGGCCTGCGCAGGAGGAAGAGCACGGCCGTGAAGCTGGTCCGGGGGTGTGCCTGAAGGAGCTGTTGCCCGCAACTTGCGCGACAACTTGCCAAATTTTATTTTGTAGATCATTTGCCCTGTCTTGTCCATTCTGTGTGCAACTCACTCCAGGAGTGAAATTTGCGAATTCGTTGCAGCTTGCAGAGCAAGAGACTTCTTCACAACATGGCCGCAAGTACTCAAGGCAGCGCCTCTGCGCAAAACTTTGCCGGAGATGACGTGCACAAGCTAAATCCTGATTTGGAGGGTGGTGCTTACAAGATGGTGTTTGATCGTGAAGTGCCAATCGAAATGAGACTACAGGTAAGCGACGGTTGGGGCAAATTCCGCCATGGGCAACTTGGCAGCAAGCAAGGCTCAGCACAAAATCGGGACCGGTTGCATCCAAAGCGAATCACAATGGATATTCATTGGGTTCCTAAGTGTACAAGTGGCTATGTTTTGGTGTTCTTCGCATTTGTTGCGGCTCGTCCAGTTCGCGCGACAGGTCCCACTGCGACGCAGCCAATACCGGTGCTTCCTTTGCTGAGCTCCAATGGTCATGCATGACAAAACTCGCAATGTTTGCAGGAATCTGACGAGGCACCTGCTGAAGTGGGCACACTTGAGGCTGTGAAGGTGTCCATTTACCTGTCCACCCAAAGCGGCAGCGAGGGCACCGTGAAGGTCACCCTCACCTCCGAGTCTGACATTTTCTTCAATTACTCCACCAGCATCTCTGCCAGCGCGTTTCCTTCCATCCAGGCCGAGCAGAAGCTCATGGTGGACTTCTCTGAGTACGCCAATGTACTCATCAAGACGCTCACACAGGCTATCCAGCAGCCGCAGTCCTACCTGGCGGTGTTCATCATGAACCGCGCAGGGCACGCCCGCCTGGACTTCATCCAGTCCCTGGAGTACAAGTTCGTGGAACTGCTGTCTGTGGACTTCACCCGCGCCACTGACGAGCAGGTGCGCCAGAGCATCCAGTGGCGGTACAACCTTCTCAAGGCGCAGGTGGGGGGCATGCAGGCACATCTGCAGGAGGTGAACAACCTGGTGAAGGTAAAGAACCCTTCCCTGCTGCTGCAGCTGCAAGGCGGCAGCGCCTCCAGCAGCCCCCAGCGCAGCATGGGGGCCACTGGCGCCTCCCACTACTGAAATTGGCAGAGGGCCTCGCTTCGGTTGGGAGCTTCCAGGTGAAGCAGCTGCCGCGGGGTGTATAGCTGTGATGACGCCAGTGTTGTGTATTTCTCAGCGGTAGCACTGCCCCCGCTGGGACTGTGGGTTTGTCGGCTCAAAGCGACTGCATACCTCACATGTGAACACCCGCCAATCTTCAATGCAGCGCCGTACCAATTTGCAATACATGTTGCCGACAACAAGCTGTTGGTTCTAGTGCTGCAGCACCATGCCCACAACTGTGCAGTCTATACTCACTATCCACCTGCACCTCGGAGCTGCGGAGCACGCCAACCTTTGCTTGACTTCGCACGGCCCTGTCGGACATGGACATGCTGATACCGCTTGAATACCTTTGAGCCTGCTTGCCAGCTTTCAGCTGCTACAGCACGCCCCCGTTGGGGGGGAGGGCAGAGAACGCTGCGGTGCCCGCTGTTCAACTTTTCAAGTGAGACCTGCAAATGATTACGTTCTGAAGGAAAGAAAGTCGAGATTGTTTTTTGAATTTTGACCAACGCACCGTCACTTCAGATGCCTGTTCGTTTGGGCAAGCCGGGGATGCACCGCGTTGGCACGCTTACGACAGCAGCACCAGTGCCGGCTTGGGGGGCCTACTACGGCAGCACTGCTGCTGTGCTCCTTCTTGAGCATGGCAATCAAAGACGCTGGCGCAGCACCAATGGGTGAGATTATCGTCATTATCCATTGATCACTTGCGATGCGGGTATTCACTGTCGCAAACTGCTTCCAGGCACGCCAGCAGTGTTGCGCGGAGGAGGCCAGCTGCAGTCAGCATCAGATTCTGAGTGCACCTCCAAGCAGGACTCTGTGTATCCGCCAGCCATCGCACTTTATATTGATAACTATGATAACTGTCCTCCTGCAGCAGACCTGTATGTTTTATATTTCTGCACTTCGGGGCTGGAGGCCACATTTAGCATGATGACGGGAAATGTCTGCAAGGTTACCTGCCCGGCAGGAGCTGGCATTGTGTGCAAGCCGAAGCAATATCTATACCCAACGCCAACGTCGAGTTCCTCGTCAAATCCGACACCATCCGGCTCTGGGCATCCCACACCAACGTCGAGTTCCTCGTCAAATCCGACACCATCCGGCTCTGGGCATCCTACACCAACGGCGAGTTCCTCGTCAAACCCGACACCATCCATGACAGGCACAGCTCGCCCAACCCACTCATACAGCCCTACCCCCCTAGCCTCCTCAAACTCCACCGCGACGTCACTTAGCACGCAATCTCCCGTGCCATCCCCCCTGGTTACCCCCGACTCAACACCGCAATCGAAAAACGCGCCCGAAAAAATCACCGTTTTTGGATTAGCCAGCCGAGCCACTACTTGGGGGTCATAGGTGGGGTGCTTGCTCTGCTACTGCTTGCGGTAACTGTGTGGTATTGCCGCCGCAAGAAACGCGCTCCGGATGCAAACAATACAATGGGAGTCGATCTCACATCGTATCATCCCATCTCATGAGAGTTCAACTTTGCCTGCCGCTGGAGGCGTTGAACAGGGTGCTCAAGGGACATCCTCTCAACCTTGACGTACTACTACTCACACGCACAGAATTAAATGAACACCAGACATGCCATCAGTTGGTCCGTTGACTTGCAGTTGCAGATGAGTTCATGATGTTGCCTACATGCGGGTTTCCCTCCGAGGCCGCTGTGTGCCCAAGGCCTGTCGCGCCCCCATGGCACCCTGCGCTGCGGAGCCCCCCCCTCCCAAGCTTCAGCATGTCGTCATCCCCGAAGCGCACTGTGTGTGCCTCCGAGTACGCCGATGCCACAGATGTGGTTCGGCCGCCCAGCCCCCTGCTCTTGCGGGAGCCTTGCCCCCCGTGCAGGAGGGAGAAGGGGGGTGGCGGGGATGCGGCTGCAGACGACGCACGAGGGCGAGGACTGTCGCTGTACGCATGTCGCGTGGAGGCATGTGCGTCGATGTATGTGGATGCTAGAGACTGCATGTCCCAGTCGTACAATGCCCCATTCTCTGCGTACCGTGTGCTGGTCCAGGCGTCTGCTTGCTCCTGGTATCCACCTTGTCCGGGCTCGTCACGAATGGGCCCTGTGCGTCTGGTGTACGTCCTGGGCTGAGTCATGTACGTTTGCTGCGCTGCTCTTCTGAAGCGTGGTGAGGGGGCATTGTTCCACGGCCCAGAGGAGGAGCTCAGAGTAGAGTCTGCCCTGCGAAGGCCCGGTCCCCGACGGCCGCCTGGGACAGCAGCGGGGGGGGCGCGCCCATGCAGTGCACTGTCACCCATGGCATCACCGTCCGTGTCTTCGTCGCTGGACGGGTACTCTGCTTCCAGCTCCTGCAGGTTCTGTGCCTGCTTGGCGTGCGCCGCTTCGGTCTCGCCCCCCTTGTCTGGGTTAAAGCCATGCAGCTCCCGGTGCAGCTGCGCTGCAAGCACAGGATGGCTATACAGGCCACGCCCTGCCGCAAAAGGTGTCATTACAGGTGACTCTGCAACCGCGCTGTGCAGCACCGCTGTGGCCCTTGCGCTGGCCTGCCGTTGACGGGCCTGCGCTTTGACCGCCTCCCCTGCCGTCAGTGCCTGCCCCAAAGCAGACGAGGACCGCCCGAGGCTGCCGCTCTTGATGCTGGCAACCACAGATCGGTAGCTTTTCCGCTGCTGTGTGCTCGTGCGTGCTTGCTGCACCTGGGCTGGCTGCCGAGTGGCATCCCGCACGGCTCCTCGCCGGGCGCTACTCATCAGCCCTATGCAAGCAGAGCCTGAGCCTGCTGAATCCACGAGCATCGAGGTGCGCTGGCCATATTGTGATGCATAGTCTGCACGGGGCGGGGTGACACTCGCCTTCTGTGGATGCGCTGCCGGCTGCAGGGCAGCTACCAGCCCCGCATGCCTCCGCGACTGTATGTGAGGCCGCCGTACAGACTGTATGTGAGGCCGCCGTACAGCCCCCCTGGCCTTGCTCTCCTGCTGCTGCAAATATTGAGCATACAGCTTGCTATGAAATCCTGTGCGTGACCGCGCCCCCCCTGTCTCTGCAACCCTGGGGTTCTCAGATGCGGCGTGTTGCTGGTGCAAGTCAACCTGCCGGCTTGCTGGCGCGGTGGCGCGCTCAAGTGTTGCGTGGCTCCACTCAGCAAACCGTGCAATGGCAGGGCCAGGTCCTGGTGTATATGGCTGGAATGCTTGTCTCGCGGGGCTATCTGTCCGCAAGCTCTTGGGCTGCACGGGGGACGAGGAGGGGTGTTGGGGGGGGGTAAGCTGGGAGGAGGAAGGGCTTGACGATCGCAGCATGGGCCAAGCTGGACGCTGAACAGATGTGCGAGATTTCACTGCCGAGCGAAACACTGCTTCGACGACACCGTCACTATCTGAGTCAGACACGGACGACGCGCCATCAGTGGAAGCCAGCGAGTGGCGCTGCCGACGGGCAGCAGCAGACGACTGGTGGAACTGTGTCACAAGTGCATCTGCGATGGACGGGGCGATGAAGGACTTGTTTGCTTTCGCTAGGAGCCCAAAGGCGGGTGCTGTGGAGCCACCTCCATCAGCAACATGCTCAGGATGAAGCGTCGCTTTGAAGTCCAGCACTGAAACGGCTTCTGGGGGGCGAATTACAGCAGCGAGCCTGCAAATTAATATTTGTTGCATTCACTGAACCTGGTGTGGTATTCCATGAAGAATTCAATGCATGATGAGTGAAGACAGGCATGTCGCTGCGACCCTGCATTGTGCTTACTCTTTCATACGCGCATTGGCAAGCTCCCAGCGGGTCAATGGGTCATTGTGCTCATAGATGGATGTATGAGAATGATATCCAGGATGTTCTCCCTTCTCCCTGCGACGTCCTAAAGTTTGATTGGAGCAACCAGCATTGGGAAGGTGAACTGCACCTACCAAGCTGGCAATCGAGGTAGCTGCACGCTTCGCGGGCTGGGAGGACTTGTGCGGTGCCCATCATACGATGAAATGCTTTTGAGTACGCTCCTTGGGCTGCGATGCGTACCCATTCGCCTTGGAGACGAGCTGCTTCTGCCTTCGGCGACATTTCGGCCAGGACTGCTGCTCAGCGCTGTGAAAGACTCAGTCAAATCAGCACTTGAGCCATTTCGGGGTGTTGTGGCACGAATGCCGCTGGTGAAAGACTTGGAACGCTTCATGGTGACTAGCTTTTTGCTGCAGCTTGCAACAGACAGCTTGGCAAGTCAGCCCACGCAAACGATCAAACACTACCCCCCTACTGCCTACTTGCCTTTCTCCCTGCAAGCCAAAACTCCTGCTGGACCTACTTGTCGTTTGCAGCAGCATTTTTAAAAACCGAACTTGAAGACTCTTTTAATCTTGTGGGCCTTGAGGTGGCAAATGTGGTCGAGGCTGTCTGAGAGAAGTTGCGGATTTTGCCTGTCAATTGCTTGCGATGAACTCTGGTCCACATGCATCAAGCAGCACAGGTACATCGCTTCAAACAGGTGCCCAAATTGCAATGCATACATCAGATAGTGGTGGTGGTGCCAACTTTCACGACTTGATATTCAGCGAAGCTGTGGCCACTGACTGTCTTGTTGTGTTGTCCCCAGGCCTCGGAGCACTCCACGTGGTGAGCCGCCTGCTGGCATTGCACACAGCCAGCAGTGCACATGGCCGGGTGACATTCATCATTGGTGCACTTTCGTATTCTGCCATGCTTGGTGATCTGCTCGAAGCCCGGGGCGTGGCTCCTGATGAGCTGCCCGTCACCATCACAAACGAGAGCTCTGCAGCCGACCGGAAAAACATTTACAGCCGCGGGGGCTTGGTGATCATTACATCAAGGATTCTGGTGGTGGATCTTCTCATGCAGCGTGTTGAACCGCAGCGTGTAGCAGGTGCTGTGATTTTGGATGCGCATCGGGTGTCTGAAACATCAACTGAGGCGTTCATCCTCAGACTTCTGAAGCAAATTAACCCAGCAGCTGCTGTCAAAGCCTTCACAGAAGACCCAGAAGCGATTGCATCCGGCTTTAATAGACTGGAAAAGCTCATGCGGGCTTTGCATGTGCGAAAGCTGTGTGTGTGGCCGCGGTTTCACGTTGCCGTATCTGGTACGCTTGACTCTGCGCCCCCAGAAATCGTGGAGGTCGCACAACCGCTCACATCTGCCATGCATGCAATTCAAGTTGCAATTGTTGAAGCTATGGACGCTTGTGTCACTGAACTGCGCAAGTCTGCGGCAGTGGACCTGTCTGACCTGACGCTGGAGAATGGTATGACTGAGACATTTGACCATTTCATTCGGCGCCAGCTGGAGCCCGTGTGGAACAAGGTGTCGTTCACAGTAAAGAATGTTGTGAATGAGCTCAAAACGTTGCGCAAGCTCCTGTCGTACCTTCTGCGGTACGACGCAGTGACGTTCTACACCTACCTTGAGACGCTGCACACGTCATCCCGATTTCAGCGTGACCCAGACATGTGGATGCTAACGCCCCAGGCTGAAGCACTGTTCACAACAGCAAAAGCAAGGCTATTCACGTGCATTCGTACCTCGGTGCAGCCTGCATCGTGTGCGCCGTCTCAGCGCGCTCACGCTTTTGACGGCTTGTGGGTGCAGCATGCAAGTAGCAACAAGGCTGTTCCCGCAAAAGCGCAGTATGTGCGGCTACAAGTGAACCTTCAGCCAAATCCAAAGTGGACAGCACTTCTGGAGCTTTTACATGAGGTGCAGAATCACTGGGTGCATGCATTTGCCTCTGAATCTGCCAGTGGAATTGGCCCCGCAGCAAGCGACAGCAGCGGGCACAGCGATGCACTGACGGGGAGCGCAGCCCTGGTTATTGTCAAGGATGAGCGTGCAGCTGCACAGGTATCTGCTGTTCTGCAGCGGGGTGCCATGGCGTACTTGCTTTCGCGTTTTCGCTCCTGGCTCCTAATGTACGGGGAACGAACCCGCCAACTCCGGGAGGCGTACATGCGCTGGGCGGAGCGCGCTGCGCAGGGAGTTATTGACGACAGTGCACGCGTGCCAGTTACAGCTGAGCAACTTTTGCTATGGCAGGCTTTGGAGCGTTGTGGGATTCTTGGAGATGCGGCTGTGGCGCCGTCGCAGAAAAGGGCTCGCGTTGAGACGGCAGCTGATGTGGCAGGGGCAGCTGCTGATGCGATTGACTTGACAGCCGACAATCACACCAGCCCAGATGCTTTTGGTTCAATCTCAGCAGTGGGCGTGAGCAATAACATTGTTCCTCGCCTGAACGTCTCGGTTGTTTCAGTGGCACAGCTGATGGAAGACAGCTGCTTGCTGCAAGACACCCGCCCGACTTTCGTTGTGTGCTACGACCCAGACCCAAAAGTGACGCGCCAGTTGGAAGTTTACAAAGCCCTTCATGCATCCAAGCGCCCCATGCGGGTGTACTTCGTGCTGCACGACAACAGTGTGGAGCAGCATGGGTACACCTCCGCTTTGGCGCGGGAGCAGGAGGCGTTTGAGAAGCTGATACACGCCAAGGCCCACATGGCCCTCCCTGCACAAGATAGCCTTTTAGCAGCCCCCCAGCGAGCCGGGAGTGCAGCTGCACAATCTGCATCTGCTGCGATTGCCGCCAGCTCGGCTGGGAATACCTCGGTGAAAACGATGCCGGTGACAGGAGATGGAGGCGCAGCTGAGTGGGCCCGCGCCCAGGAGTTTGCAGCGCTGGCTGAATCAAGTGGTGACTCTCGAGCAGCAGCTCGGGGCTCTCGTCTCGGAGCTTCCGTGCAAGGCCTCGTTGGTGTGAAGGACGAGGGAAAGCGAACAGTCGTGGTGGACATGCGTGAATTCCGCTCAAAGCTGCCATCGCTGCTGCATGCAGCTGGGATGCAAGTCGTGCCTATCACGTTGAATGTTGGTGATTTTGTGCTATCTCCTGAAGTTTGTGTAGAGCGAAAGAGTGTGCCAGACTTGTATGGCTCGTTTGCGTCTGGCCGCTTGCACTCGCAAGCCACTGCCATGGTGCGCAGCTACCAGAAACCCGTGCTCCTGATTGAGTTTGATGCAAGCCGCCCCTTTGCTCTCATGAACTCACCTGAGCTGCCTGGCGAGATTGATGTCACCCACATCATTTCCAAAATGGTGCTACTGATCACTGCGTTCCCAACGCTGCGCATCATGTGGTCTCGCTCACCGCACGCCACTGTGGACATTTTCATGGCCCTAAAGCAGCGAATGCCAGAGCCCGATGCAGAAACTGCAGCAGCCATTGGCACAGATGGCGAAACCCCCGCAGCAGCTGCCCAAGAGTTGGGGGCCGCAGCGGCACCGGCGCCAGTGCAGCTGCTGCGCAACATGGACGCTCGCAACGACACTGCGATAGACGTGTTGCGCTCTCTCCCTGGGGTGACTGGGGGAAACTATCGCACTATTCTGTCGTGTGTGGATTCCTTGGCAGAGCTGTGCTCGCTTCCATTGCCCCTTCTTTCAGACATCATGGGTCCCGGGCACGGTGCACAGCTGCATGCATTTCTACACCGCGGCCGTAGTGAGGGACAAGATGAGGCAGAAATGGCTGATAGTGGTGTTGGCGGAGGCATGAATATTGTCACGTATTTCCAAGGCCGCCAGGACACACAAGCAGTGCCAACACCCCCCACAGCTGATGCTCGCAGTACTGTTGGGGAAGACAGCCGCAAACGAACGCGATGAGAACTTCAGCGAAGGCAGCATGGGAGTGTCAAGAGCTTTTATGCAAATAACGTGCTAGATTGCAAGCAGAAGACAGCCAACTGCGCTGCAGGCACCAGCTGCATTATCCTCTGAGCCTTTGATTTCAGCTGGATCTCCATCAAGCTCCAGGGCTCAACAGACCACCTGAGCAAGAATTTTAGTGCCCCTGGCCCAGCACTTGGAGTGACATCAGGAGTGCGCCTACAAACTCCACATACCGCCGCTTTTGTGCAGGTGCCTTCGCATGCGCGCCACTTAAACCTTCATCTGCACTCACATGACATCTGCACATCAGGAGTGCCACCTGCAGGGCTGGGCAATCGACCCGCCCCAATTCGTCCTCGCGTACACAAGCCACTTGTCTCGCAGCACTTTCCAGAGCTGCACTTTCCAGAATCTTCAAGACGCTTATGAGTGTAATTCAAACCACGCTGTGAGAATTACATTCACTGACTACTCATACGACGAGCTTTGCTCAAACGACGAATGTGTGAGAATGACACCATAAGCATCACCCGCGTCAGTTTCTGTGGGTACGCCCTTTCGCTTGCAGCGGAAGTGGCACCCAGCCAGCCAAGCACTCCACACGCTACTAGGAACTGCCAGCCACACAAGCATACACACACCCTCCACAGTCACACACCCCAGCGCCCATAGTGCTCCTTCACCTGATCCCCCTTCCAACATGCTTCCCGGCCCGTATGCAAACCAAACCGACGCCGTGTACACCAGCACCATGGCCCCCCGCATCCACGCCGGCACAGGCACATCCCCGCCCTGCGCATGCGGCGCCAGGCGCCAGGACAGCGAGTATGCTCCCACAGCAGCCGCACAGGCCAGGCAAGCCGCTGGGTACACGGCGCCAAACACGCCGCCCACCAGGAGGGTGATGTGGGCTTGGATGCTGTCGAACGTGGGGGGTGACGGGTCAGTTGCGTGGGCACTTGCAGCCTGCGTGACGACACCCGACATCAGCAGACTGTCTCCAGCAGCTGCACCCACAGTGGCAACTACAAGGTCACTTGGTTGTCCTTGTGCCACTTGCTTCTGCAGGGGTGAGCTGGAGGGGGGCAATTCGGTGGCCAGCAGAGGAGCGCTCAGGGAGCTGGTCACGTCGTGCCCCGCCACTGCTGGTCTCGCAGGGCTGTGTGCAGGGCTCCTGCGTACAGCTGCCCGTGGTAGCCATGCATCCCGCCCTGTGGGTGCGCGGTGGCAGCAGCAGCAGCAGCCCTTGCGGCGGGCATACTGCAGTGCCACACCGGGCGCAGCAGACGCCAGCTGCGCCACTGTGCGCCCTGAGCGCCACTGGATCAGCGCCAGCACCAGCACCTGCGCTGCTTGGATGGCCAGCACCAGGGTGGCCTGCGGGGCAAACAGGCGGTAACCAGCGCTGGCACAGGTGCCCCGCCACAGCGGCGGCACAGAGACCGACGCCGTCCCAGAAATGGTCGCAATTTCCTCGCAATTCGGGATGCCTGCTCGAGTTATGCAGGCTGGATCATGGTCAGTGGTAGGGCAAAATGCACTGCACTCTGCATGCTCGAAAGACACGGGCAGCAGGGCCGGTGAGCTCCACGGCATCCAGTACGCGAAGCACTCCTGCAGCTGCACCAGCGCCACCACCAGAGGCACAATGACCGCCAACATCATCTGCATAAAGGTCATGAAGGCTCCTTGGCTGAAATGTCCCCCCATGCTACCATCAAAGCGAGGCTGCAAGTCGCCGTGTGACTCTTTGGATCTGCGACTGCTAGTGCACCTCACAGCCATCATTGGCAAAAGCAAACTGTTGACACCGTTTTCAGCACTGATGTGACCGCTGTTGCCACAGTCAGCAGGTGTGGCACAGGCAGGGAGCTCCGGGAGCCCCACGCACCCGCCGACAGAATGGCCAGCCCAAAGTCCAACGCCAGATTGATAGCCAACAATATGCCAGATGCTCCCATAAATGCAGCCCCCGTGGAACAGGTGGACACAGAGCAGACGAATTTGCTGGCTGCGTTTTGCGTTATATCAAGAAGTGGCTCTCTGATGCCGCCTAGCGGGCTCGAATCCTTGCCTGAGCAACTTGCGTTGCAGCTCGCAGTGTCATCTGCTTCTTTGGCTGCCAGCGCAAGCATCTGCAGAGCAGCAAGCATTGACAGCACTGTAAACAGCAACATCCCACTGCCAGCCCGGTGGTATGCCCCCGACCCCCACATGCCCCCGGCACACTTGTACACTGAGGGGTACAGCACCCCCCAGTGCAGCAGGGACAGCAGCATGGCTGTGGTTGCTAGAAGGCACACACGCACCACTGGAGACCGTAATGAAGCCAAGCACCACATATGTGTACTCAATTCAGGACCAGCGAATTTGCCAAGCAGGCTCACTGCAAAGGCAGTGATGCTCAGCGCGGCCATGGCAGCCACCACCAGGTCCAGCTGCCACGGTGCAGAGTCACACGTGTATGCCTCAGCTGCCGCATCCAGTGCAGACACTGCCTCTGGCACTGGGCACTGGAAGGCATTCCCAGCCAGCACTGACATGGTGAGGTTTGATGCCCGACCTTCAGTGTGCATCGGTGACACACCGTCCAGGCCGCAAGACAGCAGGTTCTGATCCAGCCGCAGCACCGACAGTGCTGGCGCCATTGCCAAGTACTGAGCTAGAGTAGCTGGAATACCTCCATTGATATCATTCATGCCCAGATCCACATCAGTGAGCGAAGATGAGGCGGTCATGTTGGCAACAGGCAGCAGCTCCAGAGCCCCCTGAAGTAGATTGTCACGCAGACCAATCACACGCAGCTGACCCACACCCGACAGGTGGAGTAATCCAGTTGGTACACTGCCACTTAGACTGCAATGCTGTGCAGATAGTACTTGCAGCTTCTCGAAGGCGCTCCAGTCCTCATGCAGCTGCCCCGTCATGCGCCTGTTGCCGTCCAGCACGGCATAGGTGAGATTGCTCATGTGCTGCAAGGAGGGCATGGATGTGAAGTCGTTGTCAAAGGCAATAAGGGCTCGCAAGCTGGCTGGCATGACTGGCATGGGCCCAGTGAGCTCGTTGCTGTTTATCAGCAGCGTGGCCAGGGACGGCAGCTGTGAGGCAATGTTGACGCTCAAAGCCCCATCTACATCAGTGCCACTCACATCCAAGACAATCAACTTTGGCTGTCAAAGCTGTCTGGTATGACGCCAGTCAGCTGATTGGTGCTTAGGTCCAGCAGCTGTAGCTGCGACAGCTGCCCAAAGCTGTCCGGAATGGCACCGCTCAAGTAGTTGGCGCTTAGGAAAAGCTGCTGCAGCTGTAGCAGGCGGCCCAGACTGGCTGGAATAGCGCCGCTCAGCTGGTTATAGCCCAGGATCAGCTGCTGC
>Ga0307982_1000342_pt1 | contig 36719 bp, 32 predicted proteins | sample OrgLakmetagen989_FD_201847 | JGI IMG/M metagenome (GOLD analysis project Ga0307982, IMG submission 201847) | Saline water microbial communities from Organic Lake, Antarctica - #989 | ecosystem: Environmental > Aquatic > Non-marine Saline and Alkaline > Saline | place: Antarctica: Organic Lake... | reverse complement strand
AACGCGAGCGCTACGGTAGGCTTCTTGGCATCACAGACCACTTCCACTGGCGCTTCTTCATCGCGCGTGTCCACGGCCATGTTGGTCACCTGTTTACACCATGCATACGTGTGCGTCCACACAAGGGAAATGCAAATATGTGGTATGAAGCGCCATTTCAATACTCATCCATAGACCCAATTTCGATGCTAACAATGTGAACCACTACAAGGGCAGCATCAATAACCATCTTCAGTCATATCGTCCATCATTTCTTACCTCAGTTGGGTTGGGCAAATAGTCCACCACACCGTCGAGGAGAATTTGCACCCCCTTGTTTTTGAAGGCGCTCCCCATGAAGACGGGCACGAAGTTTAAGCCAATGGTTTGCCTCCGAATGGCGGCCTTGAGCACTTCCACCGAGGGCTCTTCTTCCATCAAAAACAACTCCCCCACCTGTAGGAGTGTATACAGCCACAAATGACGCTTAAAAACAAAGAGTACAGGAGGAAAATGCGCCATAGGAAAAAAGACTTCTTGGTAACATGCTCATAAAATACAAATATCAATGTTTCAACTCATTCACAAATTATGAAAAAAAAACGAATGAATGAAAACAACGAGAAGAATAAAAAGAAAAGAAACACGTGTGCTGCTCACACATACGCACCTCATCATCGACGTCCGCGAGGCGCTCAATCAGTTCCGCGCGCTTCTCATTGTACAGCTCTTGGTACTCCTCTGGGATGCCTTCCTCCCGGACCACCACTTCGCCTTTTTCGCCTCGGCAGTAGTACGCGCAGCCCTCAATCAAGTCCACCACGCCCTCGTGCTTTTCTTCGAGCCCAATCGGAATCTGCACCGCTGCGGCGTTGAGGGCCAGCACCGTACGCAAGCCGTTGATCACCTTCCAGGGGTTGGCGCCAGCGCGGTCCAGCTTGTTCACAAACGCCAGCCTAGCAGAATGGCAACAAAGAGGAAAAAGTAAAAATGTATACCGGTAACAATCAAGGTAGCCACAAGCACCCTCGCTGGTGGAGGCTTACTTATCGAAGAAGCTAACTGTATTTAGCATCAGTTCAGAGGAATCTTTATAAACTAACGAACCGCGGCACGTTGTAGCGCTTCATTTGCCGGTCTACCGTGATGGACTGCGACTGCACGCCGCTCACGCTGCAGAGAACGAGAATGGCTCCATCGAGAACCCGCAGGGCGCGCTCCACCTAAACAGCGGCAAGCAAAAAGGTAGTCAAATAACCGATAACAAGTAACGGAGAGCAGAGACTTGCACATGAGAAGAAGATGGTAGCACTGTTTGTTGTTCAGATATGTAGGGCACTAGCAGTCTATGCAGTAAATTTACAGTCAGATATCGAATGGATGCATTAATGTGCAGTTTCCTACACCAATAGACCTAGTGTATATCTAATTTTACCTCGATGGTGAAGTCAACGTGACCTGGGGTGTCAATAATGTTGATGTAATTGTCTCCCCAAGAGCAAAAAGTCGCGGCCGACTGAATCGTAATGCCTTTCTCGCGCTCGAGATCCATAGAATCCATCTTTGACCCTACGCCATCTTTGCCTCGCACCTTGATGAAACATCATTCGAGACAGCAGAGACACAATTAGCCGAGCTGGCCTAGGGCCCACCCTTGTTCTACAGCAGATTTGACGCTAGCGTGCCTAAAGCACCCAAATATGAAAAACATGTCTGACTCAGCATATTTTAACGGTTCTTACTTCGTGGATTGCGTCAATCCTTCCCGTGTAGAATAGGATGCGCTCTGTCAGCGTCGTCTTTCCTGAGTCAATGTGTGCAGAGATACCAATGTTGCGCAGCTTTGTTGGGTCATCGAGAGATTGGGCACCCAAGCTGCGGGCAACTGTCGACTGAACGATCCTATTGCGCGCCAACAAGGAGACTGACGAGTTCGTGAAGCGATGAAGGCTTTGAAACATAGTTGATCTAGACGGCTAGCTCGAAACTAGTGCTCCGATAATATCCTAGGAACTCCTTTCTAAGAATTCAATGGCCTAATTGCCTCGCTACTCGCTAGACTGTCTCACTCTAGGATTGAGCAACGACAGCAACGAGCAGAATGGGCGAGAAATTTAGCGAATTACTTCGTGTGACGTGTTCGTGGATTGGAGGGTTCTTGCTCACACAGAAAATTTCTCGTGTGTTTTCTCGTTTTCCACGTTGTCCCTCTTATTTCAGTTCTTCGTCTTCGTCTCTTCGAAACAGTTGGGAGCTTGGAGCTTGGGAGTTGGGAGTCTCCCGGCCATCACGCAAGGATGCCGCCGGCCTCCATGGCTGAACTCATGAACGCAAACTCGCAAGCACCGGATGCACGAGCGAACGTTGATTCGGTGCGCGCACGCCCATAATTCAACCCTGGATGTTATCCCTAAACTGTCTAATGTACTACCCCCCCCACCTTTTCCCGCGCAGGCCTCGGTAGAGACAGTGTGGATACCTGTTCTTCTGCGCTGGGCGAATTATCGCCTAGAGCCGCACGGAGCTTCAATACCTGAAACTCCAACGGGCGCAGCCGGTCTGCCCGCGGACACTTTGTACAAATTGGTCGAGGTGAGATCTTTGCCACCATCATCTCATCATCCGTCAATCTTTTCATTTTCCCACAGCCACTACGGCTCCCCTAGCTAGGGCATCATTGCAAGGGAAATGCAACACATGTAGATAAAGTAGCCTAATATGTAATGGTGATTTGACAAGCCTGTAGTTGTAGCTCCATAGCTACGGGTTCCATTATATCGTTACATCGATCTAAATATGGCACGTGGACTGTTGATTGGCTGAGACATTCGTGTGGGGGCGTGCTGCGTGCTTTCTTTTGCCTGACCGTGCATGTGCACAGGCGGTGAAAGGAGAGCCGCTAGACATCAAACTGTCAGCGAATCCATCGGCGAACCCGTCGCTGAACTACGGCATTGTGCTGCGCGCCGCCAAGGCTGAGCTCAAGCTCTTCGATTTGCCGCTCCCTCGCACGTGCACTTCCAGTGTGCTTGCCACCGGCGATGGCGACGCAGCGCTGAGCCTCATTTGGGCCCTCGCGCTCCATTGGTACCTCAGCCGGATTGAAGGCATCGCCGACAAGAGGTGCGCTCGAATGCCCCCTTTAAACCTACTTTCTTTCCTTTTATACTTGAAGAGACTTTTCTTACTGCGAGCCTCTACGCACCCCGAGAGCCTTTCTTCATGTGCTGGAATCCATGTTTATTCTTTTTCAATTTTCTAACTGCATCCTTCAATGTGCGATCTACAGTGGTGGCGAAGCTGCGCTCCAGCATTACCTTCAAGGGTGGGTCAGCACGCGCGTGCGCATGTTCTTTGGCGATACGGTGTCCCAAGCGCCGCCAATACATGACCTAACACAGAGCTTCGCCGACGGCAAGCTCTTGCTGGCCGTCTTGAGCTCCGTCGACAGCCGTCGCTTCCCTTTTGCGCCAGTCAGCTCCGCTACCTCCAACTGCCGGGCGGTGGTGCAGGACTGCTGGTCGGCTTTCAAAACGGCCAAATTGTTGGACCCCGATGAGCTGGTCAGTGGCCATTGCGCCGCCTGGCAGCATCCTCGCACTATGACGCTCTATCTCGCGGAGCTACACGCCACTGCTTTCCCAGCCCCACTGAAGTACCCTCCTGCGGGGGCAGAAGTTGTGGCGCCCAGTGTGCCCGCCAGCAACCACCGCAGCAGCAGCAGCCGATCGGCTATCGACAGCAGCGTCAGCGGTAGCACCGGAGAAGGAGGCCTCGTAGCGTCCGCACAAGTGACCCTGGACAGTTTGAAGCGGCTCACTGAGACGCGCGAAGACCGACGGGCTGAGCGAAACGCCGAGCGGCAATCGAGGAAAGAGTTCAAGAGTGGGAGCCACGCCTTCTCTGACCGGCTAGCGTCCCTGCGGGAAATTGTATCTTCCGCGCAAGGCGAGTCGGCGACCGGCGAAAGCCGAACGAACACTTCTTCTTCTTCTCGACCGAGCCGCTCGGCGACGAGCCACGGGAGCCGCGCAAACAATCGGCCGCTCAGCCGCAGTCCGCCTCCGCCCTCGGTCCGCGAAGATGGCCCCGTAGAGTTCAGCGCCCAGCCGGCAGCCCCTTCGTCTTCGTCGTCGATGGCGTCGTTCGTGATGGACTACCGGGAGTCGCAGCTGATGGCCACCTCACGGCTCAGCCGGTCCTCCAGTCACCGCCCCTCCACAAACCGCAGCGGATCTGGTGGCGGTAACGGAGGCAGCCGCAGCCGCAGCGGCCGATCGGCGAGTCAGGGCAAAGCAAGCTACGGGGGCTACGGCGGTGGGAGTTTCGACGAAGGCGACGACGATGACGCGGTCTCCACCTCCAGCTTCGGGTCTTGCTCGGTGCTGGACGACAACAGCGGCGCTGCTACGGAATCGCCGCAAGCCGTTGCTCTCAAGCACAAACTGTTCGCGGGCTGGCTGAACGCTTTGCTTTTGGCTAAACACGGGCCACCCACTGCTCCTCCTCCTCCTGTCGCTGCTGGCGCGAACAGCCAACGCCGAGGTTTGCCGCCACAGCCACCTCGGCCGCCGCCCCAGCAGCATCTGGACGCCGCGACCTTAGTGGAGCAAGCCACCGACGCGAAGCTGCTGCTGAAAGTGCTGGAAGCGCTTTTGGACGTGTCCTTTTCCCAGACCACGGTGCTGGCACAGGGTGTCGACAACGCGGCGAGGCTCGCGAACATGACCATCGTGCTGCGGCTGATCAAAAAGGAGCTCAAGCCGTTCGTGAAGGTGCGCTCCACCGTGCAGAAGGACGTCCTCAACGGAAAAGCCACCACCGTGCTCAACTTGCTGTGGTGCATGATGGGAGCCAGGCTGGTGAAGCAGCTGCGGGCCGCGGGGTGCCGAGTCGAGCGGGTCTCGGAGCTGCCGAGCTGCGTACTACATTGGTGCAACGGGTGCCTGGACACGGTCAGCCCTATGAATGGGTCCATCTTGACCTCCGAAGCGGGTGTTGCGCGCAAAGCCTTGCTTGAAGAGCTGGGTCTACCGGGAGATACGGTTGGAGAAGTGAGTGGAGAGTCCTGGGTCACGGGCAAGCTGCTTCTGCACTTGCTGCTGCGGGCGGGAGCTCGCAAGAAGAGTCTTGGAGGGAGTGCACCTGCTGGCGAGGACGACGACGACGCCCTGTACCAAGGGGCGATGGCCGCAAGCAGCAGCAGTGGTGGAGGAGGAGGCAACACGCAAGTGCTTTCCAGAGATTTGAACGAATGGCGTGATTTGCTCAATCCTCGCTTTGCTGGCGCCGGTGCGGCTGCGGGCTCCAAAGTGGCGGTGTGGGCGGCTGCGATTGGGGCTCTCAGCAAAGGGGCCTTCAAGAGCATTCCTGAAGGCGTTTTGGACGCTCAGTTGGACTGCTTGGTGGTATGGAAGAGCCCTCATGCCATGACGCTGCTGCTTGCCGGGCTCTTGGTTGCTGCGGGCCCCAAACTGCCAAACGTGCCCGATTTCCTGCCTGGCCCGCACGGGGTGAGATGGCTCTTTTCTCATTTATCTCTTTCTCTGATGTCTCCTTCTCCACTTTTCTTGGTCTCAACAGGTTGATTGCCTTCGTACTTTTCATTTTTGCGCACTTTTCCATTTCTTCAACCACGTATTTTTCTTATCTCTTCTTGTCGTGTTGCCTATGGCGCTGTCTTGGCTGTTTGTCCGCATCTCCCAGGGTAAGTTGTCTGCCTACGATACAGCTATGGGTGGCCCTCCTTCGGCCCTTCTAGCGAGAGCACGCGTCAGCAGTAGCAGCAACAACTACAGTGGCAGTAGTGGAGGTCAACAATCTTCTTCTTCGGAGCAATTACGGGGGCCTTTACCTTACCGTCTTCCACAAACCAACAACCCCGCTGCGGATCCGTACGCGTCTCCTACGAAGCCAGCACGGCCATCTTCCAGCGCGCACAGCCCGAATTCACCGGTATCTCCACTTAAGGAAGGGTCTCCCGGCGGGACCGGCGCTGCATCAGCCGAGGCCCCCATGAGCAACAGCTCGAGAAGGGGGCGGTCTCCACCCCCGAGGCCAACCAAGAGCCCGCAGCCAGACGAGCTCCGAGCTGCGCGGCGAAGCGACTCTCCGGACCCTCCAGAGAACGCCACCGGCAGTTCTGCGTCGTCGTCTTCTTACCATCAAAGCGGCGATTGGCGCGCTAGCTTCTCGCAGGCGGCAAATCGGGCCTCGGTGCGGGGCATGGTCTCGGCCATTCAAGACAATTCGAAAGCAAGTCACGCGACCAGCCAGCCTCCTGTGTCGAGGCGGGGCGGGCGCTCGAGCAGCCCTCGGCCTTCAGGCGCGCCTCCTGAGACTGCTGGTGGTGCTTCAGAGAGTGGTGCAGCCGCAGCGGCGGCGAGCAGCGACCATCAGCAGTCGCAACCGTCCGAGGCCCTGCGAGCGAAAGCACGGGAGCTACAGCAGCGCAGCAGTGGCAGCGTAAACCCACGTGATTCTTATATGGCGGTGGTGCACGAGGCAGAGACCTTGGAGTCGGTCTCGCGGCGCTTACGGGACACTGAGCGGCGGCTAGGAGAAGCTGAGACCACGGCCCAGCAACTGCGGCACGACATGGTGTCGGTCCGGGAAGAAGCCGACAGCGCGACCGCTGCCAAGTTAACCGCGGACGCGCGGGTCAAAGATTTGGCCTCGGCTCTCGCTGCCGAGCGCGCGGCGCACGCGACCACCCAAACGGAGCACACGGCGCTAACATTTCAAGTGCGCACGTTGAAGGAGGCCGGTGCCAAAGCAGTGGTAGTGGACGATTCGTCGCATCGGCTCGAAGGAGAAGTGGCCAGCTTGCAGAAGAAGTTGAACACCTTGCAGAACCAGCTTGAGATTGAGAAGTCCAAGTCCGCGAACGCCAACAAAGCTTCGGCGCTCATGGAGTCGAAACTGAGCGAAGCCCAGGCCCAAGTGATCGAGTCGGAGGTGGCCAAACAAGCGCGCAGCGAAGCCATGTTTGCGAAAGATGCTGAGCTGCGCGAAGCCAAGACGCATTTGGCGCACCTGTTGCAAGCCCTCACTGGTGGTGGCGGCGGCCAAGGAGACCTGTCTTCCGCCGCGATCGCCGCTGACCCCATTGGCGCTGCGCAGCGGTCCGGGCTGGGCTCCCCTGTCAAGCAAGCGCTGTCGCCCGAAGACAAAGCGCGGCTTCGCTTGGCGTCGCCACCTCGCCACCACCAGTCGTCGTCGTTGTCGCGTAGCCGATCTCCGGTGAATGGAGGCATGATGACCGCGCATGGCTTGGATCTAGACCATAGTCTGTCACTCAGTGTAGTGCCTGACGCTGGAGGCGGAGGCAGTCCAATCAAGCACACCAAGGCGGCCATGCAAGCAGCAGTTGCCGAAGCTCGCTGCCAAGAGCTCGAGAAGCGCCTCCGGGAGTTAGAGGCCGAGGCCGAAGACCACAGCGAAGAACTGCGGCGCGTGCAGGCGCAAGCAGTCAAAGCAGCGGGGGCGCGCGCAGATGCCCAGGGTGAGCGCAGTGAGACCGTGGCGGCTCTGGAAGAGGAGCTAGAGGGCGAAGCTCAGGCGCGCGAGGCCGCGGAGGCAAGGGTGGCGACGGTGGAAGCCGCCTTAGTGCAAGCGTCCGCCGCGCACCGCAACTCGGAGCAGCGCGTGGTTGACCTCGAGGCCGCGCTGGAAGAGTCGGAAGCTGAACTCGAGGACGCGCACAGGCAACTGCAAGAGCTCCGAGACGGTGGTGGAGGTAGCGGTAAAGACGCGAACAGTGGAGCAGACCACCGACGTGCAGCTGACGAAGCAGCGATTACCGCGCGAGCTCAGGCCCTCGAAGAGGAGCTAGAGTCGGCACTCGGCCAGATCGATACTCTCGAACGGGAAGCGGATGACTTGAAGCACGAACTTCACGCCAACGGTGTGTCGTCAGGCAGCGGCGCTCGTCAGAGCCCCATTCAAGAAGACCCCAACGAGGATGGCGAAGGCCAAGGTTACGGCGAAGAAGACAAGGATGCTAACGCGCCCGTTAGCGAGGAGGCGGCTGGAGCTGGCGCCCCTGAGAATGAGCTCGTTGCCCTTCAGAACGCGCTTGAGAACGCTTTCTTGCAAAACACGGCCCTGGAAAGCGAGGCCGAAGAGTTGCGAGCCTCGATTGCGCGTGCTGAAGAAGGAGCGGCGGAAGCACGCGTGCAACTGACTGAGGTAAAGGAAGCCATGTCAGCTCTGGAAGGCAAACTCACTTCGGTGAGCTTGGAGGCCGCAGCGCAGACCGAGGCTGCCAAAATCGCAAACGCGAAATTGGACGCCGCCGAAGACGAACTTCAACGCGTGGCGCTCGCTGCGAATCGCGCCGCTGGCGATTTGGAAGCGGCGAAAAAAGCGGCAGCTACCAGCAAAGCCAGTGAACTGGCGGCCGTGAAGGACTTGGCCACTGCCAAGAAGGAAGCGGCGCAATTGAAGAAAGATGGCGCAGCAGCGCGCGACCGGGCCAACGCGGCGACGGCTTCCCTCGCGCAGCACCAAGCAGACGCGGCTGCTCAGGCAGCGGAGTTAGGAGCAGAGCTGGCGGCTGCGGAAAGGCGGGCGATCGCAGCTGAGCGCGCTCAAGAAATGGGTCTTGGCGCCAGCAGCAGCCCTGGCAAATACAACAGCAGCAGCGGTAGCAGTGCGGCAGGGAAGAAGCAAGAGAAGGAAGAGCAGCAGCAGTCCAACGAGGCGATCACCAAGGCAGCTGCAGAAGCAGTCGCAGCGGCGCAGGTTGAAGCGCACAAGTACTGGGAAGAGGCCACGGATCTGCAGGCAGCGCTCGAAGCCTCACAGGCTCACGTGGCAACTCTGCAACGGGAAGCGGCCGAACAGTCCGCTGCTGCTGCTGGTGCTGCGGCCGCAATTGCTGCTAGCTCTCCGGAAGGAGGTGCTTCCGGAGACAATGTAGGCGCTGAACAAATAACTGCGCTAGAGGCGTCTCTGTCAGAAGCTCTCGCCAAAGCAGAGGGCCTCAAGGAGGACCTCGAGTCGTACCGTGAGGCGGTGGCCTCGGGTGAAGCGCGCATCGAGCTCCTGGAGCAACAGCTGGAGTCGAAGAAAGCCGCCACCGAAAAGCTAACGGCGGCGGTGGCTGAGGCCGAGAAACAGGTGACCGAAGCGGAGCAGCACGCAGACGCCATGGGAACGGCCAACAAAGAGTGGGAAGACCGCTGCGAAGAGCTCGAGCAGGAACTCAAAGATGCACAAGCCGCAATTGACACCGCTCGGGAAGCAGCAGAAAGTGCCGAAAGTCGCGGAGAACTGCTGGAGATGCAACAAGCCAACGACAACAGCAGCGGTGGTGGTGATGTCGAGGAAAGTCAAGCAGCATTGGAGGCTGCAAAGTGGGAGTTGGAAACTGAAAAGACACGGGCAACAGCAGCCGAAGCTCAGCGAGATGAAGCGCAGACCGCATTGGAGGCGGTTAAGAGTGAACTTGAGGCTGAAAAAGCGAAAAATACTGCCGCGGACTCGCAACGAGAAGAAGCACAGACCGCATTAGAAGCGGCCAAGAATGAGCTAGAGGCTGAAAAGACGAAGGTCACTGCCGCAGAAGCACAGCGAGACGAAGCACAGACAGCGCTAGAGGCAGCCAAGACTGAGTTGGAGTCTGAAAAGACGAAGGTCACTGCCGCAGAATCTCAACGAGAGGAAGTACAGACCGCATTAGAAGCGGCCAAGAATGAGCTAGAGGCTGAAAAGACGAAGGTCACTGCCGCAGAAGCACAGCGAGAAGAAGTACAGGCTGCGTTGGATGCAGCCAAGGTCGCCGTGGAAGCAGAGAAGGCGAAAGCGAAGACAGCAGCAGGCAAAGCTGACAAAGCGCTGTTTACGGCCGAAGGCAAAACCAAAGTGGCGGAGAAGAAGGCACAAGAGGCCGAGAAGAAGCTTGCTGACGCCGAGGCCAAATTAGAGGCAGCTGTTCAGAACGCCAGCAGTGCTGCTCCGGAGGTTGAGGTGGACACAACACCCAAGCTAGCAGCGGCGGCACCATCAGGAAGTGGCGAGGAGAATGCTTCCGTGTTGAATGCTCGCGTAGATGAGCTTCAAAAGGAGTTGGACAGCGCTCTGGAGCAAGTAAAAGAAGCACAAGAGGCAGCTGCAGCCAAAGATACCGAACTCGAAGAAGCGGTGCGTTTGAGCTGCTGCATGCTTATATGCGTGTTGGTGTTTGGGTTTGATTTTGAGAAAGTAGAAAGAGAAAAGACTTGATGTTTCCACTCGATTGAAAGCGCTTTCAAGTTTAGCACTTCCTTTGGTCGCTCCAAGTCCACAATTCGCAATTTTTAAAAGCGTTCTACTCGTGCAATGATTTTCTCTAAAACCTGTATTTTTTGCCATTCCGCATTCTGCGCACAGGAGAAAGCACTGAACGAGGCACGCGCTGCTGCTGCAGCTGCTGAATCATCGGCACAGGAAGCCAATGAAGCTCGCACTGCGGCCGAAACAGCTCTGAACAATGCAAACATGGAGCACGCAGCGCTTTTGGCCACCGCCGAGGCTACTGCTGCTGCTGCCGAGGCCAAGGTAGTGGAAGTGTCCACGAGCCGAGCGCTTCAGTGCTCCAATGCTGAAGGAGCCAGGGATGCAGCCCTTGCCGAATTAGAGTCCCTGAGAGCCAGCAGCAATAGTAACAACAATAGTGATGAAGTCGCAGCCTTGCAAAGGGCTTTGGCGGCAGCCGAGAGTGAATGCGCCGCAGTTGAAGCCAAGGCAGCGGAGCAAAGCAAAGCAGCGCAAGGTGAGCTGCAGGCGAAGATCGACGCCTTGGAAGTTCAACTCAGCGAGCAGCAAGCAGCTGCAGCGGACGCCGCCAGCGCCAGTGCGAGTGCTCCTCCTCCCCCTGCGGCTGATGTGGCTCCTGCAGAGAAAAATCCCGAAGCAGCCGACGATGGTGCAGGAGACCATGCGGTGTCCTTTCAGGTGGTACTCGAAGAATTATCAGCAGAGGATTTCTCTAGCAAGTCGGAAGAAGCCCTATTAACTGCCACAGCTAGTGCCCTCGGGGTACCTGTCGAACAACTTCAGGTGCTGAGTGTAGCGGCAGGCTCAGTGGTGGTGGACATTCGTGTAATAGGCTTCAAGGACGCGTCCTCGGCTCAAGCGCTAGTAGACTCCCTCGCGAGCGGTGCGTTGCCACTGGCGACCAGCCTGGAATCCGCTGGTATAGGGCCATGCTCCAGCGGTGCATCTGTTGGGTGGCCTGCCGTGGCAGTCTCCCGATCTGCCCTAGAGATTGCGCGCGCAGAAGCTCAGGTACTCATGGCCAAGTGCGAGGCCCTAGAATCTGAGCTTTCTGCTGCGCGCGAAGCGTTAGAGGAAGGCGAAGTGCGCGAAGGTCAACTGGAAGAAGAGCTCGCCGTCGCCAGTGAGGCAGTCGCAGAAGCACGCGCGCGCGCAGATGCCGCTGCGGAAGAAGCCGATGCGCTGCGAGAGTTGCGCGCTGGTGGCCAAGGGAGCTCGGGGGATCCTGAGGTGTGGTCCGACAACGACGACGACGAAGAGGACGACGACGATGGAGATGCGGATAGCAGTGGCAAGGCAGGAGGAGGCAGTGGGGCATCGATGTTGGCCGCGCTTGCAGAAGAAGCTGGCGTCGAGTCCAGCGAAGAGGGAAGCCGCGACCGCAGCGTGAAGGCCAACAGTAGCAGGACCCGGTCAGGGCTGCGCGAAGTGCCGGAGAAAAAAGTCATGGGAAAAGATGCTCAAGACGACGACGCAGAAAAGAGCGATGAAGAAGAAGATTTTGCTTACGCGGAGGCTGCAGGCAGTGGGAATTCGCCGAGGGCCGTCAAGTCAACAACTGCTGCTAGTGCTCCGGAGACAGCAGCCACCGCTGAGCTGCTGAAAGAAGCTCAGAGCGAAGTGGCACGGCTGGAAGCCAAAGTCGCAGAACTTCAACTTGAACTACAAGCGAGCAGCGAGAAAAGCAACAGTAGCGACAGCAGCAGTCCTGACAGCAGCAGTGCAGCCTCGGGCGATTTGGCGGCACTTGCGGCAGCGCGGGAGGTAGTTACTCTGCAGGAAGAGCTCAGCTCCATGCAGTCGAAACTCGCCGAAGCAGAGGAGCGTGCCGTTCAAGAGCTCAGTGCGGCTGCGGATTTGACTCAAAAGCTAGAAGAGGCAGAAGTGGCTGCTAAAGCTCACGCAGACGCCAACAAAGAGTGGGAAGATCGCTGCGAAGAGCTCGAGCAGGAGCTAGCGGAAGCGCAAGCGGCCGCTGAGGATGCCACGGAAGCTCAGGAGGCAGCCGAAGCGCAATTGGCGGCGAAAGGAGTGAGTGCCAGGCAGAGCGACGCCGCCGCCGCAGCCGAGCTGTTAGACTGCAAGCAGCAAGTCGAAGTGGAGAAGCGCAACGTGGAGCGGTTGGAAGCGCTGTTGCGGCAAAAGAACAAGCAAGGCAGCAGCGGCGGCGACTCTCTTGACAAGGAGGGCGGAGACAAGGAAGGCAGTAGCAAATCGCTCCCAGCGCGCACCCCCTCCCTGTTGCGCGCCTCGAGCTCGAGCTTCACGCGCTTGAGCTTGAGCGGCAATGTCCCAGACCGCACCAACTCCATGGCCTCGTCAGGCAGCGACACCTCCGACCGCAGCCGCCGCTCGTCGTTTTCGAGCAGCCGCGACAAGGGGCAGCCCAAGTTAGACGCCCACCAGAAGCGCATTCAGAAAATGAAAGAGAAAGAAGCGGCGTCGTCAACGTCCTTGCCGCGGCCTAATGGGAGCGTGGATCGCCCCAAAGATGCGCCAGACCACGCTTTAGGCCTCTTGCCTGGCGTGTACCTGTCGGATGATGAGTCAGCAACTGCTACGACTGCTTCTGCGACCACTCCTGTTGCCGTACCTGCCTCGCCCTCCGCGGCGATTGCTGCGGCAGCTGCTGTTGGCATGGAGCCACTCACGGGCTGGGCCATAGCCGATGCTCGCCACTGGAACTTGCTGGTGACGACCTACGACGAACTGCGCACGGAAGTGATGGAGCTGTCCACCGCGACGCAACAATACGCCGCGGGTTCGTCTACGGCCCTCGCTGCTCAAACGGACCTCGCGGATGCTTTTCTGCGCATGGCCCAAGGCTGTAAAACATCCGCAGGAACAGCAGCTGGAGGCGGAGGAGGAGCTGCCGCAAGAGCAGCAGCCAGCAAAGAAGTTGATATCTACTTGGGAGAGGCTGATTATTTCGTGCAAGTGTGTCGCATTGCGAACGACGCTTGCGCTGAAGGGGAGTTCGCGAGCGACCTTGCCAATTTGGAGCAACAACTGTTGGAATGCAAGGAAAAGCTCGACGCCGTGCTGCCTAGCTTAGAGAAAGCAGAGGAATTCCGGCTCGAACTCAGCCACTATCACTTGAAGCTCACGTCCGAGCTCGGAGTGGCTAACCCGGCAGCCGCCCAGGCAGCGCTGGACAACTCGGGCAAGAAAAAGACGTCCAGCCTGTTTGGCGGGTCCAAGGACAAAAAAGTGACGCAAAACCTGGAAAAGCGCGAAAAAGCTTTGGCGCAATTCAACATTTTCGCCGCTGAAGTCAAGCGGCAATTGGTGCCGTTGAAGCTGCCGCGGATGCGAGTGCAGCTCTTGGAGCAGCAGCTGGAGGAGCAGCAGTCACTGCATAAGCGGTACTCCGAAGCAATGGGTGACTCTTTTGGGCAGATCATTGAGCGCGAAGAAGAGGAAGAAGAGCTTGGCGATCGTGAAAATGGCGGTAGAGGAGACGGCCATGAGGGCGAAGAGGACGGCGAAGAAGGCGAATATTATGACGAGGAAGAAGGCTATGACGACGACGAGCGCGCATATGAAGACGATGAGGATTACGAAGAGAGTAAAGACGGTGTCCATTAGCCATACAAACACGAAGGGTGAGGGGCATTCGCTTGCTTATTAGGTACGAAGCTTATGGAAATAAATGACCGACTATATGCAACCAAAGTCTTCAATCCGCAACTCCCATATAAATATTATAGTATATTCTGCACTGCACCTGAGCAATATGAAATCTCCGATCTCCGTAGCGCCGTAGGGCACTTCTAGAAAGAATTCTGGATCATTCATTTCATTGAATTAGGGAGAGATCATGATAGGATTCCCGGGGAAACCTTCTCAGCCCCATGGGAGAATGAAGAATAGTTGCCGGTTAACTGTCGGTCACACAAACACAAACAGGCAGTGGCAGTATAAGATGCAAGATGTTGCGGTGCTCTCATCGAAACACGTATTTGAGATGATCTTCTATGCCACTACATTAGGGTTATCTGCCTCTAGCGCAAGCGTCGGTCCGTATACCGGACCTCACTCTGACTATTGGCAATGGGATGGCCGCATGGCACGCATGGGCTCTCCCTGGGCTCCGGGCTCGGCTCCTCCTTCCTGAAAATATGTTTATAAATAGCATATTAGGACGTGTTGGCTAAACACGAAACACTCAACACTGCACGAGCGCGCGTGAAAATACAACAGCTACAGCTATAGAGTACTACTCGCTAACCACGCACTAAGCGGAGAGCGCAAAGCAAGAAGCCAGGCACGAAACTATTCAAAATGGTGTCGATTCGGCCTGCAACGATGGATGACATCTTAAACATGCAGAACACGAATCTGTGGTGCCTGCCCGAAAACTACAACATAAAGGTAACCCTGTTGCATTGAATACTCCACTGTTTTGTATACAAATCTTCTATGTGCCTCTTCTAATTTTATACATTACGATGCGGCTATATTGTAGTATTACTACTACCACATTCTCAGTTGGCCGCAGCTTCTACACGTCGCCGAGGTAAGGCTCGCTCAATCTGCTACTGTTTGGTTGCATCTGCAATATTCGTTTTTGGCATGCGCTCTGTGGCCCACTCCTATAGCGCACGTCTTAGATTCTGAAGACGTATGCCTCTTCCATTCGTCTTACTCTAATGCATTCTTCTGTAATTAGGATCACAAGGGCAAAATCGTGGGCTATGTGCTCGCCAAAATGGAAGACGAGGAGCAAGCTTTGTTGAAGCACGGACATGTGACGTCGCTCTCGGTGCTGAGAACGCACCGGAAGATGGGGCTAGCTACACAGCTCATGACTTCGGCCCATACCCGAATGAAGGAGGCTTTCGATGCCAACTTCTCGGCTCTGCATGTGCGAGAGTCGAATCAAGCAGCGTTCCATTTATACTCGCATACGCTAGCGTACGAAATTCACGAAATCGAGCGAGGCTACTATGCGGACGGAGAGGACGCCTACGACATGCGAAAGCATTTCAAGCCCAAGAAGGGAGACCCTTCGCCATACGAGCTCGAGCAAGAAAAAGAAGCAGCCGCGAAAAAGAAGAAGGCCAAGGAAGCAGCAGCAGCGCTAGGTGCAGTGGAGAACGGAGAAATGGGCGGTGACGCGGCGTCAAGCGGTGGCGGTGGAGGTGGGGCTCCTATAGGAGCCGACGACCCCCCGCCGCCGCCGCCGAAGTAGCACCTCAAGGTTTATGGCTTTTCCTTGTAGAAACGTCGAAGGCGCTTGAATGGATCTTCACGCAAGGACCAAGTTCCGCCAACGGTGCACATCACGAATTCTCGCAGGCGATCCAGAAGAGGAGTCGCCCACCTGCCCACCTGCAATTGGCCATGTGTAATCAGTGATATTGCCCATTAGTAAGGGCGTTGTAATGTGCGAATGAGAAATAGAGCACAGAGCGGTTTCTTTCATTAGGCATGAATCAGCCATAAGCATAATTGGAAAATAATCGTACTTTACAGAACCGGGGAAACGGAAACGCCTCGTAGAAGGTACAACTTAAAAGTAAAAGTTTAGAACTTAAAATTTAAAACCGCACGCCCAGGCCACAGGCATAGCAGTGACATATGAAAAATGAAAACGCAGGAACAACTTAAGTCTGGTTTCAAATAAAAATTATGAACATAATGCACTTCAGAGGGGGGGGTGGAAGTTTTATTATGCTTCCTGCCCTCTAAACACTATCCTCTTTTTGCTTTTTGATTTCAACTTGCGCGCAACGCAAAACGCACGCGCGTACACTTCTGCCCGCAGCATTGGCTTTTGTGTCATTTGGGTTTGTTTTAAGTCCGAGTTCAAATTCGACATACTAAAAAGAAAAAGTGTTAGAACTTCGCCTCGATATAACAGGGAAGGGTAAGCAGCGACAGGTAGCCCCGCCTGGATTGACAGAAAAAAAAAAGTATATATCTAACAACAAGAGTGCAAATCGTGAATTCGAATTCGATTTCGTAAATTCAGCCTCTCTCGTCGCTCATTGGCTCATTCGAACTCGAACTCGAACTAATACAAATCCAAATGACACAGAAGCCAATGCTGCGGGCAGAAGTGGGAATGTGCGTGCATTGCGCAAACAAAGCAAGTGCGGAATGATTGAGGAGGGGGCGGGGCATTGGCCAACTTCCTCGGAAAATTTGCAAAAAGCGATGTATTTGTGGGCGTTGCGCACTCTGCAGAACAATAAAGAGGAAGGCGCGCGAGCAGGAAGTACGTGACATGCGGAACACGAGGTCCACTCGGCAGAGATCAAAGTGTGCCTTTCAGCGCGCCTGGTGCCTATTGTTCATTCATCGCGACATGATTTTTCTATTTTTTCTGACCCCCCCCTTGATGGGAGACGGGCGATTGCGATAACCAGAGCAGGGCACAATCGATACTAGCTGGCGTCTATGAAACCCTTAGCCTTGTCGGATGATATTTATGACCGAGATAAAAACCCAAAGCCCGACTCGGGGACTCCGGGTTCATGTAACTACCATGCGTCGTCCCTTCTTCGTCATTGCCACTGGCCATAGGGAGCTCGGGTATATTACTTTTGCCTTCAATAAGGATGGCTTCCCCTCGTGAGTAGGAAAGAAGTTTCTGAATTGTACATATCGCGTACGGCACGTTAAAGAGTGCCCGCCTTGCGTACGGGCACTTATTACAGGGATTGCAACCAAGCACGGCCTTGGCGACCTCAACTTTGTACTTGCTCCTCTGGCTTGCAGCCCAGTCCTTCGGGTTGCATTGATATTGACCAATCAATAGTCGAAGCCATTTTCTGCGATTTCTGGTGACAGTCAGAATCCCTCGGTAACACAACATTTTTTTTGGTTCGTTGATGATGACACATTGCCAAGAAAGTGGATGTGTCAGCACCTCTTCAAATCCATTTCTGATTGCCCTTGTCATCAAGTGCAAGTGCCTTCAATCAGCAACGAAGATGAAGACTTGTTAACCGAGCGCCATCTCTTACCAGTTTCAAGTTTTGAGAAGATATATTTGGTTGAGTTTTTTTCTTACTTCGGTGTTTGGATTCACTTTGTTGCTCCATACGATGGCGGTGCAACCGACTACTGAGCGGATAATCTTCATTGGATCAAAAGGCGTGCCAGTCCTCGCATGTAGCGCAGTGGACGGCGTCGTTGCTTTCGTGCAATCCGTCCAAGCGGCGCATATTTTTCAGCTGAGGGACGCATTTTCGGTAAGTTTCAGCTAGAGAGTCAGTGAGTTTCGTTGATGTCCCCATGTCATCTCGTTCCTGACGAGGGTGTCATCACGGTCTTGTCCACGAGTACTTGCTTAAACTGACCATGAACACATCCCGTCACAATTTCATTTGTGCCCTCCACACTGTTTGAATGTGTCATAACCTTAATCATTTCTCGACCTATCGTTTGATCTTCAACAGGCTATCGATTTGCTCGGACGCACACTTCCTGATATCCTCGGGCCTCGTGACGTTGCACTCAACTGCCTCGAGCACAGTTCAATTTCGTTGAGCATATCGTCCACTCAAACTGCACACTCCACGCTTCTAGCTCCATCCGGCGATTGGCTGTGCGCTGAAACGAGGAGCGTGGCAGCCACACCGTACCTCACCGCATGTCTGGCCAGGGTGCGCGCGCGTGCCACCACCTCGTCGTCACCCGCCGTGGCGACCACCGGACTACAGGGCCCGGGGTTCGGAAATCACGCTCCATCAACCTCGGCCATTGCTGAATATTTAGCTGAAGACCTTCTACCAGAAGCTGCTGACTTTTCTTCCTGGGCTCATATAGTCGACGCTCAGTGCTGTGGTCAGCAGCCTGATTGCCCTTCTCAACGAGGCAGGAATGGTATCATTGGTGCGAACAGTAGTTCAGCCCAATGGTCATTGTCGCCGTTCACCAGCGCGCCGCTTTCGGCTGGTATCCCCATTCCAGTGTCCTCAGCTTTGCAAACTGCGCCCACGAACAGCGCTGCTGAACCGTCCCCACCCGCGCCCGCCTTCGCTGGCCGTGGCTCTCGGGATTACGCTGAAACGCCACCGCCTGAGCCACCAGTAAGCGCCTCAAGCTTTCAAACGATGAGGCGCAACTCCGGTGGCTCATCTACGGATAGTTTATACGACCTGTCGCCAGCTTCTTCGCTCAAGAGTCTCGGCGGCAGTGATTCTGGTGGGAGCAACGGCGCAAGCGCCCTCGGAAAGTACTCCCGCAGCAACAGCGGTAGCAGCTACAGCCGCGACAGTAGTTGTGAGCGCAGTTGCTGCGGTCGCGACAGCAGCTTTGGGCGCAGCGACAGCTATGGCAGCAGCGGCGCAAGTAGCTATAGTGGGAGCAGTGGTGGCGAAAGCCATTTGGGTGGCAGCAGATGCGACGACAATTACATCAGTAACGGCTACAAGTACGCACGAAGTGCTCGTGCAATGCACTTGCCGGGCGCAGCAGGCAAAGTCCCATCGCACGCACTGACAGAGAGGAGAAAAGGCAGCGCCCATGCTAGTGGGCCAGTGCCTGGCATGCCATCTCTGGTCTCGAGCCGCCGCCGGCTGTGGAGCATTGCGCACTCGGGCGAGGACATGGAAGAAGGCTTCTCTAGTGGCGGTGCCTTTGAACGAGATTTCCGCGACCAGCGGCGCCAGGCGCGCGGCCCCTCGAAGTATGGATGTCGTAGTTTTGACGACGACGACGACAGCAGCAGCGACAGTAATGGCGGTGGTGGCGCTCATGATCAGTGGCGGTGTTCGCCGCCTTTGAAGTCTCAGGCTTCCCTTCTGTCCCTTGTTGACGGCTTGAATCTCCAGTCGTCCGTCGCGCTCCACCAAGCCTCCATGCCTGCTTCTGGGCACTACGGGAATGACGGCGAAGTGCCTTCGAATTCAAGCATCCCATTTTTAGCACCTCCAAACCTCTTCGCAGTGCCCCAAGATAGCGGCACTGCTTTCAGAGCGTGCTCGGAGCTTGACTCCGCCGCGCCCACTCCAGACGACTGGGGTTGGTTCACGGAAGAGGACGACTTCGCCCCAAGCGCCGTGTGTGTATGACACAGCCTCACAGAAGGTTGTGCAATGCGTCAAAAGAGATGGTTATTGCCCGGTGTCTGTGTTTGACTGCAGCTCCTGATGTTATATAAAATTATATATAATTCAAAAACGAATTCGAAGTAGAGAACAAAATTTCACGTGCAGAGCGCAGAGCATCGCCTATGTATAGATCTATTATAAGTTATGCCTACACATGAAGAAGATAACGACTACTCCTTTCATGGGGAAAACGGGCGAAATGAAATAAGACTTCATTTATGTCCTTGTTGTTGGCATTATTTAACTTATTTAGTAATTAACATTAACAGTTACAGTATCAATTTATTACGGTACGTATGGATTTCATTTAGATATATAATTTTAGTTCCCTGGAAGCTTGGTGGTTGGTGTTCCTGAGCATTATACCAGCAATATAGAGAAGCCCGATGCATGCAGAAAAAGCAAAAGCACAGAAAGCAAATCAACTCCTCCTCCACGGAGGAGGATTTGAGTTGATACGAATACTTTGACTTCGATATTTGATGGCACCAGACGCAGACGCAGATTCGAGAGTCCCCAATACATGGTGGATGTGTGCAGGAGTCCTACGGTCTCTTTAGTGACAAGGCAGTGGAGCTCTAGGTAGATCAAATCACTCATATGGAGCTGAAATAAACAGGCGCCACTTTGGGGACTTCTCATCGCCATTCGGTCAATGACAACAACGCACGAAACCTTTTTCATTTCGGTCATCAATGAAATATAGATAAACTACACTGTAACCCGTTCTTCGAGACTTTTTGAAGACATTTCTAACAATATTTGAAAGATAATCTGCGTGTAGGAAAAGTGCTAATGCCCCCTAGAAAATGTCGGCAGAAGATTGAGTTTGATCCTTGCCGATTCCTGAGAAGCTCTAAACTGAGGTCTCAGGTGTGTTTTTTTCAAAATGGTTAAGTATATCCTCATCTTCGCCACGACTGGATGTTTCATCGAGAACCTTTAAAAAGTTCACTCATCGATAATTTTTACGACATGAAGTGATGGCGCTATATACATTTTTATCTCGGTTGTTCGATGGGTGCAGCAAAAACCTTGCTGCTTGGAATCCGATCTTCGACTTCGCCGGTGGTAAAATGAACGTCATAGAATAATGTTTCGCTTCCACATAAGCCGCATGTAACGCAGTGATACATTCTTCTGCAACACACGTTGACTATTCCAAGAGGTTCGCTTGTATTGTCGGCCAAAGTGCGAACCTTGACAACGACTCCAGGGTATAGATTGTTCTGACGGTTCTTCGCTTTTACTGCGTGCACTGGATCCCCGACTCGAAAGGCCATTGAATCTTGAAATACACAACCAAAGCTATTAGAAATCAAATTTGAAAGGAAGTCGAGTGTTGCGCTGTCCTGATTAGCAGCGTTGCGCTGTTCTTGCTTTGATGGTCTTTCTTTGTCAAGGAGTAAATGGATGATTGACTTCGTATCTTCGAGATGTTCTGATCCACGCATGAATCAGAACATTGAGGATATTGTATGATAAAATATTAGGATGATTTTCAAAAATATTGCGAAGAATTCGCTAAGAGAGTTATTATCTGCTGAGCTGCAAATTCACACAACAACGATGTTGGAGCCTTGCACACTGAGCTCTCGATGAGAGAGTGCAGACTTAGCAACACGCACGAAAAAGTACAGCTTCTCAAGCGCTCCTTGAAAGCTCTTATTTTCAAATCTCTTCATATCTTCGGCCCTTGCATTCTTTAAAATGGAGCTTCAAGTTCCGAAGCGAATCCTTACGGTGTATCCATCTGAACACTGTACGAAGGATACATCCATAGAATTAGCTCGGCAATTTGCCCAACTCACCTCAATGAGCTCTGTTGCATTTGACTGTGCTCAGGATGGTTTCGAGGGTCTCCAATTGTTTGAGCGAAACGAATACCACGCTATTGTCGTCGCAAAGACTATAGGCAGATCATACCCTAAAATGCAAGGGATTGAATTCTTAAAAATTGCTGCAGCATGCTGCCAAGAAAATGATGTACCCGTATGTCCTGGTATTGTCATTATCGGTACTGAATGCGAATCGACTTTCCTGTCTAATTTAAAGGAGAATGAACGAGGCCTCGTCTCAGCCTGCATTTGCAGAGATGTCCTTGAAGTGAGGGATTTCGCGTATATCGTCCATGATCTAATCTCTGGACTACATTTCGGCGAGCAATTGCAGTCAAAGCGCACCAAGTTGACATCAGAAACAGACGTGAGTGCGATACTTATGGACCATTTCTTATCTGTGCTGTCTTCGTTCTATACACGCTGAATGCCTCATGTTCCATTTGTTTCGTGATTTCAGCTTGAAATGGCGCTATTCAATTCAACCGATGATTTCAACTTTGTCGATAATGCAGCGGGTACTGCTCAACAAAGTGGTCGCGACGACGACTTTGTTGAGTTGTGAATGTTGTGAATATTGCATACGATTACGTATCGTGATGTTCTGATGTGCTTAATAATCAGCTCCAGGAAAATGTGCCGCACAAACAACAATAAAACTAAAGACATGTACTTCGAAGAGACTTCAAGCACACAAATTTGCAACCATTAAATTAAAGTTTAGATGAATTGAGGAACATAATCATTTACCTATGAAACGTGCCTTCAATACTTTGACTGAGCCATCATGCTTTTACAGTATAGTATAGATAGTCGCTCCAGCAAGTACTCTTTAAAGTATAAGAGCAGCAGTAGGAGTCCTTTATTGCATATCAGCCCTGGTATACTTTGAATTTGAATTTTCCCTGCTGTACTCATTGTTCAAAATTTACAAATGCAGCTGAACGTCAAGGAAATTCTCTATATGTGATATTTGTTAGAGAATGACTTTAAAGATGGCCAGTAATGGCGGTAGATGTTTGAATTACCAGAGTCTGGCGGAATTTTGAATCCGATTCTTGCTTAGCGTTCTAACTTTCCTACTGGCTTGCTATTTGCCAGTAGCTAGTAGACCAACAACTAGTAGAGATGCCTTTCAGTTACAGCTACCTTGGAGTATGCGCATATGAATCGCATTTTGAAGGACCACTTATACTTATAGGCCAATTGCTCAAAACTAAATTAAGATCACTTCTTTTTCTTTTTGAACTCCTTTGAGGCGAATACTTTTGGAGTTTGAAGTAACTATCCACGCAGCCCAATTCGCCTTCCGGTCTAGTCCAGGCAGGTAGGCCGGACTGCTTTTATTTCGCTTTATTCACCAAATTTAATTCGACAAGGCGAGTCCTCCTACAAATAAACTCAGTCATCACATCACGGTTCCGATCCTAACGCTTGAATCCTGAATCCACGCGCATATTATGGCTATGGATAAAGATTTGGATGAGTGGTGTATTACTGGTGGCTGCTTTCTTCGAAATCGCGGTTGCACAAAGGGCAAATACAAACACAATTTTATTCTTTCAATCGAGTTTCCATGAAAGAAAGAAGTGCTTCAGGGGCTTCAATGTGAACGTTGTGGCCAGAGTTGGGCAAAAGATGCACTTGTGCCATATTTTGACCGCTATCGCTAGGCTGCCCAGAAGCTGCTGCACTCTCCAGATCTGCAACGCGCTCTGGAGGCCACGATGATTTGTTGCGGCCTGCGCGCACCTACTCCGCAATACATTTTTCGGGCCGAATACAAGAAGTCGTGCGGATTGTCAGGAAAAAAAAATCGCGCCACAAATCATTACGACCTCTGCAGCGAAAAAAGAGCTGAAGCATTATTTTTAACCTTGGGGGCTTTGATTGGGGTGCAAAATAGATGACCACATACCACATCGATGGAGCATTCGAGCTCGCCTTCGGCGGATTGTCGTACAAGCGGTAGAAAGTTCTGAATAGCGTAGTCTGCGAAAAGTGCTTTACATGTTTCTAGCTCAAAGACGAAGTCAAACCCTTTGCTGCCTGTCTCAGGATCCACCACAGAGCGAAGATTGGTGGTCATCCATTGCGCGGTGGCTTTCGAACAGCCGAGAGCTTCCAACTGGGCAGCAACGTCAGCCTTGGAAGCCACTGGCACCTTGACTTGCGCAACTGCCGCCAACACACTAGCCACGCTTTCTTTTTCGTCAAGCGACGGTCGATCAGGCACGGGTCCGGGAATGGAGTCGAGCGTCCACACGGACCGAGGTACGCCATGCAGACCAAAGTATTGATCGGCCCATTGCCCCTCGGCGGCGGCCTCCAAGTAGGCCAGTGCTACCTTACCACCCTATGTATAATGCGAATATTGCCCCAAAGACAAAAGGGGTGAGGTAATTTCGGGGGATTCAGTGTTATGCGTGGGTTAGCTGGTAGATGCTTGCAATTATGCTACACAGGCGCAAGTGCACTCACCATGGAATGACCGCACACTGTGTCGGGTGTTCCAATACCAATGGAGTTGAGTGTGAAAGCAACATCAGCAGCGGCATCTGCCAAGGTTGCACTTTGACCGCTCGGTGGACTGCTCTGCGACGACGAATTGAGCAATGGCGTTTCACCGTGGCCCCGCAAGTCCATTAGGAGCACCTCGTAACTTTGCAAAAACAACAAGAATATTTATCTTTACGAAAAGCATATTGTGTGCATTGATGCTAGCAGCAAGAGCTTATTTACTGAAATTACCGCGGATGAGCAGCAACGATTGATTTCGCAAAGGATTTTAGGTTTTTCCGGTTTCCAAGGAGCCCATGCAACAGCAGTAGCGTTCGGTCGCCTCCGCCAGCTGCAGAAGCGATGACTTCATGCGCGAGCCGTTGCGGAGCTAAGGTGTTATGCGAGAAGGTGCGGCTATAGAGAATAGAACGTTGCGGAACTAACCGAAGCTTTGTGAGCGAATATAGGTTGAATAATGCCATTTACTGAGCTTACTATCTGCAGTGGCTACTTCAAACTATTTCTTAGAGGAAAAGTGAAAGATACAGTTATTGGTACAAACGAGCTCTCCGTCTCTCTGGCTCCAGAGGCACGTACGCCTTTATTCAAATTGTGAATGAACAAGACAATGATCAATTATTTGTTATACCAATGGTATGAATGGATAGCTATATTTTAATGGTAGCGCGAAGAGATGAAGTGAAGTTAGGGCTGCTGGCAAGTTATTACTAAATAATCCTCAAAAAAGACCTCCCTCAAAATCTCAAAATCAAAGAACAATCGACACACGACCGACAAACGACAACAGACGAAGGACGACAACCACAAGATCAAAAGCCACGAAGGAAGCAGGAAGCGCAAGAAGCTACTCTTCACAACAAAATGTACTGCACGAGTAGCCAATCTAGCCTAAATTGTTGGTAGCTGCACTCAGGCATATCTGCCAATCTTTCCGCCGTTTAAGCATACTTCCTTCTATTAGCGAGTTATGAGTGTTCTAGTAATAGATGTCGGCAGGCATCGCTCACGCTTCGGTTTAGCAGCACAAGATTTGCCAAGCGTGGTCTTGCATTCAATCGGGGTATAAGCATTTGTTTGCTACCTACGTAGCTAGCTGAACAAATAGGCTCAGTGTGCCATTTGATGCAGCGCAAGCAACTCATCACTTGATCTCTCTTTCTCTCTCGCTCGCTCGCTCTCTCTTAATTAATCTAGTCGTCGTACAAAGACAGTGGTACTCGGCTCAAGACGTTTGCTTATTTTGAAGATGCTCAATTCGAATCTCTAGCTGAGCCCGAGGCGCAACTGCGGCCACTTTACGACATTCGCGAAGCAACATACGATATGGAGGTAAATCTTTTTGTGTTGTAAATTTTGAACCGCTATTACTTCACATGATTCACGGCCTGTATCCCTGCTTTACTCTGCGAGGAAGTGTGCACTTTGGGGTGAAGAAGGTATACTGCTTGAACCTACAGCCCGTGATTATTTTTCCTGCCTTTTAACAATTTGATTTTTCCAAAATGTCGATATTTTTGTCTGGAGTAGGTGCTTGAGGCAGTCTGGGCTGCTGGTGCGCCGACTGAGCAAGGCTCTATCACACAGCCCTTGCTTGTAGTCGATCCGGTAGGATAAGAGCGTTGTGGACTCTCGAGCGCTACAGCGGTGTACGGTTGATAGCAAGGCCAACCCAGTGTCTTCCTGTGCATTGAAACACTCTTTGATCCCTGTCCCTGCGTGCTTGCTTTGACTTTCGTGTGCAAATCCGTGCTTATACAGGTCGGTGCATCGAGTGCCAAATTCCGAGCTCAAGTAGCTGAACTATGCTTTCAGAAGTACAATGCTCCTTCAGTCTCTTTTGTAAAAGATGCGCCGCTTCAATGTTACTCGCTTGGGAGAACGAGTGGGTTCGTGGTGGATTGCGCAGCTCATGGCACGAGAACATGTGCTGTCGTTGAAGGCTGGGCGGAAGAAAAGGTGAACATGGAGACAACTCGAACTAGAGTAGACATAAGCCTAGATTCATTCAAAATTGATTCGAGGTAGAAGAAGAAATATGGAAGAGTAGTGATTTAAGAGGACTCAATTTTGAACCTCAAGGAGATTAAGTGCATAAACTCTCGCAGACATTTTCTGCTCTACTTTGATAGTACATTGCCGATGCCATTTGAAAGCAAATTCACCTTTTATTTGTTGTGACTGCGGCTGCAGGGTCAATTTGAATCGGCACTGGGCGGAGATGTGCTCGATCGTTTTCTATTGCACGCTTGCACCAATGCTGCTAGTGCTGCTGCTGCCTCGTCGTCCTCTTCTTCATCGTCGTCGTCCTCCTCTGTAGACCCCTTCTGGCCTCGACAAATAAGTCAACCACCTAGCAGCAACCTTCAGTCGTCTTCATCGAGCAGCGGTACTTTCCCCGTCATCGATTGGTTGCGGTTTCAGGAAGCTCGGCAGCTCAAACATCGTCTTGTCTTAAATGCCAGTAGCAACAGTGATAACAGCAGTAGTGCTATGGAAATCTCATATCTTGGAGAGGAAGCCAGCAGCAGCAGCAGCAGCAGCAGCACCGGGAAGACTCAAGGAGTATTGCTGCCTGACGGAACTGCGATAGACCTTCCACCTTCTTTCCTTCAAGCTGACGGAGGGCATTTGCTGGGCAGCTTAACCGGCATTTTGTTCGGCGGTTCGCCGTATGCGTCAACTTTAGATCCTCACGCAGTGCTTGCTTCAAATTTTCCTCCAGCCCTTGACGCTCCCGCGTCGCTCACTACTGGCGGCGTTGCTGGTGCTTCTGCGATGAAACCGTTGCCAGATAGTAAGCATGCAATTTTGCCGCATTTTAGCTTCTTTTGAAATCAAAGGAGATGGCTTCTTTCATAATCATGCAAGAGCACGGAAGTAATTTGCACTTTTGAACTTTCGTGTTTACCTCTGTTCTTCGTTCCGTCGTGTGTGTGTTTTGTACTCGTAGGTGCAGTCTCAGGTGTTTCAGGCGTGCCGTTGCCACAATTAGCAGCCCACACACTTGCCGCTTTCGATAAAGAGTCACAGGTATTGAATTCATCACGTGTACGACCTGTGTAATAGCTCTTCGCTGTGCGATAAAATATGTTTTTATCTTCACCGAGAGTCTTTTCTTTCTGTATTCTAGGCTCTCCTCCTTTTGTGCTTCATGTCATCTCTGTCATGTCACGAGTTTCGCACCCTCTTTCTTCTTCTTCTTCTTCTTCTTCTTCTTCTTCTTTTTCGTCCTCTTTGCAGTCCCAGCTTTGTCGTGGCGTGGTGCTTGCGGGCGGAAGTTCATCCCTGCCCGGCCTTGCGGAGCGCCTCAAGGTAACAAGTGCTGCGTTTGCTACTACGTGTAGTACAATTCTCTCTCTTTGCACTATGCTACCTAACTCCCTACTGTACCTACGTATATTCATTCTCATCTGCGAACGATCATCATGTATCCATTCAAACTTTTCATGAAAGGTTTTGGTTCATTTACCTTTTTTCCTATGAATCTGCCGTGTCCTGTCTTGGGCCCTTATTGCGCTTGCATACATAAGCCCTTCTAATTCCTTCTCATCTCGTTGTCTTCAGGCCGCGCTGCTGCCCCTGGCACCACCTCAGCGTGCACGCACTGGCAGTGCCCTAGAGAAAGACCCGGTTGTCGTGTACCGGGCGACCGGGCAGCACGCGGGCTATGAGGCCTGGCTGGGTGGTAGCATACTGGCGAGCCTCGGTGGCTTTCAAGAGCGAAGCGTCACCAAGGCCGAGTACGAAGAACACGGCCCGAGCCTCTTCGCGAAACGCTGCCCTTGATGCTTGATGAAAGAAAGGGAGTCAATGAATGGTTTCCACGAGCACACTTCGGGGCTGATTGCTATATCCATACTTCTACACAGGCCGATATTATAGGGCTGTCAGCTATCGGGCAAAAATTTCAAAGCAGCTTCGCTTTCTTATTTATTTGCAACAAAAGAAAAGTAAGATGAACCAAGAATTCAGCTGCCTAAGTCACTTCGCGCTTAAGACTAAGTGGCAGCTAAAAAGGGCCACTTACGAAAATCGCCCCATTTTTAATTGTTAAACTTCATTGCCTTATTTATAATGGCGAGATATACCCGTTGTACCTATAGGTATACTTATATCGCCTGAATCGGCTATCTATTGCTGCCCTCTTACGTGTGGGCTCTTGCCACGCACCAGGAGGATTCTGCCATATGGCGCACTACAAGCATATACAATTTCAAACAGTGAAACAGAAATAAACAAGGAGCAAGGAGAACTAACAGAGCTCCCCTCCCTGCTCCCCAGTGTACGGTACAAGCGCCACTTCAATTGCCAATTGAATTTCAAAATGCTGCCGTTATGCGCCATAAAGAAAATCACTTCGTTGTTTCAAGGCGCTTGAGCCTCCGGAACGATTGCCTTAAGCGTATCTCGTTGCCCTATTTGGTCACCGCGCTTTTTGAACGTCTTGGGGCCTTAACATGACCCCGCAATTGGGTGCGGTTTGAAAGTAGCGGTGGCCTTTTACGGCACCGTCGTTTTTGCCCTCTGGCTGCGACAGCTCGACCCCTATGAATTCACCCTGTTTAGAGGGGGCGAAAAAGAGAGCAAAAGAAGGGAGTCAAAAGGATTGAGAGCGTACGCATACGCGCGTCCACGTCAAGCTCTTGATTTGCGACTGTTTTTTAAAGTAAGCCAAAGGTCAATTCAATGCTGTTTGACGCTTAGTAAAGTCGTATTCCACTAAAAACTATAAGAAAAGTACAGTAGAAACTGTTCCGCAATCACCTTGGCGTAGTGCACCGGTCCTAGAAAGCGAACCACGCCCTTCGTTCCCGTCGGGACTACCACCACGTCATCGCCCACTTCCAACGGTTGCGAAGCGCTGCCACCACCACCACTGCTGCTGCGGCTGCCGCTTTTGCTCTTGTTTTTGCTGCCACTTCCGCCTCCTTTGGAAGCACCGCCCTTCTTCAGTCTCGATATGTCGAAGCCTTCTTCTGGCGTCATGTTCCCAAACGCGTTCAAGGCAGCCATGGTTTTGGCGATTTTGTCTTGCATGTCTTCGTCAAAGTCCTCAAAGTCCCCAGCGAGGCCGCGATCATCGTCATCGTCATCGCTCGAGCTCATGTCTTCCCACTCGTCGTCTTCAAATTCTGCATGAGGCCTTCGCTGCCCCTTGCCGCTCAACTCGCCGAAGCTTTGGCCTTTTCCGCCCCCTCGACCTCCTCGTTGACGGCCTCCGAGACCAGCCATGGCTGATAAAATAAAAAGAGAGAAAAGCAGTATTCCGTAAAGAGAATCACACATAACCGAAAAGAGTACACGTACAGATGAAAGTCACCAGTCAAAAATAACACGATAAAATCATATTCAGGTGCACAACAAACCTGTAAACATGTCTTCGTCGTCAAATTCATCGTCGTCGTCGTCATCATCACCAAAATCTTGGCCCATTGCCGCCATCATCATCGACATCAGGTCGCTGCCATCTCCTCCTTTTCCTTTACCGCCGCCACCTTTGCCCTGTCTGGTCGATGCCCCACCTTTGTGGCCTTTTCCTTTCCCGCCAAAACCACTCGGCATCCCGCCGCCGCCCATCATCATCCGCATCAGCATCTCGGCATCGTCGTCTTCGTCGTCACGACCGCCACCAAACCCTCTGCTCGATCCTTTGCCACCGCGCTTGCCACTTGATGGATGAGACCTACTTTTGCCTCCGCCTATACCTCCTTTACCGCCCATGAGCAGTTCCATTGCCATCATTTCCTCCATCTCCGCCCTTGATAGCCCACCGAATTTCCCGCCCTTTTTGCTGCCTCCTTTGTTTCCTCCTAGTTGCCCCATCATCATATCCCGAAGCAGGGCGGCTTCTATTTCCTCATCCTCCTCTTCCTGCGCTGTCCTTGCTGATGTTGCTTGTGCCGCTGCCTCGGCACCTGCTGGCTCGGAAACGCCACCACCGCCACCTTTACCTTTCTTCTTTTTTTTCTTTTTCTTCTTCTTTTTCTTCTTGCTTCCTGGGGAGGTCTCAACTTCACCCATACCACCACCGCCGCCGCCCATCCCCATGGCTGCTAGCATCGACGCCAAGTCATTTGGACCTGAACCACCCAAGCCGCCACCGCCGCCATTCATCTCGGCCATGAGGGCAGCTAGCATTTCTGGCGGCATATCATCCAAGCCATAGCTGTCTTCGTCGTCGTCGCTTCGATAATCGTCGGAGTCATCGCCGCGGCCTCCTCGCGCCATTTCGTGCATCATCTGGCCGTGCGCGCACACGCAGCGAGTATGCAAAACAAGAGTGCAAACGATCCAGGCGAGAAAGCGTGAGCCATTTTGCTACGGATATGTAAGTGACTGAAGCGCAGTCTAATACTTTCCTCGGAGGGTAGCGGTTCGTTATCAAGTCTATTTGTTGTCAACACACAATCGCACCTACCTCCTGCTGCATGAACGCTCTGAGAAACGCTGGAGGCGGCGCTGGCATACCCTCCATGCCTGCCATGGTGCCAAACTCCTCGCTCATTTGATCGAACATTTCATCTGTAGAAGAAAAGGAGAAACGTAAAATTGGATTAAGATCGCACGCTCAGGACAGGTTAGATTCTGAGAAAGTGCTAGCAGAGTGAACGAGGCGTATAATATGTGTTTAGTTAGGACACTTACGAAACATCGAGTTGAACATGCTGAACATTTCCTCCTCGCTCAAGTCGACGTCAGCTTCGTCGTCATCTACGTAATTGGGGTCCGTCAGGCATTTGTACGCCTCGGAAACGCGCTGTATATGTGTGCGTGGAATGCCCATTAGAGAAAGGCAAAAGACATCAGGGGTGCAATGGTTCATTCTTTGCTATGTTGCTTATGAGCGCTTTAGTTTGGGTTAGATGTCAAATCATTCGTTATTGTACCATCCATAAACCACCCCTTAAAGCACTACCTAGGAGTGCAGCTTCCCCTAGTGCGCGTACCTGAAATTTAATCTTCGCATCTGGGTCGTCCTGATTCTTGTCAGGGTGGGTTCTTAGTGCAAGTTGTTTGTAGCTCTTGCGAATTTCCGCTGCTGCTGCGCTAGGTGACACACCAAGTATATCCTGAGCGATATCCTTCTTCATGAGCAAATGCACACGAGCGCAGACAACCTGTCTCCTGTCTCCTGTCTGTGTCCTACAACACCACGAAATTATTTTTTGAATACTGCATAGAGCATGCTGGCATGCTGGCTGCTGGCTGGGCCGGGCGCTGGCTGAGAGCTGAGAGGCACTGCAAAGATACTGAACTAATGTAGTACTGGGATGTGTTCTACAGTTTCACTGAAGTTTGAAGTAACTACAGTACTTTTAACTTTTAACTGCTACACGACACCTGTAGCTACTGCTACAGATAGCAGAGACTAAATGAGTGTGTAGCTCTCGAGTCAGCGCGCTCCCGCAAGCAGAGCTAAATAATTCTAAATTCGAAGGATTCATAGCTCCATTCCTTGAATGTGAAGCACCTATTGCCACAAAGTTTCATTACACTCGACTGTCTAGTGGTTCTAGCTAGACTGACGAAGTGTCCCTCGTGGCAAAGATCACCTATAAAATAAAGTATTAACTTTTGGCCACATAACGCGCAAGGCATAAACACGTACCTCTAGCTAGTGCTGATAATGAACATCACCCTCGCTGATGATGCTGACGAGGGTCATCACGAGGGTGTTGCGCCGCATGGATCGACTCCGCTCGAAGCGGCGCAAGGTGCCAAGGCTGCTGGCCTCGCCGCTGCAAAGGCAAGCAATTGGCCTCGGGCTGCTGCCTCGTTTCGGCAGGCTGCAAGCATTCTTCAGGCTGCCTACAGCTATTCTGACGCAAGGTCGCCTGCTGAGCTTGCGGAGGCTGGCGGTGCCGCTGAAGCACATGCTCTGCGCTTAGACTGCCTGAACAATCGGGCCCAAGTGCTGATAATGGCTGAGCGCTGGCCGGATGCCGAAGCTGCTGCCACTGAGGTGCTAGCTATCGACGCTACTAATCTCAAAGCACGCTTTCGGCGCTGTCGTGCTCGGCTTCAGCTCTCTGAAGAAAAATGGCTAGCTGCGGCGGTGGAAGATTTTTGCATCCTTCGGAATGCCGAGCCACACAACCCTAAGGTGAACACATGTGCTTCGTGGAAGAAACAATATAATTTTTCAGGAACAGAGAAAGAGCCAATCGTAATCGAATTCAAAATAATTCTTGCGTGTTGTGGCGATCAAACTCGAAGTGTAACTTTTCGGTGGTCTGAGTGCGACCTGCTAAATGCTTGTTAAACTTGTTAATGTTCGCTTCTTCTTCAAAGGTGCTAGCCCTTGTGGAGGAGCTCAGTGGCCGCGGCGCTCACGTGCCCCAAGAGGCTTCAGCATCTAGGGCTGCTGCCTTGGAGGTTAAAGGTGGAGAAACTGAGGGCAGTAGCCCTGCTTCCGCCTCGACGAATGATACCTTTGAGGCAGCGGCAACCTTCCGAGGGCGGAAGCCAGGTTGGGTGTTTCGCACGGGTGACTGTGGCGCTGGCTACTACCGCGACAATCATTCGAGCAACCAAAAGGCTGCTGCTGACTCTTTACTCCAGAGCGAGTACTATGAAATATCATACCGGCCTGGCGACGGTGAGTCGCTCGGCCTGGAGGTGAATGTGCCAACTCGATCTACATCTGATAGAAGCCACATCAGTTCTCAATCAAGTGAAGGATCTGAGCCTACCTTGAGTAAGTCTCGGCTGCTTCGGGGTGCCAAAGGTTTGCCTGCGGTTGAAGTGATTGACAACCAAGCGCGAGTAGCGCAGTACGGCGTCTGCGTTGGCGATGTTGTGGTGGCCGCAAACGGCTCTTCTTTGCTGCCCGCTCACGCCAACCGCAGTGGGCTCTCGGGCCCTACATGTAGTCTTGGGATGAGGGCAGATCCGACTGCAGGTGGCGTCTCAGGTGAGAATGAAGAAGAAACGTCGATGGAAGTGCTTGCAGGCATTGTGGCCACTGCGCGGGACAACAATCTGCCCGTGACTTTGCGCTTTCTTCGCGCCTCAAGAAGTTGTGATGACGTACTTCAAGGTTCACGGGGGGCAAGAGTTGGAGCTGGTTTTGACGGATCAGATTTAGCAGCAGATGCAACGACCAATGATGGTGGTCCCCCACCTTCAGGCGCTAGCAAAGAGCAGTTGGACACACTGATGGCCCAAGTAGCACAGGGCAGCGCTGCTCTCTTGAAAGGGCTCAGCTCCGAAGAAAAGGCCAAGTTTGCGACTCTCTTAGGATTCGGCGAAGAAGACGGCCCTGACGCACTTGACAAAATGGCACAGGACATGGCTGAAATTGGCACTCATACCAAGAGCACTGCTCAACCTGCAGAGAATGCTGATTCTGGTACGGACGCAGCTGGGGTCGGAATTACTTCTGGGGCTGCGACTGGACACCCCAGCACCAGCAGTCGTAATAGCGTTGGAGTGGGAAACGTAATGGGTGTTTTTCAAAGTGGCCTCGCTTCATCCTCATCTCCGGCAAAGGGGCAACAGCAGTCTCAATCAGATGCGAACTCCTTTGTAAACTCCGTTGCGAATTCTGAAGCTTTGAATTCAATGGCTGCCATGTCGATGTTAGACACGCCAACAACTTTCTCAAGGTCGAAAACTGCTGCCAAGCCTGCTGCAGCCCCAGTGGGCTCCCAAAATCCTACTGCTACCTCTGCAGTTTCTGCTTCTACTACAGCTACTACTACTACTACTACTACTACTACTACTACTACTACTACTACTACTACTACAACCACGCCTGTGCCGCCACCTGTGCCACCTGCTGCGCTGCCTGAAGTTGTCAACCAAGGGAAGCCAGGATGTCGAGTCGTAGACCCGCCAATTTATGCGCTGAACCCGAGCTGGCTCGATGATTATCAAGAGGTGTCGTCAACTAGCGCCCCCACTGGGCATGGAGCTCCAAACAACGCAAATGGTGTTCTTGACCAAAGCATTGTCGCTGGCGCCAGTTTGAACTCAATAGTTAGTTCTCATAGCAGTAGCAGTACCAGTGATATGGTGCCAAGCCGGGATCGGTTGGACATGAAATCATTAGTGGCGCAAGCGCAGCGTGATAAGAAGGCGGCACAAGACCACACTGCCATCATTACAACAGCACGAGGAGGAGCTGAGAAGGCGGATGCGGCACCGGCGTGGACAGTCCAAGCGCTCGACGAGCCAGAAGCTTTATTGAGGCAGCAGTTTGCAGAGGTAGCTGCCCAGCGAAACGCCATAGCAGCGGAAAGCAGCAAAGCAAAAGTGAAAAACAAAGGCACAGTGCTCAAGAGTGGCACGAAAAGTAGTACTGCTACGAAAACCAAGCAATCTGGTAAGGAAGGGGAGAAGATTGCGGCAGTCTCTGCATGGGAATCACTGCGACAAGAAGAAGAGGTGAAACTTCAGATCTTTGCCGAGCGCGCTGCGGCTGCTGCGGCTGCGGCGTCGGCTGCCTCGGCGTCAAGTGAGAGTGATGGAAGTGCAAAAGAAAGCTCGAACAGTGGCAGTAGAAGAGAGCATCCATCTGCCACAAGTCCAAAACCAGCTGAAGGCTCACACCGGAACAAGAAAAAGCTGGCAGCTAGCTGCAATGCAGCAGAGACCCGACCTAATGAGTCCACCACCACTGCAGTTGCCGCAGCCGCATGGGCCTCTCTTGCCAAGGAAGAGGAGCACCGCACGAAGCAGTTCAGAAAACGGGTCTCGAAATTGGCGCCTCCGGATGCAAATCCGCCTCTGTAAATAGAAGCGAGCACCTGGCGCTTGGGGAACTAAGATACCTGCTTTTGCTGACAGCGTTAATGCGCTAGAGCTGCTGAGCATACGGCTTGGCCATTTGTAATTTGGCGCCTCACACAGCTGGTGATTGAATTCGAGAAGGAGCCCAGTAGGCCAGCTATATGGCTCATAGTTTGGCCTGTTGTAACTCATTTATAAACCACCTACCACCCCTTGCTTCAATGATTGGATCTATGAGCTATTTTTGAAAAGCAGCGCCATGCGCTTCACTTGCATTCTTGTGTTTATACAGCAAGTACAAAGTTCATAAAAGGGATGCGAGGTGAACAGTTCTCGCGGAATTAATTGCATATGAGATCCAGAAAGCAAAGGAAATGCTCTATCGGTCTCTTCCAGCGACTGTTACAACTGCAGCGCCAGGGTCGATTACACTTTTGCTCAGGATGTTTTTGGAAGCGCCGCCTTGGTCTCGCAGAGCCGCTCGCACTTTTTTGTTCACCACTCCTGCAATCCCGTAAACAGCCATCACACGCGCCATGCGCACAACCACCGACTCGGCAAAGATCGACTTGATGTACTTTGTTCGGCTGGCAGCTGTCTCTCCTGGGCGGTTATAAATGTCGAGGGCGAGAAGGTGCACCGGCGTGAGAGCTGCCTGACATGCGACGGGCACGCAAAGTTGAGCGACAATATCAGCTGTAGCCTTATTGGCAAACACATTTCGCTTCGACAGCTCCGCTGACACAATCCCAGGCAAGACAAACCCAGCTCCGACAGTGAAGACGTCACGCACAATAAAACAGCCCCAGGACAAGAGTGGGAACGAAAAAGGTCCGCCGCCAGCGCCTGCCGCTCCAAACCAGATCGCAAACATGCTGTCCTTCGTTACGCCAAGGATGATGTTGGTTATACTCGTCGCGGCAAGTTTGGGGATCTTTTCATCATATTTTCGCTGCTCGCAGTACGTCATGGTCCAGTTTGCAACCAAGTAAGTGCCCGTGTAAACACCCGCCACGGCGAGATATGCACGGCCTCGGAAAAAGGTCATTGGCGAAGAGACAAGCGTTCTTGTAGATGCTTTCAGCGATTGTGCGATAGTAGCCGTCTTGCTGGCATTTTGTGTGACTGCTTGGTCGATCATGGTAACGAGTACTGCTGCCGACGACCTGTATCCAAATTAGGGAAGTGCGCCGGAGATGGCAGACGATCAAAGATTTGACGACGGCAACTAGGCAGTGGCACTACACGGTGACTGACACGATGTCAAGAGCGAGAGTCATGCCCTCAAAAAAATCACGTCGTAAGAATTTCAACCGTTAGAGTAGAAGGTAACGTAATATAGGATTCAGGCTTCGATTACAACAAGGTGCTCAATCACAACAAAAAAATGCTGGTGCAAATCGGCATTAGCTTGTTATCGTAGGCTGCGACTTACGCTGCGGATAATCCGGATAAGGCATCATAAGCCATCAAAGTGCCCATAGACTGATGCTTTGCAGGCGTGGTTTGATTTGTCGGCGTGCTCATCGTTGCTAGGACAGTCACTAATCGAGACAGCGGGCTGAACTCGTGAACTCGTGCCAACTCTCACGGCGTACGTCGTACACGTCAAAGTGATGAGTACGAAGTACAAAATATTCGTGTTGTTGATTCCATCCGAACCTCTGCGTCACCTCGTTTTCCGTACTTCACCGGCTAACTCAGGAAAGACCTCGACGAACAAGAACAAGGAATCTCGACGGTATCCTAGCAAGGAATAATCCACGAGGCGTTTCGAGGGAAATACCATCGGGCATATCTAACCGTGCTCATTGGGCGCGTCGGGTGCACCTCTTGGAATATTTACTTTTTTTTCTCGTCGGAGTGACTTTCTAAGTATGCCATTGGCGCTGGGTCATGCACGCACGGCACACAAACGCACACAGAGAGATTGCATAGAAACCCCCTCCCTCCCTCTCCCTCGTAACTTCTAAAGGCGCGTGGATTTCATATAGTGGTCTCAGAAGCACATAATCAGACAACACGCAAAACGCGTCTGCTATGCTTATGTTATGCTAGGAATGTCTAGTCTAATTAATACTCCCAAAAATACAAAGAAACACCACTGTGGCATATAGCAACAGAAAAATGTAACCTTCAGATCAAGTCCGACTGGGCTGAGTGTCCTTTTTTTTAATTCATTCGTAATCATTTCCTCTCGAGGTGTCCTTCAGCCGCCAGGCATCAGGAGGTTTGGGAATGGAGTGAGTCAGCTGTCTCCACTTCGACCTGTCCTTGGCAATGGCGATCCACTCATCTAAATCCTTCGAAATGCCCTTAC
>Ga0307982_1000339_pt1 | contig 36794 bp, 39 predicted proteins | sample OrgLakmetagen989_FD_201847 | JGI IMG/M metagenome (GOLD analysis project Ga0307982, IMG submission 201847) | Saline water microbial communities from Organic Lake, Antarctica - #989 | ecosystem: Environmental > Aquatic > Non-marine Saline and Alkaline > Saline | place: Antarctica: Organic Lake... | reverse complement strand
CCTGGGGCACAGTCTGTGATTTCGGCCGCGATTGTCTCATCGGCCGTCGTGGGCTCTACGTCAACTTGGGCTTGGCTCTGGCCTGTAAAAAGCTGAGAGACCGACCAGATCAGAATCACTAAAATCGCCGCAATAGCTAAAGCTGCAATTCTTCTGCGCCGGATTATTACCTGATCTTTTTGGGACATACGTCAAATCTAGCTAGAGCTGCTTGAGCATGCGCGAGTTTCCAAGCGTGTTCTGTTTAACTCTTGCAAGATCCAAAAACTCTGCGACTCCGTTATCGTGCGAGCGAACCAGCTCAGCGTAGGTGGCAGGGTCCACTGGGACATCAGAAATCACTTGGTAGCCATTGGTTTCAAAGAACTCTTTTTCAAAGGTCAGGCAAAAAACGCGTTCAACGCCGAGCGCCTGAGCTCTAGCTTCAAGCTCAGCTAAAAGCGCCTTGCCAATGCCCCGGCGCTTTGATTGGTCCTCCACAACCAAAGTCCTGACCTCAGCCAAGTCCTGCCACATAACGTGAAGCGCGCCGAAGCCCACAATCCTTGAATCTTGTTCGGCAACCACGAACTCCTGAATTGCTTCGTAGGCCTCAACCATTTCCTTGCCAAGCAGCACGCGCTTGTCCACCAGCGGAGCAGCCATTTTGCTGATAGCTAGGACGTCGGTGGTTTTAGCGGATCTAATTTGGAACATCAGGCAATTATGAACTACTCAGGTCTTTAGAGAAAGCAGCACTTCGTTACGTCTTAGAAAAAACGGGGTTGTTGGTGCGTTGTAGCGGGCATACATGGGCGTTGGGTCGAACTCAATACCCTCCGCAAGAAGTAGTTCCTTGAGCTTCTTTTCATTATTTGAAAAAGAATGATTGCCGACCGTGCCGGAGAATCGAATGGCAGCCATCTTCATCGCTGGGTGCTCGGCAATTTTCAAGTTCGCATCTTCAGAAGTTGGCATATCAGTTATCGACATGCCACTAGGCATCACAAAAGAAACTTTGTAGCCATTTTCGACCGAGACCTCGGTGATCGGTGCAGTCATGGGTATTTTCTTGGACTCTCTGTTGCCACCGAAGATAAAACTGGCAAGAGTTCTAAATGCTTGATTGCCAGCAGAAAGCATGTTGCCCGTTTCAAGAGTCGAGACGGTGATGAAGGGCGCGTAATCGCGCACCTCAAAGTCTTTATAGGACTTCACCACCTCGTATTTCTGAACCTCGGTCATGCCTTAGCTACTGGCTCTTGCTCCCTTGACGCTGCAACAAAGCTGAACTCATCGTCTAGGTAATCAACCAAGATGTCCTGAGCGTTTCCGATGTAGCCAGTCAGGATGCGCTCGGAAATCGAATCTTCGATTTCTCGCTGCACGGCCCTTCTGAGTGGTCTTGCACCCATCGTAGGATCATAACCAAGCTCGATTAGCCTCTCCCTGGCCGACAGAGTCAAGGTCAACTTCAAATCGCGGTCGTCCAAGCGAAGCTGAAGCCTGCTTATAAACAGATCGACAATTAGCAATAGCTCCTCACGAGACAGCTGTGGGAAGACGATTACGTCATCAACACGGTTCAAGAACTCTGGCTTGAAGTTCTTCTTTAGCTCCTCGTTCACCTTGCCTTTCATTTGGGTGTAGTCGTTCTGACTGTCGCCCTCGAGTGAGAACCCGAGTGTGCTACCTGTAATCTCGCGAGTACCCAAGTTGGTGGTCATGATGATGATGGTGTTTTTGAAGTCCACAACGCGTCCTTGGCCGTCGGTCAACCTTCCCTCTTCGAGAATCTGCAACAACGAGTTGAAAATATCGGGGTGGGCCTTTTCAATCTCATCGAATAGCACCACCGAGAATGGCTTGCGACGAATCTTCTCGGTAAGTTGTCCACCCTCTTCGAAGCCAACAAAGCCCGGAGGGGCCCCAAATAGCCTGGAAACAGTGTGCTTTTCGCTGTACTCGCTCATGTCCAGCGCGATTAGTGCGTCCTCGTCCTCAAACAAGAATTCCGCAAGGGCCTTGGCCAGCTCGGTCTTTCCAACACCGGTTGGTCCGGCAAAGATAAACGAACCAGATGGGCGCTTTGGATCTTTCAATCCTGCTCGTTGGCGACGAATCGTCTTTGAAAGCGCGGCAATCGCCTGCTCTTGACCGATTACTCGCTTGTGAAGGCCGTCCTCCATGTAAATCAATTTGGCGCCTTCATCCTCACCAAGCTTGAACACTGGAATACCAGTTGCCTGCGCAATAACTTCGGCAATCAAGGCTTCGTCAACAACACCCGGGGTGTCTAGGCTGCCATCACGGAATTCCTTCTCCATGCGAACTTTTTCCGCGGTGAGCTTTTTCTCCTCATCGCGCTTTGTAGCGGCTGCCTCGAAGTCTTGATCGGCAATTGCCTGCTCTTTGGCTTGGCGAACAACGGCCACTTTTTCTTCCATTTCCTTCAGCTCCGGAGGAGCAGAAAGGAAGCTGAGCCTCAGTCTGGCACCGGCCTCATCGACTAGGTCTATGGCCTTGTCCGGCAAGAATCTGTCAGTCACGTAGCGATCAGACATAGAAACTGCTGCCACGATTGCACCGTCGGTTATTGAAACCTTGTGGTGCGCTTCGTAGCGGTCGCGAAGTCCCTTCAGAATATTGATTGCGAGCGCCGGGGATGGCTCGTCAACCTGAATCGACTGGAACCTTCTAGCCAACGCAGCGTCTTTCTCGAAGTGCTTGCGATATTCATCCAAAGTCGTGGCACCGATTGTCTGAAGCTCGCCTCTGGCAAGCATTGGTTTCAGGATTGAAGCAGCGTCAATTGCACCTTCTGCGGCACCAGCACCGACGAGGGTGTGGATCTCATCGATAAAAGTGATGATGTCTCCGCGGGTGCGGATTTCCTTGGTTACTTTCTTGAGACGCTCTTCGAAATCACCGCGGTAACGAGATCCCGCAATCAGGCTTCCCATGTCCAGGGTGTAGAGCTGCTTGCCGCGAAGAGTCTCTGGGACTTTGCCGGCAACTATTGCAATAGCCAAGCCCTCAACAACGGCGGTCTTTCCAACACCCGGCTCACCGATCAAAATTGGATTGTTCTTGGTTCTACGGGAAAGAATCTGCATAACTCGCTCGGTCTCGCGCTCACGACCAACTACTGGGTCAAGCTTTCCCTCCGCAGCGGCGTGAGTGAGGTTTCTACCGTACTGATCGAGGATCGTAGACCCCTTGGCCTGAGGCTGGGATTCTCCACCCACGGAAACAGTTTCTTTGCCTTGGTAGCCGGACAAGAGCTGAATAACTTGCTGGCGCACCTTGTTTGTATCTGCTCCAAGCTTTGTTAGCACCTGAGCGGCAACACCTTCGCCCTCGCGAATCAGACCTAGCAGCAAGTGCTCGGTTCCGATGTAGCTGTGGCCAAGCTGAAGTGCCTCTCGAAGACTTAGTTCAAGAACCTTCTTGGCTCTTGGAGTGAAAGGAATGTGCCCCGACGGCGACTGCTGGCCCTGGCCGATAATGTCCTGCACTTGCTCTCTGACCTGCTCGAGGTTAATGCCCAGCGCCTCTAGCGCTTTGGCGGCAACACCTTCACCCTCGTGAATCAGGCCGAGCAGGATGTGCTCGGTTCCAATGTAGTTGTGGTTGAGAAGCTTGGCCTCTTCTTGGGCAAGCACAACAACTCTGCGGGCCTTGTCTGTAAATTTCTCGAACAATGTAAGCACCTTTCGCAATCCGTAATCAAAATGCTACGTTGGTGCCGAACACAAAACTAGGGCTGTTCGCCCAAGGCGTTAGCGCGTTTGGCTCTTTCTTCGGCCTCGATCTTGGCGTAGATATCGCGCTCCCCCTTATCGGCGCGCAATATCGATCTAATAATCAACCAATAAAGCGCTCCAACCGCCGCCGGCGGTATCAACGAAATCAATATATCAATCAGGCTTTCCCAGAAACTCATCTCCACCTACTTCACCATCGGGAACAGGATGGTTTCCCTTATACCAAGGCCAGTGAGCGACATCAAGAGTCGATCAATTCCAAGCCCTAAACCACCTGATGGTGGCATTCCGAATTCCAAGGCCTTCAAGAACTCTTCATCCAGCTTCATGGCTTCCGGGTCACCGGTTGCAGCCAGCTGCATTTGCGCCACGAAGCGCTCGCGCTGAACGACAGGGTCCACCAACTCGGAGTACCCGGTCGCTTGCTCATAACCCATGATGTAGAGATCCCATTTTTCAACCACGCCAGCCTTAGTGCGGTGGTCTCTGGTCAAAGGTGAAGTGTCCACCGGAAAATCAATCACAAATGTCGGTCCGGTGAGTCCTGGCTTCACAAAGTGCTCCCATAGCTCTTCAACGTACTTGCCGTGCAGCGGGTGATCAATTTCAATACCAACGCTGTCAGCAAGTTTCTTGAGCTCGGCAACTGAAGTTTCTGGTGTGACTGTCGCCCCAGAAGCTTCAGACAGCGATTCATACATCGAAACCCTCGGCCAAGTGCCGCTCAGATCGTTTATTGTTCCATCCTCGAGCTGAACAACTTGGGTTCCAAGAACATCAGTTGCAGAATTCTGAATCAGTGCCTGAGTCAGGTCCATCATCGTGTGGTAGTCGCCATATGCCTCGTAGGCCTCGAGCATTGCGAATTCCGGCGAGTGGGTTCTATCTGCTCCTTCATTTCTGAAGTTTCGATTTATTTCAAACACTCGCTCTAAGCCCCCGACAACCGCGCGCTTCAAGAACAGCTCCGGTGCAATTCGAAGATAAAGATCGGTGTCAAAAGCGTTCGAGTGGGTCTTGAAGGGTCTTGCCGAGGCACCGCCGTGCATGACCTGCAGCATTGGAGTCTCAATCTCAATAAAAGCCTGTTTAGCAAAGGTGTTTCGAATCGACTGCATCACTCCAGCACGGATCTTCACCACTTCGCGAGCGCGGTCCCGAACGATCAAATCGATGTAGCGGTGACGCACTCGAAACTCTTCACCCAGGTCGTTATGAAGGTTCGGCAGTGGCCTCAAAGTCTTTGCTGCCATCAGCCACTTGGTAGCCAAGACGCTTAGTTCGCCGCGCTTCGAGGTGATAACCTCGCCCTCGACAAAAACATGGTCTCCTAAATCGACGAACTCTTTCCAGCTATCAAGCTGCTCCTGACCAGCTTTATCCAAGCTGATCATCGCCTGAATTCGTTCTCCCGAACCAGCCTGCAGCGTTGCAAAACAAAGCTTTCCGGTGTTTCGAAGAAACATGATTCTTCCGGCAATCCCAACCTGGTCGCCGGTAGCGATGTCGTCTTCGAGGTTTGGGTAGCGAGCCTTGGTGGCCTCAATGGTGTGAGTTATTGGCAGTTTGACCGGGTAAGCGGCGCCAAGTGCGTTTAGCCGCTCTCGCTTTTGCATGCGCACTGCAATTTGCTCAGGCAGGTCAACACCCTCGTACTCTTCAGTCACTCTAGATACCACCTATTACTAAATTATCAATTAGCCGAACTTCTCCAACCCAGCCTGCGATCACCATTCGGGCGCCTTCGACACCTTCGGTAATCGCAAAAGTTTCAGGGTCAACTAGTTCCAGATAGTCAAGTCTAATAATCGGATCAAGTTCTGCCTTTGCCGCTTTAATGCAAGCAGCTTTGGTTTTCATTGTTGATGCAGCAACCAAAGCCCGGTGAAGTGTGCGGGCAGCTGGCATTAGCTCTGAAGGAATGCGCTGATTCCTGCTGGAAAGCGCCAATCCCTGGTCATCACGCACGGTTTCACAAGCAACCACTTTTATTGGCTCGCGGTCACCGTTAGCAACCTGACGCTTCACCATTTGGGTAACGAGCATCAGCTGTTGAGCATCCTTTGAACCGAAAAAAGTAACGTCTGGTTGAACTAAATTAAACAATCGGTTTACAACCGTCAACATGCCGTCAAAGTGACCCTGTCGAACTGTGCCTTCAAGTAGATTCCCCAATTCACCAGCGGATATCTCCTTTACGCCCGATGCCGGGTAGATCTCTTGACTACTGGGAGCAAACAAAACATCTACTCCAGCGTCACTCAGCACGCGTGCATCGACCCCAAGGGTTCGCGGGTAGTTTTCTAGGTCATCACCATCTCCGAATTGTCTTGGGTTCACAAAAACCGACACCACAATAAACAGACCTTGCTCTTGTGCCTTGTTCACCAAAGACAGATGTCCTTTGTGAAGCGCTCCCATGGTTGGGACAAACCCGACTCGTCTTCCTTCGGTATCGGCAACCGTCAAGGCTTGTTCCAGTTCAACAATCTTTTGAGCTAGTTGCATTAGAGCGCATCCTTCGGGTCGATCTTGCTAATCGGTTCTGAGAGAGCAGTCTCCATGGCACTTCTTACCACCGGTGCTATCAGCCTGGCCGGATTTTGAATTCCTGCGTCTTCCAAAATACCAACGGCTTGCCTAACAATCAAAGAAGAAAAGCTGCTTGCAACTTCGAAAGCCTCGGCGTAAGCGGCTCGTTGATCCTCAGCTATCACCATCGGCTCCGCACCCAATTCGATAGCCAAGGCCTCCGCGATCGGAGTCAGTGGCTCTGGTGCACTGACTGCTATCGAGGAGTTCTTCAATACCGTTAGGTCCATTGTGGTTCCAGTGAAGTGCATCACCGGATGCATGGCAATTGGGATTGCTCCAAATCTCGCAGCATCAGCCAGCACTGAGTATCCGACAAGCGGTGAGAGATGAACGACTATTTTTTTTGGTCCAAATAGGCCCAGATCAGCCAACCCCGCGCAGGTAATTTCAAGATCGCTCGAGGGAATTGCAAGCAGCACTAGATCGGCGTCTTCAACCACCGCGGCCATGTTTGCAATTGGCACCTCGGGAATCAAAGCTTCGATTCGCTCAATTGCCGCCGGACTTTCGACAAACACCCCGATTAGTTCATGCCCGGCAGCAGCCCAAGCTTTTGCGAGCACCGGTCCGGCTGGGTCATCTCCAACAACGCCAATCTTCATCTAGCTGCCCTCCCCGTCTTTATCGGAATCAGAATTCGATGGCGTTTTACAGTTCCACTGCGAAACTAACCCTCCGATGATTAAGGCTACGGCGCCAATCAGCCCAAAAGAGCTACTTCGGATCAAATTATCTGGCGCGACACTAAAACTCACCAGCCAGATAAGTAAACCAGAGTGCCAGCCGGCAAATAATGCTCCGGCTAAAACCGAGGCTCTTGCAAGAATCAGTACCCGAACTGCGTAAAAAGGATTCGGCCTTCCAGGCCTTATCCCCTCTCGGTAGCGGTCGAGCTGTCTGCGATATCGATAAATCGGAAAACTGAAAACGTAATTTGCAATCGCGATCGCTAGCAAGCTGACAGGCAGACTCGTCGGGCTTACTGGAAACTCGAAGCCGAAGCCCGCCGAGAGTTGAGAAATTGAAATACCCAGAACTAGACCAACGACCGCGAATCCAACCAGTGATTTGGTCATGGATCCGTTCAAGGAATTACCCAAACATGTGGGTCCATGCCCTTAGCTACTTCGCTAACCGGACCAACGCCAGTAAGAACTGCCTCCGGATCAATCTCCAGCCAAGGAATCAGAACAAATGCCCGCTCGTGTGCTCTCGGGTGAGGAATACTAAGAGATTTTGATTCAACGATGCTGGTTCCAAAAATGATGATGTCAAGATCTAGAGTGCGGGCGGCCCATTTCGCGGACCGGACCCTGCCGAATTTATTCTCGATTTCGTTGAGCCTAGAAAGTAACTTCTTGGGAGAAAGTGTCGTGTCAATGAGCGAAACAGCGTTTATGTATTCTGGCTGATTTGGATCAATGCCGTGTTCAGTAAGCGCCTCGGAGCGATATTTTTTTGAGTTCGCGACCAGCTCAACGCCGCGAATTTTCCCGATTTGTTTTTGAGCTTTAGAAATGGTTTTTTCTTTATCGCCCAGGTTTGCCCCCAGAGCTATGACGACTCTAGTTTTCATCTCTTGATCCACTCAGAGTTACTGAGACATCGTTGAACTTTTGGCTGAGCGGAGCATTTGGTTTATGGACGGTGACCGCTGATTGCATAATGCGTCGGTCATATTTCAAACACGCACTGACTAGAGCGTTCGCCAGTGACTCAATTAGTTCGAATCTCATTCGAGTCGAAAGCTCGGTTACCAGATCGGCGATAGCTGCGTACGAAACAGTGGAATCAATTACGTCTTCTAAATCTGAATCAACATCTAGGTGGATGTCAATCAAAAATTCTTGCCCGAAATCTTTTTCGTGCTGCTGGACACCGTGATACCCAAAGACCGATAGCCCGTCGATTCTGATTTGATAAATCATTTGGTCTCCTGATGATTCTTCAATGAAGAGACAATCGCTATGGCGTCGCTGGTGCTCTGTACGTCGTGGACCCTCACACCCCATAGTTTTCGCTGTAGCAACAGGGCTGTCAAGACTGCCGTTGCTACATCTCGCCTTGGCATTGAGACAGAAGCGGGATCTTCAGCGCTAAGCGCGTGAGCTAAAAAGCGTTTCCGGGACGCTCCGACCAAGACCGGTAGCCCCAGTCTCTCCAGCTCGTCCAGTCGATTAACTAGGTCCCAGTTTTGGTAAATATCCTTTGCAAACCCCAGACCTGGATCGACAATGATGCGATCTCTTGAAATACCAGCTGCGACCGCCATAGCAACCTGCTCCGCAAGCTCGGCAACTACTTCTCTTGCCACGTCCGAGTAATGAGCAAGAGATTCCATTGTTTGCGGGTTGCCACGCCAGTGACCAAGCACGTACTTGCAATCTAGGTCCTGAATCGCGGCGAACATCTGGGGGTCCGAAAGTCCGCCAGAAATATCATTGACTATGTTCGCACCGGCCTTGACAGCCTTGCGAGCGGTGGAGGAATTAATGGTGTCGACCGAAATGGTTAGCTTGAGCTCACTCTGGATTGCTCTGATAACCGGCAAAATTCTGGCCTGCTCTTCGGCTGGTGTCACCCTCACAGCACCTGGCCTAGTCGATTCTCCACCGACATCGATGATCTGTGCACCTTGGGCACTCAGCATGCTTGCTTGCTCCAGGGCTCGTTCAGGGTTCAAGAATTGTCCGCCATCACTGAAGGAGTCTGGAGTCACATTCAGTACTCCCATTAATAACGGCCTGCTCCAGCTGGTCATGGTTTCTTGTTGATCAATCCCAGAACCTCAGCTCGATAGCTCGGTTCTGTGTAGACGCCTCTGGATGCCAAGGTCACGGTATTTACATCGGGTTGGCGAGCGCCCCTTGAGGCAACACATTGATGCCTAGCTTCAATAACAACCAAGACACCCTTGGCATCAAGAGCGCTCTCGAGAGCGTCTGCCACTTCCGCGGTCAGGTTCTCTTGAAGCTGAGGCCTTGCAGCCAGGACTTCAATTACGCTTGCGAGCCTGCCAAGGCCAGCGAGTTTTTTGTTTGGCAGGTAGGCAATGTGTGCGACTCCGGTAAAAGGGAGCAAGTGATGCTCGCAGATCGAAACGAGCTCGATGTCTTTGAGAATCACTGCTTCAGCATTCACGGCGTCAAACATTTCGCCAATCACGCTACTGGGTTCAACCCCGATACCCCGAAAAAACGAAGCGTAGGCCTCGGCAACCTTAGTTGGAGTTTTTTTTAGCGCGGGTCGATTTGGATCTTCGCCTATTGCCCGAAGAAGTTCAACAACGGCCGCCTTAATGCGTTCAGTCTCCATTTTCGGCTACCGGTTCTATTTTCTCTTCAAGCTCCTCCAGCTCAAGAACCTTGCGCTTAGGAACCGCGATTGGACCCTTATTGGTTCCGGTGCGCTTGGTGGAAGATCGCCAAGCGGCCCTTGCCGGAATCTTGGTTACTGCCGTAAAGATTTTCGCGATCTCATCCTGGTTCAGGGTTTCTTTTTCAAGCAACGTTTTGGCCAGCTTGTCCAAAACCGCTCGGTTCAGAGTTATGGCCTTGTAGGCCTCGTCTGCGGCCCGGTCCAGAATTGCACTCACTTCTGCGTCAACCTGCTGCGCCATTTCATTTGAATAGTTCGAGTGGGTTGCGAGCTCACGCCCCAAGAACGGCTCGTTGTTTCCGCTGCCAAGTGAGATAGCACCAATTTTTTGGCTCATGCCGTATTTGGTGACCATCTGACGGGCAATACTGGTGGCCTTCTCAAAGTCGTTAGATGCGCCAGTGGTGGGGTCTTTGAAGACAACTTCCTCCGCGATGCGGCCCCCCATGGCATAGGCGATCTGATCTAACAGTTGATTGCGGCTGATCGAGTAGCGATCCTCCATTGGCATCACCATGGTGTAACCAAGGGCTCGCCCTCTTGGCAAGATGGTGACTTTGGTAACCGGGTCAGAGTAGTTACCAGCTCCAGCAACCAAAGCGTGACCGGCTTCGTGATAGGCGGTCACAAGTCGCTCTTGATCCTTCATGATCGAAGACTTCTTTTGTGGACCGCCGATAACGCGATCAATTGCCTCATTGATAATCTCATCGGTTATTTCGGTGCGGTTTAGTCTCGCGGCCAGAAGGGCAGATTCATTCAGCACGTTTGCAAGATCAGCACCGGTGAAGCCCGGTGTGCGCCTTGCAATCACGCTTAGATCGACATTTTCTGCAATTGGCTTGGACTTTGAGTGAACCTTCAGAATTTTCGCGCGGCCCTTTAGATCTGGGGCAGTAACTCCAACCTGGCGATCGAATCGGCCTGGGCGCAACAGAGCTGGGTCCAAAACATCAGGTCGGTTAGTTGCCGCAATCAAAATGACGCTGGCATTGGTGTCAAAGCCGTCCATCTCGACGAGCAACTGGTTAAGGGTCTGCTCGCGCTCATCGTTACCGCCACCGATTCCGGTGCCGCGGTGACGACCAACGGCGTCGATCTCGTCAATGAAAATAATTGCTGGTGCAGTCTGTTTGGCCTGCTCAAACAAGTCTCGGACTCTTGACGCTCCAACACCCACGAACATTTCGACAAAATCAGATCCTGAGATTGAGAAAAACGGAACACCGGCTTCGCCGGCAACCGCCTTGGCGATAAGGGTCTTACCTGTTCCCGGAGGGCCATAGAGCAGCACGCCGCGCGGAATCTTTGCTCCCATGTCCAAAAACTTCTTTGGGTTCTTTAGGAAATCTTTTAGCTCTGTGAGCTCTTCAATGGCTTCTTCGATTCCGGCAACATCTTCAAAGGCGACATTAGATGTCTCTTTGGTGACCATCTTTGCTTTGGACTTACCGAACTGCATGACCCCGCGGCCACCACCGGACATGGAGCTCATCAGGAACCAGAACAGTCCCAAAATTATTATGAAAGGCAGCAACGAACCCAGAATTGCAAGGTACCAAGGGGTTGATGGCACTTCGTCTGTCCAACCCTCGGAAATCTGAGAGCCAGCAACAATTTCGGCCACCGTCGCAGCGCGACCCGATACGTAATAGAACTGAACGCTTTGACCGTACTCGGCATCTGGGTTTCTAAGTTCTACATCCACCCGCTGGTTGCCATCCAAAATGGTTACCTTTTCGGCAGCGCCGGATTTGATCATCTCCAGGCCAACTTGGGTGTCGACTTTGGTGAACTGCTGAGCACCAACGAGACTCGTTCCAATAAGAAGCACGGAAATAGCAAGAGCTATCCACAGCCAAGGACCGCGCAAAAACTTCTTGAAAGTCATTGGTGACTTTGCTTTGCTCTTTCCTTTAGTTGCAATTTCCTTTTCGGCAGATTCGTCTTTCTTGGCCGCATCTTTCTTAGACGCGGTGTCCTTCTTGGTCGCGTCTTTTTTAGTTGCCGTGTCTTTTTTAGTTGCCGTGTCTTTTTTAGTTGCCATATCTTTATTAGATGCCATTCGCTTAAGAGTAAACCGAAGGTGACAGCACGCCAACCCCGTCTAGTGATCGATAACGCTCGTTGTAGTCAAGTCCGTAACCAACCACGAACTCATTGGGGATATCAAACCCCACCCACCTGACATTTATCTGAACTTTTGCAGCAGCTGGCTTACGAAGCAGGGTGACGACTTCCACCGAGGTGGCGCCTCGATTGATGAGGTTGGTGGTTAGCCAAGAAAGAGTAAGACCGGAGTCAATGATGTCCTCCACGATCAAGACGTGGCGGTCGGTGACGTCGGTGTCAAGATCCTTCAGGATTCTGACGACGCCAGACGAAGTCGTTCCGGACCCGTAGGAAGAAACTGCCATCCAGTCTTGCGATGTAGAAAGCTGCATTGCCCTGGACAGGTCGGCCATAAATGGTACGGCACCTTTGAGAACGCCGACTAAAAGCGGGTCCTTGTCTTGGTAAAAAGAATCAATCTGTCCCGCAAGCTCTAGGACCTTCTCGGCGATTTGATCTGCGGTGACTAGCACCTTGGTGATGTCTGGGTGATTTAAGTGCAACGCACGGCTCCCGGTTGATGGATGGTTAGACGCTTTTAAAGACAAGCTCTTGGCTTACTCGTTCTACTGTAATGCCAGAAAGAACCAGCTTGTTTTGTCCGTGCCAATTAGTAATAAGTTCATCGATTCCAAGCACTTGAGATCTTGAAACGGCCATTGCGCCTGCGGCAATTGCAGTCTCGAACAACACCCTTCGGCGCAACCCCGGTAGCACTGCGATAAGCCTTGAAATCGATAACTTAGTTTCCGTGCTTGAACTTGAAACAGTTGCCTCTAAAGCCAGCTCACTGGCCATCACAAACAAAACTTCGTCCGACTCACTCGCAAGGTCGGCCGTCCTGGCTAGGGCGCCGGCGAAACCGGGTCCGAGCTCGGCTTCCAGGGTGTCAAGTAGCTGGCGAATACGAACCCTGGTGAACTTGGGGTCTTTATTATGTGGGTCCTGCCAGGGTTCAATACCTTGGTCATTACAAGCTTGCAAAAGCATCTCGCGCTTGATTATAAGCAGGGGTCTGACTAGTTTTTTAGCTTCGTCAAAATCCTGCATGCCCGCAATGGAACGTAAGCCCGAACCCCTGGTCAGCCCCAGCAGCACAGTCTCGGCCTGATCTTCAAGGTTGTGACCGAGCAATATAACCTCTGCTCCAACCAGCTTTCGAGCACGCTCTAAAGCTTCATACCTGGCCGACCTAGCCGCTGCTTCTGGACCGCTACCTGATTCGGTGACGCTAATAGTTTCGATGACCACCGGATCTAACCCAAGTTGCTCTAGGTTCGAAGCGGTTCTGCTTGCAACTTCTTTAGATGCTTTTTGCAGGCCGTGATCAACCACGACTGCCGAAACCCGAAGACCGAGTTTTGGGCCTTCAAAGATTACTGCCGCAGCCAGTGCCATCGAATCTGGACCGCCCGAGCAAGCGACCAAAACTCGAGAGTCCGGTTCAAGATTTAACCGCTCAAGATTCTCCCGCACTGCTCTGCGAACATCAGCAACTGCCGGAGTAAGCCGATTTCTAATAACCATCACTCCCGATTCGCTAATCTTTTAGCTAAGCCTATTGAGGAGAAGCCTTGTCATACGACGTAGTTATTGAGATTCCACGCGGTTCCAGAAACAAATATGAGGTCGACCACGAAACTGGTCGAGTGTACCTAGACCGAGTTTTGTTCACTCCGTTTGTGTATCCAACCGATTACGGCTTCTTCGAGAACACACTCGGTGGCGATGGCGACCCACTGGACGCTCTTGTTTTGCTCGAGCACCCGCTGTTTCCGGGCGTCGGCGTGAAGGTTCGCGCAGTAGGCATGTTGGTCATGGAGGACGACGGTGGAGTGGATGAAAAAGTGCTCTGTGTGCCTGCCAAGGACCCTCGTTGGGATCACATTCAAGACCTAAACGATGTTCCTTCTCAAACCAAGAATGAAATTGAGCACTTCTTCTCTCACTACAAGGATCTAGAGCCAACCAAGTGGGTCAAGATTGAAGGCTGGGCAGATAAAGAGGCGTCCCAGAAGGTCATTGACGCCGCTTACGCAAACTACAAGGGCTAGGATTTTAGATTTTTGGGTTGGGAACTCTAGTAACTTCTTCGCAGCGGGTTCGCAGCCAGCAGCTAGATTCAGCCCTCCGCGGAAAAGCGGGAGCCCTAATCAGAAGTGGTAGCGTCGAAGTTCTGGCAAAGAAAAAGTTTGCTAGCCCGAATTTCTTTCGGAAGAACAAGGGACGCTAGGAACATGAACTGAACGCGGGCCCCACCCGTTGGAAGGATTCCATGACCACCTACCCAAATCTAAGCGCTCTTTTTGTGAACTGCACCCTGAAGCGATCTCCTGAGCTCTCTAACACCCAAGGCCTTATTGACCTGAGCAAGTCGGTCATGGATTCGCAAGGAGTTCAAACCGAATCATTAAGGCTTGCCGATTACACCGTTCCTCCCGGAGTGAGCCTTAGCATGACCGATCAGGGCTATGACAACGATGATTGGCCTTCGATTTGGCCAAAGGTTGAAGCGGCAGACATCTTGGTGGTCGCCGGTCCGATCTGGCTAGGCGAAAACTCATCCATAATGCGAATCTTGATAGAGCGGCTCTACGCAATGAGCGGCGAGCTCAACGACAAGGGTCAGTCCCTGTTATACGGCAAGGTTGCTGGAACCCTACTAACCGGCAACGAGGACGGAGTGAAGCATGCTGCAATGTCGAATCTTTACGCCTTGCAGCACATTGGTTACACCATCCCACCGCAGGCTGATGCTGGTTGGCTCGGTGACATTGGACCCGGGCCCAGCTACCTAGATGAAGGATCGGGCGGACCAGAAAATGACTTCACTAATCGCAACACTTTGATTATGAGCTGGAACCTTGTGCACTTGGCTCAACTTCTGAAGTCAAGCGATTTTTACCCAACCCGCGGTAACTCTCGCACCGATTGGGACAAGGGGATTCGTCCCGGCTTAGCAAGCTAATGCGAACCGAGGAGGTCACTTTCCCCGGCTCCAAAGCAAACCTAGCCGGCAGGATCTCTCACCCCGATGGCGAAGTTGGGGCCGTGGCGGTCTTCGCACACTGCTTCACTTGCTCGAAAGACATTCCAGCCGTCACTCGAATCACTTCCAGGCTTAGCAACCACGGCATTGCGGTTATGAGCTTTGATTTCGGTGGACTGGGTCATTCTCATGGCGATTTTTCGGAAACCAATTTCTCAACCAACGTGCTGGATCTAAAGATGGCGATTGATTATCTTCAATCACTAGATCTTTCTCCAACGCTCTTAGTCGGTCACTCGCTGGGGGGCGCAGCGGTGCTTCAAGTCGCCAGCGAGCTAAGGCAAATTGAGGCAGTGGTTACAATCGGAGCACCCTCCAGCCCTAGCCATCTGGAGGGTTTGTTGGCCGAGCACCTGCCGGAAATCGCTGAAACCGGCGAAGCAACCGTCACGCTAGCTAATCGCGATTTTGTCTTCAAGCAGCAGTTCCTTCAAGACATTAGAGATGCAGACATCTTGTCCTGCGTCAAGCTAATGAAAGCCGCGCTTTTGGTAATGCACTCGCCGCTTGACAACACGGTTGGCATTGATAACGCCGAGGAGATTTTTCAAGCTGCTAGACACCCCAAGAGTTTTGTATCGCTCGATGACGCCGACCACCTGCTTCGAAAACTGAAAGACAGCGAATATGTCGCCGACCTGATTGTTAGTTGGGCTTCTCGGTATCTAACGATCACAAAGACCAAGCAGCCAGAGGCAGACGGAGATGGCTCTGTCGTGGTTTCTGAGGTTTCGGTAGATAAGTTCCAGCAAGATATTCTGATTGGCCAGAAGCATTCGATGCTGGCGGACGAACCAAAAGACTTCGGTGGTCAAGATACCGGACCAACCCCCTACCAGTTCTTGGCAGCCGGACTTGGAGCCTGCACCTCGATGACTATTCGCATGTATGCGAAGCGGAAGGAAATACCTCTCACCGGCATCAGTGTTGAGGTTAGCCACGATAAGCGGCATGCCGAGATTGATCCAGAAGCAAAATCAACCCACGATCACTTTGTGAGAAAGATAAGGCTCACCGGCACACTGACGGCGGACCAGCGGCAATCGCTACTAGCAATTGCCGATAAATGCCCAGTCCACAGGAGCCTTGAGGCAAGCGCTCACATTGAAACCGTTGAGGTTAGCTAGTAATCAGCCGAATCTTGTTTTGGCTTTTTCAGAGTTACGCAGTCGGTCTTCCGGCATACGCCCAAATTTCACCGTAGCGAACCGGAACAATTCTCACGGTTCTGGCTGGATTTGGAGCTTCCAGCATCATTCCATCACCCAAATAGATAGCTACGTGATACTTGTCTCCAGAAAAAGCAGTTTCCTTGCTGTACCAAATTAGATCGCCCCGCTGAACATCCTGAAAGGGAACCAGTCTTTTCGCGCTAGCCAGCACGTTGTACTGGGCGGTGGCTGAGTGCCAACCGATATAAACACCGGCTGCCGAGTAAGCTTTCATGGTGATGCCGGAGCAGTCCCAAACATTTGGGCCTGACCCTCCGAGAACATATCTTTCACCGAGCTGCTCTTTAGCAAAAGAAATTGCAGTTTCAACCTTTGACCAATCGGGCTCTGCCACGCTGTAAAGCTCTGGAGCGGTTGGTGCGGACTTGACTAGGTTTTGTCTGCGCTCTGCCTCTAGGCCTTCGATCCGCTGGCGCTGAACGTCATCTGCGGTGTCCTTCAGGGTTGCCAGCTGACTCATCATGTTGGCGCGCTGGCGCTCAGACTCATAGACCTTGGCAATCACAGCATCTGCTGCCGCTTTAGCTTCGGCAAAAATCTTTTCTGCCTCAGCCTCAAAGCGCTTCAGTTCAACCCTCGCGCTGTCTAGTTCTTCGGCTAGTGATTTGGCCTGAGTTTGCTTATCAATTGCTGATTGGTAGATTGCGCCGGTGCGCTGGGCAAGCATGTCCTGCATCGTGAGCTGATAGAGCAAATCTTCTGCGTTATCAGGATTAAAAAATAATTCCATCGAAGTGTTGCCGCTTGCTTGATCGCGATACATCTTTCCGACTATTTGAGCCAGTTGGATTTTCGCGTTTTCGGCTTCGGTCGCAGCTAGTTCAACCTTGGACTGCAGGCCCTCAACTTTGGCGGCCATCTGAGCTACTGCCTCAACCGCTTGGTTGTACTGCTCATTTTTCTGAAGAGCAATTGCCTCGAGAGCGTCAGCCTCAACCTGAAGGGTTTCTAAAATTCCTTCGATGCGCTCGACCATTTTTTGTTTATCTTGGACATTGGCCTTTGCGGCGGCAACCTCGGCCGCGGTTGGATAGCTGGGCACGGCATAGGCGGGCGCCAGCGCCACGCTAGTTAGCAAAATCCCCAGTCCAGCTAGAGCTGCGACTACTTGACTACGACCTAATTTCAAAACTGCTCCATAGCTTCAGGATAGCTGAAAGGCTCAAGTAATGCCTGAAGGTTTTTTGAGTGTTGCTAACTCGCTATTTGACCAGTAATGTTTACCTCGGTGCTTTTGAGGTTGCCAACTTCATGGCCCCATCGTTTAGCGGCCTAGGACGCTGGCCTTTCACGCCGGTAGCACGGGTTCGAATCCCGTTGGGGTCACCAGGCGATGTCCTTAGCACCATTTTGACCCTGTAGCGCAGTTGGTTAGCGCGCCGCCCTGTCACGGCGGAGGTCGCGAGTTCAAGTCTCGTCAGGGTCGCTTCGCCTAGTGCGAATGGTGGGGTATTCCCCCACGGCTCTGTAGCTCAGTTGGTAGAGCGAACGACTGAAAATCGTTAGGTCACCGGATCGACGCCGGTCGGAGCCACATTGGAAGAAGGCGGACAGTGACCATCATTTTTGGCCTACTGTCCGCCTTTTCTTATGGCTACGCGGACTTTGTCGGGGCACTAGCTGCAAAGCGAATTCGTGCTCTTGCCGCAACCGCTTACTCTTTTAGCGTCGGGTTAGTACTTGCAATTATTTTCAGCCTTTTCATTGGTGCCGATTATTCAGCGCAAACAATCCAAGCTGGAATTTATGCCGGTATCGCCGCGGCGGTCGCACTTAGCTGCCTATACGCAGGACTTGCAATTGGGCCAATCTCAATTGTCAGCCCGCTTACGGCCGTTATTTCCGCAATCATTCCGGTGATGGCAGATGTTGCTTCTGGGCAAGAGCTTTCCAACTTCGTGGTCATCGCGGTGGTGTTGATTTTGATTGCGGTTGTCTTGGTCGGGTTTGTTCCGGGCGACAATGTAAAACTGCCCTCCCCACTGGCACTTGCTTATTCGATTGGTGCCGGTCTGGGTTTTTCCGGAATCTTCTTGTTCCTTGACTCTGCCGCTGCTGATTCTGGGCTCGCGGTTCTGGTTGTCATGAAGGCAGTCGGATTGGTGCTGCTAATTGCTGGTCTTTTAGCGCTTTGGCTGAGGGGCCCAAAGAGTCGTTACATAGAAAAAATAACCGATTACAAACTAGCCGGGCTTTTGTTATTAGCTGGATTTGGCGATGTGCTGGGTAACGTAACATTCCTGATTGTCACCAGATCAGGCGCGCTTGCAATCGCTGCGGTACTAACCTCGCTTTATCCAGTGGGAACGATATTGTTGGCGCGGGTGTTTCTAAAAGAGAGAATTGCCCTGTCGCAGGGCGCAGGAATAGTTTTGGCTCTTGGAGCATGCGCGCTTCTCGCTATCGGGTAATAGCAACAAAATAGGAAAGAGTAACTTGTCATCACGTAGACGCTGGATCGGCCTTGTCTTTATTTCTTTGGCCGTTTCGCTGGTAATCATTGATGGAACTATTCTGAACACAATTTTTCCCGTCATCATCGATGACCTTGGTTTGTCATCAACCGAAGTTCAGTGGGTCCAAGAGAGTTACATCCTGGTATTCGCCTCATTGCTCTTGGTATTTGGCTCACTAGCCGACCGCTTTGGCAGGAAGCGAATTCTGAACATTGGAATAGCCGTTTTTATCATCGCCTCGGTTTGGGCCGGACTTACTGACTCCGCATCCGAGTTAATTTTGGCAAGAATCGTCCAAGGCGTTGGCGGAGCTATGGTGCTCCCCACCACACTTTCGCTAGTAAACGCAAACTTCCAGGGCCGCGAACGCGGAATTGCCTTCGGTATTTGGGGCTCAACTATCGGTGGCATGGTGGCAGTCGGTCCGGTGCTCGGGGGGTGGCTAGCAACAGACTTTACTTGGCGCTGGGCTTTTATGATCAACCTGCCGATTGGAATTATCATTTTGGCAGGGCTTTTATGGTTGGTTCCAGAATCAAAGTCTCCGCAGCTTGCCGGGGGCATTGACTGGGCCGGAGCAGTTATCTCAGTGGTTATGTTCTCCACCCTGGTATTCGGTCTTATTGAAGGCCGCATCTACGGCTGGTGGAACCAGACCGAGAGCCAGTTCAGTCTTGGCAGCTTTGTTTGGCCAGCAGATGCAATTTCCGTTATCCCGATAGCGCTTGCTATCTCGGTAATTGCGGGTGTGGCATTTGTGCGCTGGGAAATCCGGCAAAAAAAGGCGCAGAAAAACGTGATCTTGGATCTCGGCCTGTTTTCAATTACTTCATTTAGAAACGGATCTATCGCTGCCGGAATCATCTCGATGGGTGAATTTGGAATCTTGTTTGCGCTGCCGCTTTGGCTGCAGAACGTTGTCGGGCTGTCTCCAATCAGCTCGGGTTTGGTTTTGCTCTGGCTTGCAGGAGGGGCTTTCTTGGCAAGTGCCATCGGTGGTGCAATGACCGGAAGACTACCTCCGGCAAGGGCTGTTCAAACTGGCGTATTGCTTGAGTTGGTCGCCGTGATTGGCATTGCTCTGTTGGCCAGCACCGAAACTGGGTGGGTGGCGGTTGCTCCGCTACTACTTATTTATGGAATCGGCATAGGTTTGGCCACAGCCCAGCTAACCGGTGTCGTGATGCAGGATGTGCCAATGGATCAAAACGGTCAAGGCTCTGGATCGCAATCAACTGTTCGTCAGGTCGGTTCGGCTCTGGGTATTGCCGTGCTCGGATCGATGTTGTTCACTGGAATTCAAGGAAACTTGGAAACCAGATTGCAGGACACCGGGTTGACTGCCCAGCAGCAGACTCAGGTTATTGAACTTGTGGTTGACTCTGCCGGTGGTGCGATACCGGTACTCGATGAGATTCTGTTACCTCAGCAAATTTCTCAGGACGTAGTTGACGATGTCATCTACCAATCCGGAGAGGCTTTCACAGAGGGCGTCCACTTAGCAGCCTGGGCGGCAAGTTTTTTCTTGTTCATAGGCTTCCTGTCTACCTTCCAGCTCGGAAGAAAATCAAACGTGCCGCTGAAGTAAATTAGGGCGATTTTCATTGGCTAGTCTTTAAAGGTGTCTACCAACTGGAGAATGGCGGGATACGTCTTTATCGGAGGCGCCCTCGGAACAATGCTTCGATATTTACTTTCCGAAGTCATTGCCATAAACACTGAGTTTCCAACCGGTGAGCTAATAGCTCTGACCACGGTTAACTTGTTTGGAGCTTATTTCATGGGCCTCACTGCAAGACTTCCCTACTTCCAAACAATGTGGTGCAAATCGCTTTGGGCCTATGGTTTCGCGGGCGGCTTCACCACAATGAGTGCGGTAACGCTCTTTATTGATATCAACGGTTTGACCTGGGAGATCTTCGCAATGTTATTTGCCGGAATCGCAAGCTATGGATCCGGCTGGCACCTTGGCAGACGAATTCAGCAGAAGGCAGATGCTAAATGAACAACCCAATCCTGATGACGCTATTGATTGGTGCTTTTGGAGGCTTAGGCAGCATTGCTCGAGTGTTTCTGATTCGTTGGGATGGCGTACTGCCCTTTGGCTTGTTTCTCAGCAACGGCTTAGCGGCCGCATTTGTTGGGTACATCCACGCTGGAAACCTGGCTCAGGATTATTTGGTGATCGGTGCAGTTGGTCTAGCTGGCGGACTGTCGACCTTCTCGGGGATTGCCAAATCTAGCTTCGATTTTTTCCACCGTGGCCGGATAGCCCAAATGCTTTTGACCGTGGCAATAAACATAGTTGTTCCACTGCTTGCCCTCACACTGGCGTTGAGGTTCACATAGCCCTGATACACTTGAGGGAAGATTCCCACAAGTTTCCTGGTTAGAAGCTTTAGCCAGATTAGTTAGAGAAAAAGGGGGCTCGCCATGGGGCGTGGCCGTCAAAAAGCCAAGAATACCAAGGTTGCCAGAGAGCTTAAGTACTTTAGCCCGGCAACCGATTACTCCGCGCTTGAAGCGGAGCTCAGCCACCTACCAGTGAGCGAACCCGACTATGAAGACAGGTGGGCTGACCTTTATGATGACGAAGATACCGAAGAAGAAAAGGCCTAGCTACTCAATAGTCCAAAGAGCAATTACCAGGCGGTAGCTGAAACAACCAACCCAACGAGAATGTTGAGATTGATTCGGGAATCCGAGTAATCCTCGGTCATTGCAAAACTCTCACCCTCCTCGGAGGCAATACGAACTGTGACATCCGAATTCTCTGCGTAGGCAATTGCGTCCTGTTTACTCATCCCAACTACCTGGCAGCCAACCAGCTTGGTCTCGGCATGCTGCTCGGAAAACTGATCGGGACTGGTGTCAATGAAGCAAAGCTCGTTGGGAGAATCAAGAATGCTTGAAACCGCAGCGTTGCTTGCGCCGGTTATGAGGCCAATCACGAATGCGGCCGAAGCCAACAACAAGCCAATGACTGCGACAACGGCAGTTTGTTTATTTGGCATACTCCCCAACTAGTCGAACCGAGCCGCCGTGCGTCCCCTTGGCTGAAGTCAAATAACCTTTGGATTCCGCGTTTTCAGGCTTTGGCTCGATGACGCCTAGTTGCCAGCTCGAAACACCAAGCTCTCTCAGGCTGCCGGTGATTGCAGCTGCGCTGTCCTCGCGAACCACAACTGCAAATCCGAGACCTAAGTTCCAGGTTGCTTCCAGATCAAACAGATCAATGCCAGCTGACTCGGCCAAAACCTGAAAGACCGGTTGCGGTTGCCAGCTGGAACGCTGGACATCTAAGGAAACACGAGTGGGCAAGACCCTAGAAAGGTTCGCTGCGATGCCGCCACCAGTGATGTGGCTCATGGTTGAAAACTTATTTTGGTAGCGAATATCTTCAAGCAGTTTGTTGAGTACCCCGGTGTAGAGGGTAGTTGGCTCCAATAGCTCTTCGCCCAGAGTTCTACCAAACTCCGCAATCAGATCGCTGTACTGCCAGTTATTGTCGGCGACAATCTTTCGAACCAATGAATAGCCATTTGAGTGCAGGCCGGATGACTGCAAACCCAACACGACATCGCCGATTTGGACTTTTTCGCTAGAGAGCATCTTGTCTTTTTCAACCACTCCCACCGCAGCACCTGCTACGTCATATTCGTGTGGCTCAAGTAGTCCTGGATGTTCTGCAGTTTCGCCACCAACCAGTGCCACGTCAACTGCCTTGCAGGCCTTGGCGATACCTCGAACAATTTCCGCTATTCGAGTTGGCTCCAACAAGCCGCAAGCGATGTAGTCGGTCATGAACAAGCTGCGAGCGCCGGTCACCACAATGTCGTCAACGACCATGCCGACTAGGTCTTGGCCAATGGTGTCGTGCTTATCCATTGCTTGAGCGATGGCAACCTTGGTGCCAACACCATCGGTCGAAGTTGCAAGAATTGGGTGATCATAGGATTTCAAGAAGCTGGCATCGATCATGCCGGCAAAGCCACCAACGCCACCTAGCACCAAGTTGTTGTGGGTGGCTGCAACGGCCTGCTTCATAAGCTCTACTGCCTTGTCGCCAGCTTCGGTGTCCACTCCGGATGCTGCGTAGGGATTACTCATGGGGTGTGTGCATGCCCCGCTGCATGAATTGTGGCAACTGGACGCTCCAGTAGGTTCTTGCCCAAGCGATCTGCCGCTGGAAGCTCTATTGGGTATTTACCGGTGAAGCAAGCGGTGCAGAGTTTTTCCTCGGGCTGATTGGTGGCGGCAACCATGCCGTCCTTGGAAAGATAGCCAAGCGAATCTGCTCCGATTGATTGTCTAATGTCTTCCATCGCCAGTCCGGCGGCAAGCAACTCAGCTCTAGAAGCAAAATCGACGCCATAAAAACACGGCCAAGTTATCGGTGGACTAGAAATTCTTACGTGAACCTCGGCGGCCCCGGCTTCTTTCAGCATCTTTACAAGAGCCTGCTGAGTGTTGCCCCTCACAATCGAGTCGTCGACCACGATCAAGCGCTTGCCGGCAATCACTGTTTTTAGCGGGTTGAGCTTCAACCTGATGCCCAGCTGACGAATGGTCTGAGAGGGTTCGATGAATGTTCTGCCAACGTAAGCGTTTTTCACTAGTCCGTGACCAAAAGGAATCCCGGACTGCTCGCTGTAGCCAATTGCAGCCGGTGTTCCAGATTCTGGGGTTGGCATAACCAAGTCGGCCTCGACCGGGTGTTCCTTGGCGAGAGTTCTACCCATTTCAACTCTTGCCTCATAGACCACGCGGCCGCTGATTGCGGTGTCGGGCCTTGCAAGATAGACATACTCGAATACACAACCAGCTCGCTTCTCGGTCGCAAACTTAGAAGAGCGAAGTCCGTTTTCGTCAATCGCAATCAGTTCCCCGGGTTCAACCTCGCGAACATAAGACGCTCCAATTATATCCAGCGCCGCTGACTCCGAGGCAACTACCCAGCCGCGCGACAGTCTGCCAAGGACAAGCGGCCTGACCCCTTGCGGATCTCTTGCCGCATACAAAGTTGATTCATCCATGAACACCAGGCAGTAGGCGCCCTTAACTTTTGGTAGCAGCTCGATTGCAGTTTGCTCTAGCGAACTATCTGGGTTTCCAGTCAGTAGTGCGGTGAGCACAGCGGTGTCGGTGGTGTTGCCACCACGAAGTTCCGATTCGTGGTCTGGGTAGCGCTCATTTAGCAGTTCCAGCAACTCAGCGGTGTTGGTTAGATTTCCGTTGTGCCCAAGCGCGACAGTGCCATAGGCAGTTCTACCCAAGGTTGGCTGAGCATTTCTCCAATGCGAGGCACCGGTGGTTGAGTAGCGAGTGTGGCCCACTGCAATGTGACCTTTTAGAGATTCCAGCGCTGCTTCATTAAAAACCTGTGAGACCAAACCCATGTCTTTATAAACCAAGATGTGCTCACCGGTGGAAGTAGCAATGCCAGCAGACTCCTGACCGCGGTGTTGAAGTGCGTAAAGACCAAAATAGGTGAGCTTAGATACTTCTTCGCCCGGAGCCCAAACGCCAAAAACTCCACATTGATCCTGCGGACCCTTCTCCCCCGGGAGAATGTCGTGGTTTAGTTTTCCGTCACCGCGCATCACTGTTCAAGTCTATTGAAAATGGCCCGCTTTGCGCGACGCGAGGAAATTAGGTCAAAGGCAATTGCAAACACAACACCGATGCCAAGACCAAGGCTTCCAAGAGCCACAAGCAACAACCCCAAAACGTTTGCATTTGACCTAGTTGCATCCGGAATAAGTAAGTTCAGGCCGAAAGCGAGTAAAACGCCAAGCACTGCACCCGTTAGCGCAAAGGCGAGAACCTTGGGCGCCCGGCGAATTTCTACTTCTTCAGAATTGTCTTGCTTTTTTTTGGCCACGGCTCAATATAATCACGCAATTGCCCGGTACTCCCAAATCAAGACTAAACAACTAGTTTTAGACCGGAAAAACCTTTGCTAGCTCAGCGGCTTTTTCGCCAGAAAAGTTACAACCAGGGGTCAGCCTGGCTTGATCAACAGTCATTGCACCCGAGCAAAGCGCAAGAAAAACTGCGGAGGTGAGCTCTACGACATTGGGTGGAGTGCCCCTGCGGTGATTCATACCCTCAATGCACTGAATTGCCCCAAATGGCGGCACCCGAAGTTCGACAGTTCCACCGCGGTGGTTTTTTTCAATCTGCTGCAGCAAGTATCGAACGGCAGTGGGCAATTGCTCTTCAAGATTTGCTAAGGCAGCCTGACCGTCCGATTGCGAAATCTGTTTTCCTGCCATCTGCTAATTATCCACTGATTGCTTGCCTAGCCAATTTTCCATACTCAACGGTCGCATCAGAATAAACACCTAGCCCATCAATCGAACTCTTCAAAACCATCAATGAGGCCTCAGCACTTTGGAGTGCGGAACTAGATGACAACGAATGGGACAACATAATTGACTATGCCCAGGCCCTGCTGGCAGCCAAAAGATCAGAACCTGGTGGCCAGGACGTCAAGCCGCCGGTTCGGGCTGAGCTGATTTCTGGTCATCAAGTGCAAACCGCGAGGTAAATTACCAATGGAGCAAGGCAGGCAAGCACCGTCTTCCTGCAAGCCGCTCTAATCACAGATAACAAGAAACGCTAAAGTTGGGCGAATGAGAGTCCTCGTCATAGGTTCCGGTGCCAGAGAACACGCGATTATCAAAGCGCTGATCAGAACCGGCACCGACGCCAGCGACATTGTTTGGGCCCCAGGAAATAAACACATTGCCAAACAAGTGGAGGTGCGAGCACTCGATGACACCACCGACAGACTTGCAGTTACCAAAATAGCCCTGGAAGAAGCGGTTGACTTGGCCGTTATTGGCCCCGAGGCGCCACTGGTTGCTGGAGTGGCAGATGCCCTTCGCACCCAAGGTGTTCCAGTTTTTGGACCCAATAAAAAAGCTGCTGCCCTTGAGGGTAGCAAGCAGTTTGCCAAAGAAATAATGGCCGCTCAAGACATCCCAACTGGGATGTCGAGACGGTGCGACACAATCGCCGAAGTTGAAGATGCGATGGACCAGTTCGGTTCTCCTTACGTGATCAAGGCCGACGGCTTGGCGGCGGGAAAGGGTGTCGTTGTAACCAAAGATAAACAAGAAGCCCTCGATCACGCAGCCAAGTTTTTAGACGAGGGCGTCTTAGTAGAAGAGTTTTTGGAAGGCGAAGAAGTAAGCCTGTTTTTCTTGTCCGACGGCAAAACAGTCATGCCGCTAAGCCCCGCCCAGGATTACAAGCGTGCCTTTGATGATGACAAGGGCCCAAACACTGGCGGCATGGGTGCTTACTCTCCGCTTCCTTGGCTTCCAGAAGGCTTCGTCGAAGAAATTACTAAGAGAATTGCTCAACCCACGATCGATGAACTAAAAAAACAAGATGCAGAATTTATCGGCCTGCTCTACTGCGGACTGATAATTACAGAGCGCGGCGTCCGGGTTATTGAATACAACGCCCGCTTTGGTGACCCAGAGACTCAAGTTGTGCTTGCAAGGCTCACAACTAATCTTGCCGAGCTACTAATGAGTGCTGCCAGCGGCAAATTAGATGTTGGGCCGGTAGCTGAGTTTTCAGACAAGGTTGCGGTGACCGTTGTGCTGGCATCCGAGGGATACCCAGTCACAACCGCGCCGGTTCGGGGAGTCACTGGCATTGAAAGCGCCGAAAGCATGGACGACCTTGAAATCTGCAAGGCAGGTGAAACCGGAAGGGTGCTTTCAGTTGTCGCGCTTGCTGATTCATTTCCCGAAGCTAGAGCTCTTGCCTACGAAGGTATGTCCAGAATCAAGCTTGAAGGTTCACATTTCCGCACCGACATCGCGCTCAAAGTTGCTACGAAGGCTACCGACTAGATGAAGATTCCAGGCTTCAAACATCTTTATTCAGGAAAAGTTCGAGATCTCTACATCTCAGAAGACACTCAATACCAACACCTAGTACTAATAGTTGCAAGCGATCGCATTAGCGCCTTCGACACCATTCACTCGCCTGAAATTCCAGGCAAAGGCGCAAACCTGACCGAATTGACTAACTACTGGTTTCAGCGGCTTGATGTCCCCAACCACAGAAGTGACGAATTAGCAGTTCCAGAAATTGTGAAAGACCGAGCCATGATCGCCAAGCGCCTAGAGATGTATCCGGTTGAGTGCGTAGTCCGCGGCTACATCTCTGGCTCGGGCTGGAGTGAGTATCTAGAAACCGGAGCCATTTGTGGCGTTGAGCTGCCAGCAGGCCTGGCATTCGGTGACAAACTGCCAGAGCCGATTTTCACCCCGGCCTTCAAGGCCGAGCTCGGAGACAAAGATCGAAATATCAGTTTTGAAGAAACCGTTCATCTTGTCGGCCATGAAATTGCCGAAAAGCTTCGCGACCACAGCCTAAAAATCTTCAAGCAAGCAAGTGAAATAGCAAGCCAAGCCGGACTAATTCTTGCCGACACCAAGTTTGAATTTGGCAATGATCCAAAGACAAATGTGCTGACTCTTGGCGATGAAGTACTGACCCCGGATAGCTCAAGATATTGGGACCAGGAACTTTGGAGCCAAGGGGTAAGAAACCAAAGCTTTGACAAGCAAGGTCTAAGAAATTGGCTCAAGGAAAACTGGGACTTAAAAAGCGCTCCGCCGGTATTACCGAGCGAAATAGTGAGTGAAACTTCAGCCAAGTATCAAGAGCTCTCTTGCCTTCTTGGTGCTATCTGACGTAGGCTTTTAGGTATTCGAGGCGCATAATCCGCGCCCAACTCCATTCGGCAACCAAAGAACCCTAAAATTTGAACTTTTTAAAAACAAAACTAAGCGCGCTCGTTTCAAGCCCTGACCCTCGTTATCGTCCACGACCAACCGTCCGCGAAGCACTGAGAAGCCCGAAGCTGCTGCTTCGAGAATCCCTTGCTGGCTTGGTAGTAGCGCTTGCGCTGATTCCAGAAGCAATTAGCTTTAGCATCTTGGCCGGCGTCGACCCGCGAGTTGGACTCTTTTCAAGCTTCATAATGGCGATCACCACCTCGATTCTCGGGGGCAGGCCAGCAATGATTTCCGCGGCAACCGGAGCAATTGCGCTGGTAATTGCGCCGGTTGCCAGGGACTACGGCCTGGATTATCTACTTGCAACAGTCATCCTCGGTGGCATTTTCCAGCTTGTGCTGGCTGCTCTGGGAGCCGCCAAGCTAATGCGATTTATTCCGCGCAGCGTGATGCTCGGGTTCGTAAACGCCCTGGCAATTCTGATCTTTATGGCGCAGCTACCTCACCTAATTGGTGTGCCATTCGCGGTCTACTGGCTAGTGGCCATCGGGCTGCTTGTGATGATCGGGATGCCAAAACTCACCAAGGTAATCCCGGCTCCACTGGTTGCAATTGTGCTTGTTAGCGCAATGGTTGTAATCCTGGCCATCACCGTGCCGACTGTTGGCGACGAGGGCGAATTGCCGCAGTCGCTACCCGAGCTGTTGACTCCAAACGTGCCATTGACGCTTGAGACCTTCAATATCATTGCCCCCTACGCACTTGCCATGGCGCTGGTTGGATTGTTGGAGTCGCTACTGACTGCGAAGTTGGTTGATGAAATCACCGATACTCACAGCCAGAAAACTAGGGAGTCGTTGGCACAGGGAGTTGGAAACATTCTTTCCGGCTTCTTCGGCGGCATGGGCGGTTGCGCGATGATCGGTCAAACCATGATCAACGTCAAGGCATCCGGTGCCAGAACTAGAATCTCTACTTTCCTGGCCGGTGTATTCCTGTTGATCTTGGTGGTCACCCTCGGTGACATAGTGGCCCAGATTCCAATGGCTGCACTCGTCGCGGTCATGTTGATGGTTGCATTTGGAACCTTTAATTGGCACAGCATTCAGCTCAGCACTCTAAAGCGCATGCCCAAGAGCGAAACAACGGTGATGCTCGCAACCGTGGCAGTTGTGGTCTGGACCCACAACCTTGCAATCGGCGTGCTTGTCGGCGTGACTGTTGCCATGGTGGCATTTGCCAGAACAGTCGCCCACTTTGCTTCAGTCACCAGAACGGTTGGTGGCGATGATGAAATATCGGTGGCTTACTACACGGTTCAGGGAGAGCTGTTCTTTGCCTCGAGCAACGACCTGACTACTTTGTTTGAATACTCGGATGATCCAGACGAAATCGTTATTGATGTGACCGATTCACACATCTGGGATGCGTCGACGATTGCGGCACTTGATTCGATAACAATCAAGTACCAAAACATGAATAAAAACGTCTACATCAAAGGCATGAACAAGGCCAGCGAACGCCTTCACGGCAAGTTGACCGGAAACCTCGGTCAAGACTCAATTTAGTTGTAAAAAATTGAGTAGGATTTTTTAGGTGCTGAATACACTTCTCAAAGCCGAGCATGACAAATTGGGCGCCAGTTTCACCGAGTTCGGTGGCTGGGAAATGCCTGTGCGCTACGGTTCAGACATAGATGAGCACAACAGCGTCCGAACCAGCTGTGGCTTATTCGACATTAGTCACATGGCAGAAATTCGAGTAACTGGCCAGGCCGAAGACTTTCTCGATTACGCGCTAATTTCCAAGCTCTCTGAAATCGATAACGGCCGCGCGAAATACACCATGATCTGTGACGATCAGGGCGGCATCATCGATGACCTGATTGTTTACCGCCTCGATGATGATGAGTTCATGATCGTTGCCAATGCCGGCAACCAGCACCAGGTTGTTAAGTCACTAAACAGCCGCCTTGCAAACTTCCCTGACACCGAGGTCGTTGACGAATCTCTGATGTGGTCACTGATTGCAATGCAGGGACCAAAAACCAAAGAGCTCCTTGGCCCTCTGGTCGATGTTGATCTGACGGCTCTGAAGTATTACTCGATTGCCGCCGCGGTTTTAGATGGCAAGGATGTTTTCCTGGCCCGAACCGGCTATACCGGCGAAGACGGCTTTGAAATCTTCGTGACAGGAGACCCGAGTAACATCTGGCAATTGTTGTTGTCTCAAGAAGGAGTTTCGGCCTGCGGCCTAGCTTGTAGAGATACCCTTCGCCTAGAAGCTGGCATGCCGCTTTACGGCCATGAACTAAATCAAGACCTTACGCCCTTTGCCGCAAACCTCGGCAAGGTCATTCGCTTTGATAAGCAAAGCTTTATTGGCAAAGATGCCCTCGAGCAAAAGAAACAACCCGAGCAAAGACTCTTTGGGCTTCAGGGTGATGGCCGCAGGGCCGCAAGAGCTGACTACGAGATCTTTTTGGCTGGAGAAACTGAACCACTTGGCAAAGTCACTTCTGGGGTGTTGTCACCAACGCTGCAGGTGCCGATCGCTTTGGCTCTTCTAAACGTCAATGCGGGTTTGGAGATTGGCTCTGAAGTAGAGGCAGATGTTCGTGGAACCAGAGTTTTATACAAGGTTGTTGAGTTACCGTTTTATAAGCGCGGAAGGTAAATAAGCAGATGGCAAATCCCGAGAACCTGAAATACACCAAAGAGCACGAGTGGATCCTTATCGAAGACGATATCGCCACCGTAGGAATCACCAAGTATGCAGCCGATGCGCTTGGGGAGATTGTGTACGTGGACCTTCCGAAGGTCGGCAGCGTAGCTGCACACATGAAGATTTGTGGCGAGATTGAATCGACCAAGTCGGTGGGTGAGCTCTATGCGCCAATGGACGGCGAGATCACCGAGGTCAACGTTGCCCTGGACCAAGCTCCTGATCAAGTAAATCAAGACCCATTTGGGGAAGGGTGGTTGATAAAAATCCGTTATAGCTCTTTACCAGATCTTCTTTCATCAACCGAATACGACGCATTAGTTGGAGAATAAGTGTTACTAGATCACCATAACTTTCGTAATCGCCACATTGGACCCAATGCCGCCCAGCAGCAACACATGCTGGATTACCTTGGGATCAAAGACCTAGCAGAGCTAATGGAGGCGGCGCTTCCAGAAGCAATTCACTACCGCGGTGGCAGCACTCTTCCGGATGCCATAAGCGAAGACGAGGCTCTGGATCGCCTCAAGGGCATCGTTTCAAAAAACCACATCACCCAGACTTTTATTGGCCTCGGCTACTACGGAACCAGAACCCCCGGGGTTATCAAGCGAAACGTGCTGGAGAACCCAAGCTGGTACACCGCCTACACCCCCTACCAACCAGAGATTAGCCAGGGCCGACTCGAAGGAATTCTGAACTTCCAGACAATGGTCACCGAGCTAACCGGCATGAAGACGGCTAACGCTTCGATGCTGGATGAATCAACCGCGGTGGTTGAAGCCATGATGGTTGCAAAGCGAAGCGCCGACAGCGATTCGACCGTTTTCTTCGTCGACAACGATCTCTACCCTCAAACCAAGGCGTTGCTCGAGCATCGAGCAGAGCCGCTTGGGATTGTCATTACTTACTTTGACCCAACCAAACTTGACCAAATAGACCGAGAGTGCTTTGGCGCAGTGGTCCAGTATCCAGGTGCCAGCGGCCGCATTATTGATTTTGATGGTCTGTTCGCGAAAGTCCACGAATTCGGCGGTCTAGCACTTGCGAGCGCCGACCTCATGGCGCTTACACTCTTGCGATCACCAGGAGAAGCTGGTGCCGATGTTGTTTGCGGTACCACTCAACGATTTGGTGTTCCAATGGGCTTTGGAGGCCCGCACGCCGGCTACCTAGCCGTCCGTGAAAAGCTCGAGCGCACAATGCCGGGAAGGCTCGTTGGGGTCTCAGTGGACGCCGAGGGCGCGCCTGCCTACCGGCTGACTCTGCAGACCAGAGAGCAGCACATCAGGCGCGAGAAAGCAACCAGCAACATTTGCACCGCCCAGGTGCTACTGGCAGTAATGGCTGGAATGTATGCCGTTTACCACGGGCCAAAAAACCTAAAAGCGATAGCGACCGAAATCCACCACAAAACCTCAGCGTTAGCAACGGTTTTGGAAGAGGTCGGCTTCACTCTTCAGAACGAAAAGTTCTTTGACACCATAAGAATCACAGACACCGATGCTGAGAAGTTCTACCAGGCCGCAAGAGCCAAAGAGCTCACTATTTTGCGAGTCGATGAGAGCACAATCGGCATCTCAGTTGATGAGAGCACTTCCTGGAGTCACCTGGCGGAACTCGCCAGTGCTTTTGGAGCCCGGGCACCTATTCAAGAGGATGCGACCGACCGTTTAAGAAACCACCGCACCAGCGAGTATTTAGAGCACCCAGTGTTCAATACCTATCACTCCGAGACCGCAATGATGCGCTATCTCAAGAAGCTTGCCGACTACGATTACGCGCTTGATCGCGGCATGATCCCACTTGGCTCATGCACTATGAAGCTGAACTCGGTGACCGAGATGGAAGCAGTCACCTGGCCAGAGATTGCCAACCTGCACCCATTTGCCCCTGCCGAAGACACCGAGGGCTACATGGAACTAATTGCGGAGCTGAGCAGCTGGCTGAGCGACATCACCGGCTACGAAGCGGTCTCACTACAACCAAATGCGGGCAGCCAGGGCGAACTTGCCGGCATGCTTGCAATCCGCGGCTACCACCAATCCAGGGGTGACTACCAGAGAAACGTTTGCCTTATTCCATCCTCTGCTCACGGCACCAACGGAGCTAGCGCTGTCTTGGCGGGCATGGAAGTAGTTGTTCTCAGTTGCGATGCCCAAGGAAACGTTGACGTTTTAGAGCTGAAGCAAAAGATTGCCGAGACCGGTGACAAGCTTGCGGCCTTGATGATCACCTACCCTTCAACCCATGGTGTTTACGAAGAAGCGGTTGTTGAAATTTGTGACCTTGTTCATGCTGCAGGTGGCCAGGTCTACATCGATGGCGCAAACACCAACGCAGTAGTTGGTTACGCAAAGTTCGGTGAGTTCGGTGGCGATGTTTCGCACCTGAACCTTCACAAAACTTTCTGCATCCCCCACGGTGGTGGCGGACCGGGTGTTGGACCGGTCGTAGCTAGAGCTCACTTGCAAGAATTTTTGCCGGGACACTCAATGGCTCAGATCGAGCTTCCAAACTACGGACCGGTTTCCGGTGCGCCATTTGGATCCCCAAGCATCCTGCCAATCTCCTGGGCCTACGTTCAAATGATGGGCAGTGAAGGCTTGATGCGAGCAACCGCAGTTGCGGTCTTGAGCGCCAACTACGTCGCCAAGAAACTCTCCGGTGCCTTCCCACTTTTGTATACGGGAAAAAACGGACTGATCGCTCACGAGGCAATCATCGACATTCGCCCACTGCAGGCTTCGGCCGGCATCGGCAATGACGACATTGCTAAGAGATTGGTTGACTACGGTTTCCACGCGCCAACAATGAGCTTCCCGGTAAGCGGAACCCTAATGATTGAGCCGACTGAATCTGAGCCGCTGGAAGAGCTTGATCGATTCATCGATGCAATGTTGGCAATTAGGCAAGAAGCCCAGAAGGTTGAAGAAGGCACTTGGAGCCTTGAGGACAACCCACTGGTAAATTCTCCTCACACTGCAAGCCAGCTAACCGGCGAATGGAACCACGCCTACTCGAGAGAGACCGCTGTGTTCCCGGTTGCTGGACAGTCAAAGGGTAAGTACTGGCCCCCGGTCAGAAGGCTCGATGGTGCGTTTGGCGACAGAAACCTCACCTGCACCTGCCCTCCTATCGAGAGTTTTATTACTAGCTAGTTTTCGCTATAGGGCTTCATGTGTTGGCCGATCCATTCAGCCGACGATTGCAGGTCGAGTTTTTTGGTAGCGACCGACAAGACATACTCAAAGGCTTCCTCTTGGGAGGCAGCCATTTGATGACCGTTTAGTTCAAGGAAAACGTTCAAGGCAAACCAAGATGACCGCTTATTTCCATCAATCATCGGGTGATTCAAGATGAGTGACTCAACCATTGCAGCCGCCTTGAGTTCAAGTGCTGGATAGGCGTCCTCGCCGAAAAGCGTGGTTTTGGGTCTAGAAAGAGCAGAATCCAGCAAACCTAGGTCCTTGACTATGAAGCCAACTCGTTCAGCCTGCTTCTTGAATGCAGCTAGCTCAACGAACCTGGTCATGCGTCTGAGAGTCGCTGTAGCAGCTCGGCGTCACGCTCTAGAACCTTGTCAAAAATTCTGCTGGTGACTGTTTCGCTACTCTGGCTTGCTAATAGCTGCTCTACGGCCGTCACAACCGCTTGGGATTTTGAAATGCCTAGCGTCTTGGCAAGCTCAGTGAGCCTGAGGTCAGTATCTGGATCGAGTCTTAGTGTCATAGCCATAGCTAATGGTATCAAAGTGGTGTCAATGCGCAAGATTCTAAATCTGTGAATAACGGAGTGCTCAATTAGCGTGTGGGTAAATAGTCGTCTAAACAGTTGCGTCCTTTATCACCGGAAACCCAAGACTCAATAGATGAATGTCGGCCGTATAGAAATCCATACCCACGCAATTAGCTTGAGAAATCAGCAATCGGTCAAACGGGTCAGTGTTTTTTAGGCTTCCAAACCTGCTTGATTCCATCACGTGGTTCGTGTCGAGCGTTAGCTCGACTAGCCCCGCTGCAACCGAGGCTTCTGCCAAGACTTTTGTCTTGGAGCCCTGCTCATCGTCTTTTTGCAGGAATTCGAACAAGCTAAGGGGCGAATAGTAGACGCTGGAAGCATTCTCGATTGCTCTTCTGGCCTGATTGCCGATGCGAGCAGGCTCGCGGTGGAGCCAAATCAAAACGTGGGTATCTAGTAACACCTAGAGATCCAATTCCTTGAGGTTTTCTTTCCAGACACTTAAGCCCTCAGTCATTGTTGAACCTTCATCAAAATCAACCTCTGCCCAGTCCGGGGTCTTGCCCTCAAGTAGGCCAAACTTGACAGCCGTCGGCAATTCTTTAACCAACCTGGCGACCGGCTTCCCGTGCTTGGTTATCACTATCTCTTCGCCGTTTTCAACCGCCTCAATCATCTTGGACAGCTGAGATTTGGCTTCAAATACGCTCACTGATCTAATCACTCCAATAATCTAACAGATTCTGGTCTATTAGACCAGAATTGTTTCTCTATGGAGCTAACTCTAACTTCGTACCGTTCTCCTAGGCCGACGATGATCTAAGCCTGTGCACAACAACCGCCCTAGGGCCTGGTCTTCCAACTAAAACCGTTTACTAAGAACTGATTGGCGGCTTCTAGTTCACTACTTAGCTCTCGGTCGGGGCCCATTCCCATAACCTGTTCGCGCAACGAGGAGATGACGGCTCCGGTCTTATTTGCTGGCGCGAGCGGAGCACGTAATTCAACTGCTCGAGCGGCGGCAACCAGTTCGATTGCCATAATTCTGCGAAGATTTTCGATGGACTTTCTTAGCTTCCTGCCGGCGTGCCAGCCCATGGAGACATGATCTTCCTGCATCGCCGAGGATGGAATGGAATCAACGCTGGCAGGAACTGCCAGTCTCTTGTTTTCAGACACCATGGCTGCTTGGGTGTATTGAGCAATCATCAAACCGGAATCAACTCCGGCATCATGGGCCAAAAAGTGCGGTAAGCCGCGGTTTCTGGAAACATCCAGGAACCGATCGGTCCTGCGCTCACTAATCGAGCCAAGGTCTGCAACTGCAATTGCCAAAAAATCCAGCACATAACCGACAGGTGCACCGTGGAAATTACCGTTGGAGCTAACTTCACCGGTTGATAGCACAACCGGGTTATCGATAATCGCAGCAAGCTCGCGACCCGCAACCAGCTGAGCGTGAGAAAGCGTGTCTCTCACAGCACCGGAAACCTGAGGTGCACAGCGAAGCGAGTAAGCATCCTGCACAACCCCATCGCCGTGGCGATGGGAGGCAATAATTTCACTACCCGAGAGCGCGCTAAACATGTTGTTTGCGCTCACCGCCTGCCCTGGATGCGGACGAAGGTCCTGGTGCAGCTGACTTCGAAGTGTCTGGTCGGTACCGAGTTGGCCCTCAATGCTCATTGCAGCGATCAAATCACCCTGATCAAGCAGAACTGCCAAATCATGACAAGCCATGGTGAGCATGCCAAGCATGCCATCAGTGCCGTTTATGAGAGCTAGGCCCTCTTTTTCTCTGAGCTCCACAGGCTCGATGCCGGCAGCTTCCAAGAGCGTGGCTGCAGGCGCTTCGTGCCCGTCCGGCCCATAGGCAGTGCCTTCACCCATCAACACCAAAGCACAGTGAGCAAGTGGTGCTAAATCTCCAGAGCAACCCAAAGATCCATACTCCAAAACCTTTGGAGTGATGCCAGCATTTAGAATCACCGCATAGCTGGTAGCAATCAACGACCTGACTCCGGTTTGACCCGAGCACATGGTTTTTAGTCGAAGCAGCATCAGCGCTCGAACAACTTCTTTTTCAACTGGGTCTCCCATGCCTGCGGCATGGGAGCGTATTAGAGATTTCTGAAGCTGCACCCGGTCGGCTTGTGGAATGTGTCGCTGAGCTAAAGCACCGAAGCCGGTGGAGATTCCATAAACCGGCTCTTTGGCATTCGCGAGTTCTTCGATGTGCTTGCGAGTAGCGTCCATAGCGCTGATGGCTGCTGCGGAAATGGTGATCTTGGCGCCAAACCTTGCAACCGCAACCACCTCTTCCGCTTTTAGTCCACTGGTTGAAATTTCTATCTGGTTCATTTATCGCCTCTCATAAACTTTTCTGCCCTGCAGAAAGGTCTGGCTAATAATTGCTACCCCTGGCCGATAGGCCAGGTAGTTATGGTTGGGTCCATCCAACACCACGAAGTCCGCTCTGACACCAACCTCAAGCACTCCCTGTTGCCCTCGAAGGGCCATCGCACCGCCCTTGGTGGCGGCCCAAATTGCTTGATCAACGCTGAAGCCCATGTCTCTGACCGCTACCGCAATGCAAAAAGGCATCGAGGTAGTAAAGCTAGAACCAGGATTACAGTCAGTTGCAAGTGCGACAACAACGCCCCTATTCATAAGCTCCCCACCCTGCGGGTAGGGGCTTCTTGTTGAAAACTCGGCTCCCGGCAACAAAGTCGCCACGGTTTGTGAGTTTTTTAGAAGTTCAATGTCGGCATCCTCCAAAAAAGTGCAGTGATCAACCGATGCGCAGTCAAGCTCTACCGCTAGCGCTATTGCACCGATATTGGAAAGCTGGTTGGCATGCATCCTGGGCTTTAGCCCGGCTGCAATGCCCGCGGTTAGCACTTTTCTAGCTTGGGTAACGCTAAAAGCTCCTTTATCGCAGAAGACATCGACCCATTTGGCAGTGATGCTTTCAAGCATCTTTCCGGCAACCA
>Ga0307982_1000333_pt1 | contig 37123 bp, 12 predicted proteins | sample OrgLakmetagen989_FD_201847 | JGI IMG/M metagenome (GOLD analysis project Ga0307982, IMG submission 201847) | Saline water microbial communities from Organic Lake, Antarctica - #989 | ecosystem: Environmental > Aquatic > Non-marine Saline and Alkaline > Saline | place: Antarctica: Organic Lake... | reverse complement strand
ATCGATGGGTGCCAATCGCACGGCAGCCAGCGCGCGGGGAACAGTAGAGTCTGCACGGGTGTGCGCATTTGCAAACGCTCGCAGAGCAGCGTGCGCGTGGGGTGACAGCACTGTATCGCTGTTGTGGGCGACCTTGCCCCCCAGAACGGGGAGGCGGGCGAGGAATGGGGACACAAGCCGCAGCATCGCAGCATCACTGCGACCATCGCCAAGCTGCAAGCGCAAAAACGCCGACACAACTTCTTGGATTCGTCCAGCAGCTGGCAGGCTCTTGAACTGCGACACCATGCGACCTGAGGGGCCACGGGGAAGGGTCGTAGCGACCTGCCTAGTGTGTACGACGGAGCCCTCGTCGCTGGCTTCGTCAGCTTCGTCAGCTGTGAGGGACTCACCACTAGCCATCATGGCAGCAGCACCGCCCACAAATGCAGAGCCCCCTTCGCCCGCCTCCTGCCGGGTTGCAGCATCTGCCATGGCCCCCATGAGCTCTGAGCGGGGCCGAGCTGCAGGGACGTCTTGCATGCGGGTCAGCCACGCCTTGGCCGGTGGCAGCGTCACATCCAAAGCCAGGGTGAACAAATCTGCACCACCGGAGCCAGCCTTCGCTTGTCGCGTCCACTCATGCAGGCCAACAGTGAGGTCAGCGCTTAGAGTGAGAAGAGTGCCGGTGCCGTGCAGTCCCCCTGAGCCAGCCCCGCTGCAAGACGCGTGCATATCGCTGGTCTGCACACTGCACATCCACAGCTGAGTGATGGGAGCACTGTGCAGGTGCACACCAACAGTTGTGGACTGCACCAGCAGCGTGTCAGTGGCTGCAGGCAGCCACTCCCACCAGCGCACTTCAGCTGCATCCAGCTCGTCTTCGTCGCTGTCTGCGCCATCCAGGCTGCCGACCAAGTGTGCCTGTGAAGCGCCAGCATGCGAGCTGCTATCTCCATCGTCGCTGTGCTGGCTGAGGGCAGCCCCCCCGGGGAGACTCCTTGCATCGTCCAGCAGCGACGCCTGGGAGAGCGCCTGGGAACCAGATGCAGTGGTGCCCTGCAGGGTCACCATGCTGTCGCGAAATAAGTTCAACAGCCGTGCACTCAGCTCCACACCCACCGTTTCCCATGCAGCAGTCACCAGGCGCTGCATGTTGTTGGACGCCAGCCAGGGCATGATGGAGCGGGGAGCCGCGTCACGTGACGCCCCCACGCTCAAGTGGCTCAGGGTGTCTGCACCGCTGACGGAAGGCGACATGATGCTTCCGACACTGCTTGCTCTGACTCGTGCAGGTGCAGTCAGAGGGGTATCGGTCAGGACCCCCCCTGGTGGCTTGGCGGGGTCCAGGGATGGAGATCCAGAGCTCACAGCCACAGACGCTCCTGCAGCGTCCTCCGTCAGCGACGCTGGGCTGAACCCTGCATCCAGTAGAAGGGCTAGAGGGACCAATCCGCGGTTTTGCGTGGCAGCGACTGCATCCTCGGGCGTCGCCAAGGCCATGGCGCCATGTGGGCCCATCACCACCACAAGCGGGAAGTCTACGCTGCCCTGCTGGATGACCCGTTGCCCCGCCTCAAACTCGATGTCGTGCGGAAACTCCTGCAGTAAAGTACAGCCGAACGTGGCAGTGACTCCTGTGATGCGCCCATCAGGCTCTAATACCGCAAGCGCCCCGGGAGGCAGCGGGTGCGCATACGTGTACTGCCCCACAGCGCCCCGCACCCAGCCGTCGACTGCATCGGAGTGCGCATAGTATCGCGAAAACATAGGCAGCATCACTGATGCGCTGTGCAGGACCATGCGGGGCGCAAGTGCCTCAGGGAACAGCACTGGGGGCTGCTGCCCAAACGAGTCAATGGAGGTCATTGAGCTGCGCCACAGACGGGAGCGGCGGTGACGCAGCTGTGGCAACAGCTGGGCAAATGGGCCGTTGTATAGCTGATATCCAAACACGTTGCAGGCGTCCAGCGCTTGGGTGCCACCGTCAGGGGTTGCCCAGGGGTGGTTTGGGCCCAGCTGCTTGTGGCCAAACACCAAGTGTACCCAATGGTGCAGGTTGGCCGAGACATGGTTGGACTCCAGAGCTGCACGCATGATGGTGACGAACTTGCTGGGGCTGCCCTCGGCCCATGGCGGCAGCTCCACATCCCCCATGCTGCCAGCCTCCCCTGTGCTGGTTGAGGTGAACACGCCCATGTGCAACCCAGGGCTCATGCTCATGAATTGAGGTGCGTAGAACCACTCTGGGGGCAGCTCTTTCACATCGCTGTCATTCGTAGTGGCCCCCTGGAAGGCGCCTGCCACAGAGCGCAGCTGTCGATTCACGTTGTCGAACTTCCCATCATGCAGCACAACGTGATACGAGGTCCACGGCTCTTGTCGCAGCAAGCTCCAAGCCACGCACGATGCGTTGCTGAAGTGAGATCCGTAGTGTCTTGGCGGTCCAATTACTGCCACATCCGCGACCTTGTCCTGGGCGTCAGCAATGGCCTCCCGCGCGATCTCAGCTGGGGAGCGACCGTCGTTGCTCTGTAATGCCCCTCGCTCCACGGCCCGTACATAAGCCTGAGCAGTCGCGATTGCATCACGTGCACGATCCATGCTATCTGCATGCTCGTCTTCGAAGGCAGTGTACCTGGCTGAAGTGTGTTCTCGGCGCTGTTCCGTCTGAGCACCCATTGGAAACCGCAAGTCTCGGTACACTTCAGGGTCGTTCAAGTCCAAAGTGGCGCTGTTGTAGTTCGAGAGCACCCATGGAAACACAGGGTACTGTGAAATGTCGTTGTACGATCTGCCAGCCAGCCTGTTGAGCCACATGAGGAACTCAAACGTGCTCATGGCCTTGTCTCGCCAGCGCGCGTATACCCGCTGGGCGACCCTCTGCACGTCTTCGTCAGTGGCAAGGTACGGCGCGATCTTTTTGTTGGTGCTGAGCACCTGCTGCACAAACAGGTCGCGTGTGCTGGGCTCTGGGAAGGACAAGAACCATGAAAACGACCCCCCCGAGGAGGCTCCGGGGGAGGCAAACACCTCAACGCCTACGTCATGCATCATGAATCGCCGCCGCTCCACTGAAGCGACGCGGGCGCTGGAAACCCTCCACCCAGATAGCGGCTGTAAAATGGAGTGCTTGTTCAGCTGCCTGGCGTACGCCCCCACCCCAGAGCCCACCTGGCTGGCCACAGCGCTGTGCAGCCGGCCAATGTCCCCCCCGAACTCGCTGTCCAACCAGAGCTCTATGGGGTGGGCCACTCGGTCCAAGTGCTCAGTGTTGCTGTAGCCATACGCCAGTCGCACCTCCTTTGGCACTTTTTCTGAGGACCAGTGGTTTCGCCCAAGAGCGTACCGCTTGAATAGAGCAGCTTGCTCCCCAGAGGCGCGGCGCCACACAATGCAATCAGAGTGCACCTCAACAACACCAATGGTGCTTTGCAGCGGTGTGACGCACTCACACAGTGCTGAAAGCAGGCGCTTGGAGCGCTTGGGAGACTTTGACCGGGGAGCCCTTGAGGGACCTGCACCCGAGGCAGCCACGCTGTGGGTGTCTGTGTTGGAAGACATCACGCTGCTCGCGTCTGTTTCGCGCCGTGCATGACCAGATGCCAAGCTCATGCTGTCAACATGGCCATCTGTGATTGCTGACGAGCGCATGTATGCTCGATGGGCAAACCTGGCAGTCCTCATTTTGCGCCTGGCTGCGCTGTGGCGCGCATTACTCAGCGAAGTACCCACACTTGACTCACTATGGGCAATTGACACGTTGTCATCATCGTAGCCAGCTGTTGAACCATCATTCCATTGGAGGGGGCCCCCCTGTGTGGCTCGGGCTGGCCCCCCACCAGAGCCAGAAGCACTTCCGCGCAGACGAGTCAGCTCTTGCACAAGAAGCAAGCCTCCTGCAGCGCGATCCCCACCGCTTGTGACTACGCTGAGGTCCAAGTTGCGCCGTGCTGCGATGCTGGACCGTGCCGGCGAGCCCCGCACGCTTTTGGGGTTGCTTGGCATGACAGCCCCCTCATACCCCCCCCCGGCATCCATCAGAGAGCGCTTGGTGCTGAACAGCTGCTCACGGTCTTCGGGAGCAATACCAAACCACTTTGCACTGTCGGCCATTTTGGCAACCATGTCCCGGAAGACCGCAGGCACGTCGCTGCGACCTTTCCCCGACGAGGCCATGAGCGCCAGGAATGCGCCAGAAGCGGCGGCGCCCGAAGCCGGCCCTGTGCTGGGGTGGGAAATACACGCAAGCAGCAAGGCGTCAAATTGCAACTCATCCAAGGCAGACGCTGCATCCAAGGGCTGGTCAGCAAGCTGTGCGCGTTTTGGGGAGGGGGTCTTTCGGCGGCTTTTGCGCTGACGGAAGGGGGAAATGGTCGTTGGCATGGTTTGGTGGGCCGCCTTTGGCCTGGTGGGGGGTGTCTTCTGGACGACCACTGCACTTGATGGCTCAAGAATGGCTACTGTGCCCGCCTGTTCAGCCTTTGGGGTTGTCACCCGGGGTTCGCCTGATGCAGGGTGCTGCGCCACCGATGTGGCTACAGCGACAGTGGCCATGTCAACTCCATCACCATGAACATCTTGCTGTAGGACGATGCTTGTGCCATCGTGTGACGCTGATTCACCTGCTTCTGTCCTACTAGCTGCTGCCTCGGTGCCTTCAGCTTCCTCCTCGTGGACAAGCATGGCGGGGCGAAGTGGGGAGTCTGTGCCAGAGATTTCGCCCAGGGAAACATCAACAGCACTGGCGTCCAGGAGAGAAATCTCATCTGCTGTCTGGCCCCGGCTACGCATACTATCAGCGCTTGGAGTGGGGTTCAGCTGCGAGCCCATGTCAGCTCGAGGAGTGCCCTCGCCGAAAGACACCCCATCCCCCCAAGCTGCGTCATACGCTTCAGCGTCTCCGCCTTGCACTTGATCCACCCCATATGCGGCCCGATTTAAGAGCTGTGCCTGCGCCACGCTTGATGCCACAAGTGCGCCTGCCCGCCCAGCTGCACCACGGGATGACCCCCCAGCAGAGCTTGAACTGGACACGGTGCGAGGCCGAGCGATGGATGCACCTGCCTCAGAAGCGAGGCGGTCCTGTGGATCTTGGAGCTTCTGAGCACCACCGTACTGATCCGATAAAGCGCGCATTGCAGCTGTGGGTAGAGTCGGAACAAGTGAAAAGAACAGAGCCCATTTGTGGTAGCTGCCACCCGCAAGTTGAACAAGACGGTTTCGCCGCAGAATACTGTCGGACCAAGCAGACACGACCCACCTGTTGCCCAAGTCACACTCGTTGGCATTCAGCACAGTGATGCTGTAGTTTGCAATGGCAACTTCATCTGCAGCTCGTTGGGATGACTCAGACCGCAGCCTGTGCCGGCGCTGCGAAGAAGGAGACCCAGAGGTGGGGCTGTCAGATGTGGCATGCCACGGTGACGCCATGGCCAATCCGCTGCTGGCCTCTTGTCGCGAGCCTGGGCCCAGGCTGCTGAACAGCTCAAACCAAGCGGAGGAGGGCGCGGACAGGCGCCCGCGAATGGTGCGCCACGCATTGGCCCCAGCATGAAAAGCTGCCCTGCTTGGCACTGTGGCCAGCCGCAACAGCTGTCTGGAGTGCAGCTTGCTGAGGCTGCGCCCAAGGGTAAACCCGCTCCACAGCAGCTGGGCAGCCGAGTCCTGTAGGTGCAGCGCCCGAAGATCGACTGACGAAAGGCGCGGAGTTGCAGCAGGAAAGGAGAGGGGCAGGGGCACTATGCTTGATGAGGTATCCACTTCTGCTGCGGGTACATTGAACTGGCATGAGCGAGAAAGGGCCATGCCTGCCAGAGAGTTCACCCACCAAGCTTGTAAGCCAGCAACCTTACTGCGAAGGTTTCGCTCCGGGAAGGCCCTGCTGCCTGCCTCTTGCAGAACAGAGCCCCAAGCTGTGCGCACAGCATCAGCACCGGCGTCGCTGCCGTCCAGAAATCCCCCCAAGCTTTCATCGTGGGTACTGTCATCGCCGACCTCATGTGGACTCAGTGCTGGAATGTCATCTGCTGCAGCAGCTGCAATCACAGACACTCGTTCCACGAGCACCGCACGCAGCGCTTTGGTAAGTGCAACTTGCACGTTTCGAGTGCCATCAATGTGCCGCTGCTGCTTGTCAGGGCGGGCAGAGGCTAGGCGGAGGGAGAGCGAAAGCTCGGCCAAGGTGCACAGCAGGCTGTCCCAGCAACGCGGGTCAGCTGCTGCTGTATTTCTGGCCACAACAAGGTTAATGCAGCTGCGCAGCATGATCACTGCTGCCTCTGCTGTGTCGGTGGACACAAGCGGCGAGTCAGCCCACCCATTTGCCAATGAGGAGGCGCACGCAAGCTCGCTGCAGCTTGTATAAAACCGCTGAAAATAGTCATGAAGTGCAGTGGGCTCGGCTTGCAGGGAGGTAAATATCCCAGTGCTTTGGGCGCTATGCAGGGAAATCACCTGTGTGCAAGCGCGGGCGGCAGACAGGAGTGCCAGCAGCGCATCTGTGCACCCAGCAAACACACCGGGGGAGCTGGCCACATTATACGCCAGCTTGGCAGCATCTAACACCATGTCCCATACACTGCGGCTGCCGGTGTTGTGCCCCAAGGCAGCCGACCCCCCCTCTGCTGCTGCAATGTCCATCTTGGCAGCTGAGACCATATCGCTGAGGTAGATGTGCACAGCTGCCCCCCGGGCCAGGCCACACGCCCACAGCCGGGCAGTGTCCACAAAGGAACCCATGGCTAGCGCTGAGGGCGTGTCCCGAATACTCTGTGACGTTGGTGCGTCCACAGTGAGCAGCAGTGCTGCTCGCGCTGCACTTCCCTGGTGAACCATTAGGCCAAGCTGTTCTCGTTGTAGTGAAGACATTGCAGCTGTTTTTTTGCTTTCGCGTTCAGTGGACTGCTCATCCCCAGCAGATGCTGATGGGTTCACGCGCATTGGGCCAGACTGCAGGTTGAGAGCTCTGACCAGCTCGGTCAAGACTTCCTGCAGCAGCTGGCTGCTCACTGCATCTGGCGCAAGTAAACCAGGCGCACTTGCTGAGTGCATACAGTAGATGGACTCAAACACAGCAAACACGAGCGGTTTGCAGTCTTCGACCCACATTCCCACTGAGCTCCCCACTCTGGAAGAATCAGCGCCCGCTCCGAGCGAAAAGCTTCCGGCACTGTTGGCCGACTCAGTTCGGCTGTGCCGGACATTCGCAGAGTATACTGACCCATCTGCAATACTTCCTGTATCGTCGCTCAAACTGCTAGAAGTACGTTTATGCCCGGGGAATGCACCGTGTGCCTCTGTCCAAGTGTCCCCAGCTGTGGATCCGCTGGGCGTGACAGAGGCAGCGCTGCCTCTTCCACCGTCGCTGTCGGACACCGACGCCTTGCGGCCCCGCTTTGGGCTCATGGAGCGGCCGCCACACCGAATGGCAGTGCACAGCACATCTCGAATGATTTTTTGGCTGTTTTCCATGATGTTCTGCAGGTTGGTGGCTACGCGAGTGCCCTGTCCTTCAGAAGCCGCACGCAAAGCCGCCCCGTACAACTGCAGCAGGCTGGTCTCCCAGCCAGGCACCTTGATCAATTGCAGCAGTGCAATTTGGCCATTCCAGCCTGCGCTGTCTGCAGCTGTGTGCACCAGCTCGTACACGCGCCTGAGGCCAGCTGCCTGCATCTGCACAGGCAGCTGCAGCAAGGCGGCACATGCTGCAGGCAGCGCAGCAGGCAGAGCAATACCTGATGACATGAGGACTGCCATACGACGGCTGTCCATGAGAGCCCCCATGAAGGACGAGTCCACCCCCCCGCCTGGCACCGTAGTATGCGCAAAGGAGCGATTCACTGCAGCAGCGCCTGTTTGGATCAAGCTGCGCTCTGCAGCAGACACTGCAAATCGCTCAGTGCTCTGCTCCGAGTGAAAACTGCCCCGGGATCCACTCCGGCGCATTCCTCCGCTGGAGGCATGCGCCGTTGCCGCTGGCTGAGGGTTGGCGCGACGCAAGCCAGGAGCCCACCACTGCGGAAGGTGGGCACCAGTGGGTGTGTCAATGCCCGCAAGATCTTCGGCAGTGGATGTCGTCACTGCTGGTGATCTTCCAAAGGACAGGTGCTGCAGCAGCATGCTGCATGTGTCTGCCATCGCCCAGCTTCCAAGCCCATCTGACACCGCAGCTGCGGGCAGACATGCTTGCATCCATGCAGTCCACGGGTCAGCCTCATCAAGAGACCCGCTGGTTTCACTGGTGTGCATTGCTGCTGCTTGCAGGCCCTGCCTTCCGCTGCAGGTTGCCACAAGCAGACTACAGGCTACATCGGTCAGTAAGCCAATTTCGCCAGCTGAAGACTGTGTGTGACCAGATGAGCCCAATGGAGCCATGTTCATCATGACAGGCACTGATGTGCTGTTGCCTGTGACGCCGGGAAGGCAGCGGGCCAGGGCAGAAACCCCAAGGCCATGAATGTGTGCCGACCGCCAGGGAACCACTGAGGGCACAAGCGGAGAGCTGGAGCCCAGTGCACATGCCTGCATTACGCTTGCGTGGTGAAAGCTGGCTGGTGCTTTCATAGGCTTGTCAGCTTTGCCAGTGCTCATTTGGCGAGCTGACGCCAGCAGCGGCAGAACGACCTGTAGCGCCATGCGAGAAATCGCTAAGTGCGGCGAAGCACACAGACAAACCAATACATGAAGAATTCCAGCACCATCGGGAGAGTGTGGAGCAGCAAAAATATCTGCTGCGCCTTCAAAATGCCCACCACTCTGCGTCGTGGGGCTGGGCTGTGCAAGCGGTAAGCCGCTCTGGAGCGCTTGGGTATTCTGAGGAAGGGTCGCCGCCGAAGCTGCCCGCCTGCGGGGAACACGCCCACCAACAGAAGATGTGAGTTGTGGCGCCTGGGCATCCCCAATAGAGCCAGACCTGGGCCTTGGCGTGGTATTGGGCGCCAGCTGGGGCATTGGAGACGACGGAAGGGCCAACCCACGGGCCGCAGGGGACAGCGTGGCCTGTACAGTCAGCTCACTTGCTGTGTGTGACTCAAGCGGAATGGATGCATGAGAATGCATCCAAGTGCTGGCCTCACCAGCTGAGCTGCTGCGAATGACCAGCCCAACCCCAGATTCAGCGGTCTGGTAAGCAGATGGCATGCTCAATGGCACATTTGTGCCGCTTGATATTGGGAGCCCAGTTTCGGCAGCCTCTTCTTGGCGAGACATCGGCGAAGGGGCCGGCACTGCCACTGTGGGCCACTGCTGCACAAAGCACTGCTGCCCGGCAGCTTTGCTTTGGGCGTTCGCTTGCACCCCAAGGCTTGCCGCAGGGAACAGCAGGTGCAGCTGCTCACGGGCAGCACCCGAGTGCTCCACGCCCCACAGTGCCATGTCGGTAATGGCACTGTGCCCAAGGGCAGAGGTGGTGATTTTTTCAGTTTCTCGAAGGGAGGTCCACAGTAAACGCGCAAATGAACGCTGGTCTTCAGGTGGGGGGCTTTGCAGCAGTGCCACCAGCAGTTGCAGCCATTCAGCTGTTTCTAACACAGCCAGCTGCGACCGAGAGATGTGTCCAGCTGTTGTTGACGATACGGCCTGTAGCGACATTTGCAAGGATCGATCTCCACTGAGCACAGACGGTGAAAGCAGGAGAAGCGCAAGCTCCCCCCGTTCCATTGCACCACCGTCCGCTGCACACAGCAGAATGTCAAAGAGCGAAGCAAACACGCGGCCGCGTAAAGTGCGAAGCCGTTTGATGTCGGCTTCCGCGGCTGCCCCATCAGCTGCTGACACGGCGCTTCTGTAGGACAAGTCGGAGCTGAGGGTTGCAACGAGTGACGCCCCGCCGTATAGCACAGAGCGAGCCACGCGCACGCTTTGGGCAATTTGGCTCTGCAATGCCCCCAGGGCCGGCTGCACGCACTGTACATGGGCCCATGCAGGGACGTCCAGTATGAACGCCCGCTTGAATGCTGCCTGCCACCAGGCCCACCCCCTCAACTGGGGGTCAGCCTCAGACATGCGCCATACAGCGTGGTACGAAGCTTGCACGAATGTCCGGCGCAAGGTGGCTCCCGCACCGGTAGTGTCTGTCGTCAGCGAGGTCACAGACATCACGCAGTGGCGGAGCATCTCAGGCAGAGCCAAGCGAGCGGCGCGTGCACGATTGTACAGCGCAGTCACGCCTTCAGCCAGCACTGTGCCTGGGGGTGCCGAGGGGAGGCTCAGTAGGTGCCTAACCAAGTCCAAGGCTAATACCCAGGCAGAAACTGCTGCAGGCAGGTGGGACATCTGCTCGTCGCCATTACCCGTTCCAACATCTTCAGCTGCAAATCCCACAGTTGGGGCCGACTGAATACAGTGCAGCACTGATGCCGCAAGCCTTGGCAACACAGCAAGAAGCGCTGGAAGCCCCCCCACCGCCTCCATGGACTCTGTTCCAGAGGTACGAGACACTGGGCGGGTTGAGCCCAGAAGCAGCCCAGCGACCTGGTCAAATTGCACTTCGCTGTCGTGAATCACCATCACCTGCTGTGTGTCCAGAGCCTCCTGTGCTGGTGCAAAGGAATTCAGTGCAAATAGTGCACTGGGGACGTTGGCATCTTGCTGGTTCAGTCCCGCGGCATCCACGATTCCAGGCCGCACGGAGAAAATCACATGGTCTTGGAGCTTGGCACGCTTGATGCGCTTTACCGCTGTGACGGCGTTGCACAGGGCAGTTTGCAAGCCGTTCACTGGGGCAAGCGAACCGCTGGGCCCGAAGCCCGAATCCAGCCCGTCATGCTGCGAGGGCATGACAACAGCTGCATGCAGGTGCACACTGCTGAGAGCCTCGCTCACAGGCGCTGCATCCATGCTGTGGCTCTGCCCAAGGCGTTCCCACAGGGCTTTGGCCGCGCGGAGTGCACTGGGGCGCGGGGTGCTGTGTCCCGACAGGCTGCTGACAGATATGTCAGTCTGCACTCTGATACCTGGGATATCGGTGGACAAGCCAGCCCACTCATCAGTCAATTCACGCACAGGCTGCCGTGGCATGTTTCCAGCGGGGGGTGGAATTAAGGCCAGCTGGGGGGGCTGCACGGGTGGGGAGGGGGACAGGCCGGGAAATCCAGCGTTGCCCCCGTCCAGGCCCCCACTGTGATCGCTGTCCTGCTGTATGGCCGCCTGCACTGAGCGAATAGCTTGGTAGTTCACCTCCTGGCGTCGCTGCGATTGGCGCATCGTGACCCGCTCTGCAGCGTGAAGCAGCCTTCGCAGAGAGTGCACCTCTGGCCGGGAGCGAATCTGCCCCGCCTGCAGCATCAGCCCCGCCTCCAAGTCGGGATTCAGCCGACTCACATCAGCCAGCTCTTCTGCCGAAAGTGGTTTTTGATACACTGCAATATTGGCCACTCGCCCTCTTAAGTGCTGCAGCAAGGTGGCTGAGTACCGGACGTCACCCCAGGCAGATGGTGCATGTGGCTCAGCCCAGCCGCTTCGCTGGAGAGCAACCATACCCAGCGAGCCTGTAGTCATGATGACTTCCCGTGCCGTGCTACCAGTCATTGCCATGGTGGTGCTGCCAGCGGTGCCGATGGTCAGCTGGGTGCGCAGTTCGGTTGGCCACCTCTTCGCGGGGCCATCAATGGCAGGGGCGGTCAAATTGGACTGGCCAAATGCAGGCATCGGCGTATACTCTCGTAAGCAGCACTCCCCATCTAGCAGCACTGTCACCTCCGCAGCCGGCCGCTTGGCTACTGCTGCAGCTTGCTGCGACACCCGATCCACCGGCTTCTTGTTGTTGAACAACCCCCCGAACAAACTGCCAGAGAGCCCCTCCTCAGCATGGCTCTCCATTTGGGGCGTATCCAATTCAGCTGGAGCAATGGACAGGGCAATTGTGTGCCATTCGCCAGCTCGAGCGCTGTGCTGCACGTTGGCAGTTCGTACCACCCCTACGCCGGTGGCTGAGTTGGTCTTCACAGTAATGCAGGGGAGGTACCTTTCAACTCCACCTGAGCTGCCAGCTGGGCCAGGCTGGCGCACCAAACTGAGGCGCAAGCACCGCCCGGTGGCATCGTTGATCTCGAACAAGCACGGCAAGTGCCAGGGGAGAGGGTCTGTGAGAGCGTGCTGTGGGGCAACCTGCTGCTTGGTCAGGTCCCCCAAGGAGGCGCTCCGCAAGCCAGCTGGCGGACACATGACTGTAGTGCTGCCACTTGGGTCCACCCTGAACCACATGACAACGGAGCACCCGTCCACAGGCCACTTTGCAAAGCCTGGCATCATCTCCCCGGTGCGCGCGCGAGACACGCCTTGAATGCCGCTAGTGGCGCCAGACAGAAGGAAGTACGCATTCACTGGCACAGGGCGGGTGCGGCAGACGGTATGCTCTTGGGCGAGGACAAGGTCACTCCTCTCTGTGATGCCGGTGACGATCTTCACGGCATCTCGCACGAGCTGGCTTGGCGAATCAGGCGCCTTGCCGTAAGCTGATGAGCTGCCAATGAAAGCTGAAGCAACACACGGGGAATGACACAAGACTACACTCAGCACAGAGAGCCACACCTGCTGTAGCGAGGCTGCCAGCCAGGCAGGCGCACTTCCCCAGGTGACGCTGCCTCCGTACGCGTCCATCTCCAAATGCCGAGAGGGGAGGGACTGGGGTTCTGCCCCATCCATGCGTGCTGTCGCTGCTGCACGCCGGGTGGTGTTTGGCGCCGGGGTTTGTGCAGTACTCCCGCTGGTGGGGGGCACGCGCGTGGTGGGCATGCCCACGAACTTGAGCAGGGCCTTGGTCGTATGCACATCAGCATTGCTGCGACAAAGCGACGCCGCGACGTCTGAGCAGGCCAACAGCGCCTCAGCCATGCACTCACTCACACTGGCTGCATCCAAGCTTTCCCCAAGCTCGGCGCCATGAAGCACTTGAGATGCTGCCGCCTGCTGCAAGTCCTGTGTGTCATGGTCCTGAACCCCACAGGCACTCCAGAATTTAGCTACAGCAGACACCAGAGCAAACGCAGCATGTACTGCCACAGGGGTGGCCCTCGCCACCTGGTCGGCATTGGATGCAGCGAACACACTGCCTGCTGCTGGACAAAGCAGGCCCCGCAGAACACGCAGCACAGTCAGCAGGTTCCGGGCGACAAACTCGCAATGAGCAGTTCTAGCACCAAAAGAAATGGAGGACACAATGGCATGTGACTCCACAGCAAGCCATCGGCGTAGGGCATCAATGGTGAGGACAGCTGTCTGGCTATGTCGCACAGCGACCAGCTGAACGCTCCCCCTCGGCCACAAGTGCGGGCAACACAGCAAGTCGGGTTCGCAGCGAGCTGGCAGAAGCCCGCCATCACAAGCCACATTCAATGCCGAGATGCACACCCCTGCAGGTGACACTGCCGGTAGGAGCGCGCTTCTGGGGCTGCAGCCCCTGCTGGCCTGCATTGCTGAGTGCATGGCTGGAAGGCTCACCACCTGCGGCACTAGCAGCCCCCCCGACAGATGCCCTGCAGTGCAAGCAGTAGCGGCACGCTGGGCGGCGATCTGCAGCGCCACTACTGCGCGCATGACGCTAGCTTGGGGGGGGCTGGGAGTCGGTGCAGCAGCAGCCTCGTGCACACTTCCCGTGGCAGGCAAGGCCTTCGTGCTGGCAGACAGCGCCTCCAGAATCAATGAAAACACAGACTGAACGATTGCCTGGGTATTCTCGTGCACATACATGCGCAGCGGGATGTGTGCGGCCGCTGCTGCATGCACAAGCCACTGCCACGTCTGGCTGCCTGGAGCTTCGTGCCCTTCCACTGCATGGCTGGCCTGAGTACCCCCAACCACAGGAACCAGCGCATCTGGATGCTCTTGAGCGCAACACGTGCTCTGGTCAGTGCGCTGCAATCTCTGGGTTTGCGTCTGGACACTTGGCTCTGCGGACAAGCCTATGCTGGAAACAGATTCCCCCTCGGCGAGCGAGCCTGAGGCAAGTACCGACAGCAGCTCAGTCCACACACGCAGCGGCTGCAAGACCTCCCAAGCAGAGCGCTGGGCAGTATTGTCTGGCTGGGAGCTGCTGCCTTGAGGACTGCTTTGTGTGCGGTGACTTGACTCTGCGAAGCGGCGCTTCGAGGCAGCCTCGCCCAAGGTCTCTCGGGCCGTGTTCTGCACTTCAATTAGAACACAGAACCACCACTGTGCAACGGTTGCTCGCGACTCCCGCAATCCTGCATTCAGCCACCCATTTAACAGCTTTTCGGGCACGTGCCCTGCCAGCTGCACTGGGGCTGCACTTGGCCCCGGTACCCAGGCGACCCCTGCATCTGAAGCATACTGGCCCGAGGTGCCCTGCTGTGCTGATGCCGACATGTGCTGGAGCTGTGTGTTCTGATACACGTCGCTGGCTTTAGACACGATTGTGGCCACGGTCCATGCGGGCATCGAGGCCGCTGGTCCACCAGATGCCTCAGCTGGTGGGGCAGCCTGTCGCCGGATGCCCAGCAAACGCTTGGCAATTCCACGCTTAGAGTGCGCTTTGGGAGACAAGCTTCCCCCGTGGATCTTCACAGCACCGTAGTCCTGAGGCTTGGCCAGCTCCCGGCGATGCTGGGCATTCATGCCGCGGGCGGCGTTGTTCTCGATCCGAGCAGCGTGCTCGAGTGCTGGTTCAGCGGTGCCAAACACTGTCGCCAGAGCCTGGCCCACACTTGCCCGCAAAGTGGGCCACACTAATAATCCAGCCACAGCATGCAGCAGAGATGCAGATTGCACAGGGTCTGGGCTTAGCGCACTGTGAGTGCACAAGACACGAGGCAGTCCGGTCTCAGACCCTGCAGAAATCGCAGATGGAATGGTACCAGGCACACAACGAGCATTCCACATCCAATTTGGCGTGTCATTCAGGCCCAACTGAGTAATGCGCTGCAGGTCTGCGATCAAATGCATCCGAGCGAGAACACCCACGTCCAGCAGCAGCGTGCGGGAAAGCTCCCAAACTGCAAGCAGAACACAAGCGGGAGCAAGCACGTCATGAAAGTGAGAACCACCTGTTTGGGCTTCGGATTCTGAACGAGCTTTACTGGCTTGCTCTAGGTATGCAACACCACCGCCGCCGCCACCAGCTGCGGCAGTGGCGGCCAACTGGGAGCCACTGCCGGCCATTGCTCGCTGGTGCTTCATGGACCAGTACAGCGGAATGATGCTAGCGCCAGCGATGCGCGGCAACAAAGAATCGTACGCAAACCGCTGTGCTGGCCTGCGTGTGGCTCCTGCTGCAGAGGCGCCCGTGTCTGCCTCTGCATCCTCATCGTCGTCTCCATCCTCCCACACTTCTCCCAGGGCTGCCCCGGCGGGGCCATCACCAGGCAGCACAGCGCTCTGTACATCTGACCAAACTGTACCGAGGGTGGACACGGTCACGTTGGCAACTGATGGCAGGGGAGGGTGCGTGGAGTGCAGCACGACCGCGACTGGCAAGTTTGCGCCGGCATCTGCTGCTTTTGAGCACGTTTGAACAATGTGGAACTGCACCCAAGCAGCTTGGTGCAGCCACGCTGCAACGACCTTTGGTGCATCCAGTGCGTGTAGAGCATCGGACAGCACGAGGGGCTGCTGCTTGATGGCCTGTGTTAGTGCGCACGCGGCCATGGCTGTCGCAGTGTCGCATGCAGACGCGGCGCAGCCCACACTGAGCAGCGCCCCGGCGCAGCTGCGCACGCAGTTGAACAGCCAACGCATGCCAACATGCACCTTTGGGCTAGACATTGCCGAGCTTGGGTTGATGCCTGTGGCAGTGATGCTTGAGCGGCGGGGGGTCGAGGGGGCCTCAACCCCTGCAATGACTTCAGCAGCCGCTGCCACGGCGACATCACGCACCAGCATAGCTGAACACGCGAAGAGCCAAGCTGCTTGTCTGCCTAGGCCCCCACGTGTTATCTGCAACCTGCTGAGCAGCGCATGTTCCTCTGTGGCAGGTAATGGAACAAGCCGGGTGAGCAGCCCAGATGCAGCTGCAACGCTCGTGTCGCCAGCTGCAGCGGAAGTACCAGCAGGTACCAGGTTGAACTGCCCCGGGAGGCTGCTTTTCAAGGGGGAACCAGCTCCCAAGGATGACGGCAGAGAAGTGGGAGCAGCAGCTGAGCCATCCAGCACAACAGCACAGCGCTGCAGCGGCGCGGACAACTGCAACAAGAACGCGGACACGTCAGTGGTGCTGCAAATGGCTGCAGCTGCACGCGCATCCACTGCAACAAGGCACTGCAGGATGACGCAGGCTAGCTCCCCGCCCAGCTGGGACTGGGGCAGGGCCTGGGCTGCTTGAGGGGTGCGCGTGTCGCCTGCAGGGGGCGAGGTACGATATTCGGCCATATTGCCCAGCAGCAGCTGCACCAGGTCCCATACAGAGCCCACAGAACGCTTTCGCCGCAGCATTTGATCAGCCCACCAGGCCCGCTGGCCAAGAGGCTGCTGTGACTCAAAGGTGCCGAGTGCATGAGGTGTGCCCAGAGCTGCGGCAATTTCTTCATCCAGGTGTGCGGCGCTACTAGCCATACAGTCTAACAGCCACTTGACGAGCAGCTGAAGCCGTGACCGCGATAAAACAACACCAGCTGTCGCCCCAGCAGCACCCCTCGGCCCCCCTTGTAAGGGGGCAAATGGCGTGCTCGGGGCATTGATGCCCCCCACTGCAGGCGAAGTGGGGTCGCCTCCGTGAAGAGAGAAGCCGCGAGTGAGTGCAGCTGATCGCAGGGTAGCACGTTGGAGTGCCATGTTCGAGTCGTGGCCTGTGGATATGCTCGGACGGTGGGAGTCGCTGTAGTGCCGCTGGAGGGGGGTGCGGGGGGGCCTCGCGTCAGGAGACGCCCCTGCTGCTCCACTGTACGCCACAGACCCTGCAGCTGGAGAGCGCAGCACTGATTGAGCACTATGGGGTGCATCAGTACCAACGCTGATGACTTGCACATGTGGCGCGGAGCGCACCACAGAGCACAGGCCGCCAATCCGGGGAGAGACTCGCGCACAGGTAGCCATGCAGCACTGTACCACTGCACAGGCATAGAACGCCAGAAACTGGAGCCCTGCGCCTGCATGGTCACCTGCCTGGAAATCCATTGTCTGCCTCAGCACCATGGCATGAGCAGCAGCGCCTGCTGGCTCTGACATGGACAAGTCAAGCTGAAGCATGTCAAGCGGTGCTCCACGCAGCACAGCGGCAGTTGTGCCCAGCGCAGCTGCAGGTGCCTGGGAGCTTTGTCCAGCCCGCACTGAGCTGCTAGCAGCCTTCATGCCCAGAGCTTCTTGCAGGATGGGCCCAGGGCGGGGGCAAGGCAGCACAAGTGCTAGCACAGCCCCCCACGCGGCGAGATGACACGGCGCAATGGCCATTTCAGCAGCTCCTGGCTGCAGAGGCAGCTTGGAGCAGTGGAGTACCGAGTGCAGATGCGGCAGCAGCCCCGCAGCCAGCGCACACTTGTGCGGGCACACCACGATGGCCATCTGCTCCTCGGCTTCCTCCCGAGGGAGGGAGCCAGTGCTGGCCACAGAGCCGCTCTGTTGGTGTGCAGCAACATTTGGTGTGCGGCTCTGCACTGTGGGCTGGGATGGAAGGGTCCCTCGGGCCTGTCGAGGGGGGGTCAGCGCAGCTAGGTCAGATTGCAGACTTCCCATGAAGCTAAATGGGTTCAGAGACGATGGCGTGCCCAGAGCGAAGTTTTCCAACCCAAAGTCTATCAAGCTGCCACTTTCTGATTGCTCGCCTTGCCCAGCAGTGGTTGCCTTGGCCCCTGTGCGCTTTGGCCCGTGAAGGGGGGGCAACAACGACAAGCAGCCCCCTACAGCGTGCAGGCATGCAGAGTGCGCAGATGCACACAAACTGAGAGACACAGCGCTTGTATCAGGGCTTGAGCCGAGTCGGTGCTTTGCCCCCTGGGTGTGCAGTTGTCCCCACGCGCTGCGCGCCAGTTGCACTAGGTTGCTCACCAGCCCCCCTCCTCCAGCGAAGTACGCAGCCGACAGGCGCTCAGCGTGGGCTCCATGGCTGTGTAAAGAGCCAGCTCGAGATGCTGTAGCCAAGTTGTAGAATGCCTGCAACTGTGTGCTTTGGGTGGACGAGTCTGCCGGCTGCGAAGCCGCCCTGGACTGGCCCTCGTGCCCCGGCGAGCTTGACGCTTCGTGCGCGCAGCGTGCGGTGCACGCAGCAACTGCCGCCGCAGCCTGTGCAGACGGTGTCTCCCCGGCATTGCACACACACATGGATATGACACTGGCACATGATGCGGCGGTTTGCAGAGTGTTGGACAGGGCGCTGGCGGGCAGGTCACCGTCGCTGGTTTGACGAAGCAACACGACACAGCAACGCTGAAGAGCGAATCCCAGCAGGGGGAGCAACCCTCGCCGCTGAAGCCGCAGTCGATTCAATGGGAGCATGCAGAGCATGGCGACTGTGGAACACACTTGTCCAGCCGCGCGCGACAAGGGCAGTGTTTGTCCGCCTCGCGAAATTGCTTTGCCCCAGTCACTTTTGAGCAGTCGCAGCAGGTCAGAGACTTGTGAAACTCCGACCATTTTAGACCCGCTGGCACTTCCAGTCATACTTTTGGTTTCACCGTCGTTGTTTGAGGCTTGAATGCTCAAAACATAGCGAAGTGCTTCTATACACACGTCTAACACGTCTGCATACACCTCACCCGAGCCCTCTCCACACTCTGTCGAGGTCCTAAGATTGGACGCCCATTCAGCAACCAAATCACCGAATTGAATACACTGCAAGCAAGAAGTGTGCTGGGATAGCCGCGGTAGATACCAGCCTGCTTCGTGCAATCAACAGATTGCAGTGCAGACATATCGGGCCAGGGCGAGGAATCTGGCTGCACGTACTGCTTGGTCTTTCGTGTCTGACCCTGACATGGACGATGAGAACACATCTATTATGTCATTTACGCGGCCCCTGTGCACAATTGTTGTGTACAAACTATGCGTCCATGGAAAACAGCAGTCGGGCGAACTCAAATACTACTTACGCGTCGACAGTTCTTGCATCGCCAACGAAAGCATGATTGCCAAATGTAATATACAGGCGGGAAGCGCTACTATACACTTGATCGTTCATTATAATCCCTGGTGGTGGGAGCGTTAGCTGCTGGGAGCAGTGTAACAGCTGATCCCGCACTTGCCGCCCCAGGCTTGAGGGAGCAGAGACTTCTGGTGCTCAGTACTAGCGCTATTTACACGCAGGTGCAAGAGGTGCAAAGAAGAAATTCCGAAACAATTTTCAAGCAGTATACTTCTAGATCTGAGAAAAACTTGGATTTATACTGCAGCTACCATGCCGTGAAACTCACATCGTGTCGGCTGCCAGGCTTGAGGAGAAGCCTAGGATCTAGGGGCTCCCCCCAGAATACAGAGATGTGCCAGGCGGCCTTTTCCCTTTACACTTCCCTGTCTTCCCCACTGACTGTTGACTGCCTCAGCTTCAACCAGTCAGCCAGCCCATGCATGCTCCATCTAAGCCAGAGGGAATTCACACAGGATACGGGCTCATCTGTGCACCTATACATGTCGACGCCAGGGACTGCTCTGCATGCATTTCATGCGCTAGTGCAGGAAGTCAGCTTCCACAGCTTCTGCATCTTGGTGATGCCCAGCAGCGCGCAGGGCGCCAGCCAAGTCGCGGGCAGCAGCGGCCTCCAGCTCGCCGTCGCCCAAGTCACCGGCAGAGCGAAGCACGCTGCTCAAGTGAGACACGCCTTCTTCGGTGAGGCCGTCTTGTACCAGCAGCACGCCCAGGGCATGCTGTGCCCATGCTACCTCCAGCTTTGCCCCGTGATCGTCCTCATCCACTGGCGCCGCCAGCACTCGACGCAACAGCTGCTGGGCGATGGCATTCTTGCCCAAATCCGCATACGCGCCTACCAGCTCTCTCAACAGAGCACCGTTGCGCGGCACCGCCAGCCCATACTTGAGTGCCTGTGCCAGGGCAGCGGCAGCCTCAGCGTGTCGGGGGGGGTCGCTGCGCACGCACAGCAGCACAAGCAAGCCCCACACTGCGCTGTTGTGGTTGTCGCGGACATTGGCTTCGCTGAGCGCCGCCTCGGCCTCCTCCTCCAAACCCTGTCGCAAAGCAGCCTTGCCAGCACCCGCCCAGGCAACAGCCCAGCCGGTGGCCCGTGCCACTCGCAGGTACACCTCCTGTGCAGCAGCAGCCAGGCTTGAGCTGGCCTCGCCAGCCATCTTCTGCGTGGCACTCAGCGCTGCGTCCTGGGCGTCACCTTCCTTGCCCTCCAGCTCCTCGTCGGCGGATTTGCCGTCGGAGCCGTAGGTGGCTGCTGCATGAATGGAAGGCGTGGTAGGCACGCCGCCGGCGCCCCCAGCCTGCACGCCAGCCTCATGCTGGCTCAAGTACACCCCAGCAATGCGGAGCAGCAGGCGGACAGAGGACAGCGTCCCTCCAGCCAGCGTGCCAGTGGTGGAGTCCCAGCCCCCCACAGCCATCTCCAGGGACTTGCGAGCGGAGCCTGTGCTGTCCCCGGCCAACTCGATTTCGCCTTGCAAGGCCCATGCTTCCCGGCAGTTACTGTCCAGCTGCAGTGCAGCAGACACGGCATCAAGAGCGGCCCCGAGCGCACTCTGCACGCCACGTTTCCAGGCTGTGAAGCAAGCCTCAGCCTCCAGCAGGTATAGGCGAATGTGCACGGCTCGTGGAACAGTCATGTCGGTGACACACGCACGCCCCAGCGAAGCAGCTGCCGCAGAAATGGGCAGCAGGCCACCTGCATACCGCGCCGCCCAGGTGGATGCCACAATGTATGCATCGTAGTCAGCAGCGTCACGAGGGGCTTCGCTCAGCAAGCCGGCAGCAGAGTGCTGCACGCCCTTGTCCTCCCCGTGCTTGCTTTCGCCGGCATCCCCAGAGCGTGACACCTCAGCTGGGGAGCTGCCTTGGCCTGCAGCCACGTGGGCGCCAACATCGTGCTGTCCGTCCCAGCCAATGCCCCACTTGTGCAGCAGTGACACTGACTCCAGCACAGCCTTGCCTGCCGTCTGTGTGTTGGTGTCCCCAGCCTCTGCCTCGTGCATGATCTGGGCATCCCCTGGGTCTGGCACCACACCAGTTTGCACAAGCAAGGCATCCCCGCGGGCGGCGCCCCCCACGGGAGGCACGTAACCCCCCTGTACGAGGCTCAGCAGCACTGCAATGAGCGCCTCAGGGTACGGCACATTGCGGGCCACGCATGAGCTGACATCCCCTGCTGCATCATGGAGCGGCAGGTCACCCTGCAGCACCCGTTGCGCGGTGCGCAGCAAGGGAATGGCGACAGGCGCATGGCCACGCACAGCCTGGGTCGCTCCAAGCAACACCAGTGCCGACACACGGGTGGGAGAGATGCTGACTGCCTCGCGGAAGCACTCAGCAGCACGCCCAGTGTCTCCCGTGCGCAGCAAGAACTCACCATAGTCCTCCCACACCGCTGCATCCCATGCCACGCGGCGGCCCCCGCGTGCGGCCCGCTGCTCTGCGGCTGCCACTCGCGCCTGCAGCAGTGCTGCAGCGCGAGTCATGTCGCCCTCGAATTCCGCTTCCAGCGCAAGGCGCAGGGAGCGTGCAGCAGGGGCCTCTTCTGCGGCGGGAGGGGGGGAGCTTGGCCGGAAGCCTGTCTGAGTTGAGCTCGGGTCCCCGCCAGCTGTCGCCTGCAGTGCCCACAGTGACTCAGACACCGGGGAGCTGGGCCGCCCAGCCTCTGCAGGTCTGGCTGCTGACCTGACAGAATCGCGCAAGAGGTCAGAGACACTGCCAGGAAGTGCAGCAATAGCTTGGGCGTGGGTGACTGTTCGTGCCATGGCTTCGGACGGGGCGGCAGCTGCAACAGCGTCAGGTGCAAGGGGGTCACTGGGGGGCGGCACATCTCCTTGCTGCACTGCCCGCTGCGCCAGGTCAAATGCCACATGCATGGCCCTGTGTGATTGTCCAAGCAGGTACGTGTACAGCTGGGACAAGAACACGTCCCGTGCCGCCAAGGCATCCTCAGAATCCGTGGCAAATGGGGCCCGCTGGTGGAATCGCTCACGCACCACACGTACCACAGTGCGTTTCAGGCGAGCCTTCAGCGCATCGTACACTCCTGCGTTGTTCAGCGCTGCCAGGAGCTCTCGTCGCCTGCTCTCTTTCGTGCCTGCTCCGGCGCCGTGCTCTGCCTGCAGCCGCCGCACCACATGCACGTACTGCTCAGCAATGGCATGTACAGCCAATGCGACGTCGCGTCTGAATTCCTCAGATGCGCCCAGCGGCGGAGGGGTATTTGGGGGGGGTCCGCGTGGTGCCACCAGCTCCGCAGCAGTCAGCTCTGCCACTGGGGGTGGAGGGGCCGACATGACCAGTGGGCGGTCCACAGACGCTGCCACAGTAATGAACGTGCCGTACAGTGCATATGGGTGCGGGGGGGGTCCACTGGGCATCTCTGGCTCCTCCTCTGCAGCTGCGCCCCTGGGGGACTTGCCTCCTCGGGGTGATTTCTTGCCCTTTTTCCCACCGCGCGGGGACTTCTTGCCTTTTTTGTCTTTCTTTTTGTCCTTGCGGGGGGACTTCTTGGCGCTTTTTTTGTCCTTTTTATTGGCCTTACCCCCCTTGCCCCCCTTTGGGGATGCAGCCCTGGACGAAGCTGCAGCCTCCAAGGCAGCTGCGGCCTCCTCCGCTTTCGTGCGGGCATCTTCAGCAAAGGCCTCCCATTCACTGTCTCGGGTGGCTGCAGCAGCCTCTTCAGCATCAATCTCCTCCTTGCTGCCAGGGAGGGGGGCCATGGACACCTGCAGGCTGCCGGTGGACACGGCATCCTCCCTGGCCAGCGCATCCAGGACAAGCGACACCCCCCCACGCCACAGCAGATCACGCTTCACAACACGGCAGCCAGTGCAGCCAAACGTCGGCTCCACAAAGCGCCCTGGCGCCAGGGTGCGCAGGGGTGTGCTGCCTTCCTCGCCCAGCGGGGCAGTCAGCGCATCGCTGTCAGCTGTCAGCTCACCAGCCGCCATTTCGCCCTCAGGGGCAGCGTGGATGCCCACCTCGTCGTCCTCAACGGGAATCACTTCCATACGCTGTATAGTGGCGTCCACTGCACCGCCCGCCCGCGTGTTCTCCAGCAGTGCTTGCACTTGACCCCGGGACAAGAAGGTGCTTCGGCCAGGCCACTCCACCCGCCAGGCGTACTGTGGGGGCTCTGCTGCAGCTGCTGTGTCCACTGCAGGCACTTCTTCTTTGCTTTCCACTTCGGTTTCAGCAGCTGCCTCGGGCTTTACCGCTGCTGGCAGCTTCACAAGCCTCATGACTCCGTCAGGCACTGTGAAGTCTCGGCTGGCGGCACCGTGAGACGCTGGCAGGTGCAGCTGCAGGATGTAGCGGTGCTTGTTCTCGTCAGCATCCACTACATATTGCAGGGCCTCAGTGACATCGTCATCGGCCCGCAGCTCAGGCAGGGGCTCCCACGTGCCTTGCACAGGGGGCTGTCCATCGGGCCCCTCCTCCAGCTCTGGAACAGGAACACGGAAATGGTGGGGCAAATTCCGCAGGGACAGAGCGTCCAGAGAAAGAACTCGTCCACCACGGGCTGCATGCAGCAGCGACTGCTGTGGCTCCACCTCGATGCTGAGGGAGCCGCTGTACATAAGGTCAGCTGAGGCAGCGCCTGGTGCGGCCGACCCATCGCCACTGGAGTCTGCAGCCGTAGCTGCCACTCCGGGGGGTAGCTGTGCTTCCCCCGCAACTGGTACAGGGGTCAGCACTACGGAGCCGTGCACTCGCTCGCCCAGCACAATCGGCGCTAGTGCGATATCAGCTGTGGCAATGGGCACGGCAGAAGCGGGCACGCGGCTAGACCCTCGAAAGACAGTAACCTGGATACGAAAAACGAGTGAAAGCACGAGTTTGGCCCAATTACCCACACGCTGGATTGGCAGGTGTGCTACACAAAATGATTCTAGCATCGAGAGAAAAGTCTCTGCTTGTGAAGAGGTCGCGATGTTGACTTGCATAACCGTACCTGAAGGCGACTTTCATACAGGTCGCAGATGAGCTCATTTGACAACTGAACTTCTTTGCTGCCTCTATCATAATTATATTGCGCTTTTCGAAACCCATTCGCTGCAGAGGTGAATGCCAGGCTATGCTTCTGGCCATCCAAGGGACCGTACCAAAGCGCGGAATTTGGACGGCCTCGGGTGAGAATCTGCACCTGCGACCACGTCTTGAAGTCGTCCTCCTCTGCACCATCACTGCGATCCAGCGAAATATCGTGCAACTTTACTCGCATGCTCCATGTTGCTGCAGCCTCGCGCTGGGCAGAGGGATCTGTCCCTGCACCAGTGGATGATGAAGCTGCTTCTGCCATGCTGCAGAAACCGTCGTGTTGCTGCACCCGGAGATGCTTTTGATAGCAAGGACCAGCTACGACATGTATTTTGTATGCACGAGTGACATTGGCCCGCTGAAGCTATGCGCACAATGTGCCCTCAGCAGGGGGAGATACCTGCCACAGAAGACGGGTAATATACCATATATATGCCCCCCTTATCGTCAAATGAAGGTAGTCCCAATTCAGCAGCATGGCTTTAGAAAGGCAACGTTTGAGAATAACACTTCTTGGTGCTCAGGTGCCATACGCTTCGGGTGTGACATGATGCGAGGGCCAAATGCCACAGAATTTGGCAAAACACATTGCGTGTACAGCAACGCCAGTCCTTCACATGCACACAATCAAACATGGCAGCCACTTCGAGCCTGCAGCAGGTGATTTTAATGGGCACTCAGGCATACAGCAGCCCAGCACAGTTGCAAGAGCAGCTTGATGTTTTACTTGCTGCTCGTCGTGCACAGCCTGCTTTGCAATCGGACAAAATCCGGTATGTTGTCCGAGCACTCCAGAATTGGAGACAAAGTGCTGTCAGATTGAGTCGAGAAGGACTAGGTGTCTCACTGGAATGTGCCAACAAGTTCAACAGTGTGGCCTGCAGCGCTGGAATGGCTGAAGTGGCCCAGCTGAATAGCTCGCACATTGCAAGTGGCCAGCCTGCTCTCGATGCGGCAGCACAGGACCAAACTGGGGCAGCAGATGATGATCTTACGTGCTGTGTGTGCTGTGTCTCGACAGAGCTTGGGGAGCTTTCAGCCTGTGAACACTCGATCTGCAAAGGTTTGTCCAACGTGTGCATTCAGCCCGAACCCTTCACACTTTGCTAGATTTTCAGATTGCCTTCCAAAACTGCCCACTCCAAAAAAGTGTCCCACTTGTCGAGTCCCAGTGGCAGCCCTTACTCTGCCGATTGTATGTGCTGCGTCGATTGTCAGCCCTCTCACTATGATTTGAAAAAATGTTTTTGCAGTCTGCCCTGAAACGAGGCGGTCGCGAGTTAGTGGCTTATCACCTGCCAGGTAGTATGGAAAGAGTTCAATCTGTATTAGGAGCTGCTAACATAGCATCCCTGCCAGCTCTTGATAAGCTTCGCGGGTTTCACTCAACAACTTATCTTGCTGAGCGTGACCTACGGATTTCAGAGCAGGGCTGGATGGGCTGCCCAAGCTACGTGAACACCTCCCTGACGCGGAAGAATTTGTTGAATGCCATAGCAGTAGAAATATGCATTCTTGTGGAAGAGTGGCGCAAGTGCATTGGCATGGGCAATCCAGTGTGGCGCAACCCGCGTCGAGCCGAAATTGTGCAGGAGCGAGTTCGACTCACCCGGCACAAGCTGGGGAAGGTTGTGTACTTGAACCCACAAGACAAACCCCCCTACCTGGAACGAATTATGGATTCCAGCATTGACCCAGTGTACCTCCTTCGATACAGCAACTACCCTGCCGCTGACTTGAAGCGTGAAGCCGCCAGCAAAGCTGAACCTCAGCGGGTGAGGATCAAAAACGGCCAAAGAGCTCCATGCTTCGACAGGTACTATGTACAGCAAGTTCTCAGACGTCCCCTGCTTCAAGCAGTCCGCCCCCCTGCTGCCCCTGCTGCCCCTGCTGCCCGTGCCGCCTACTCGGCCGCAACCCCTGCTGCGGCAAGGGCTGCTGCGGGCCGTGCATCTTACGCTGCTGCAGCTGCCCTAGGACTAGGAGCCTTTTCTCCTGATGTGGGCCGTACATCTTACGCTGCTGTTGCCGCAGCTGCCCCACAAGCCGCTGCGCCTGCTCCACAAACATTTGTTGAACGAATTGTGGCTGAAGTACGGGCAGAGTCAGCTGCTCGTGAAGCCAGGGCATCTTCTTCACGAGCGCAGGTGGCAGCAGCGGAAGCATCTCGCGCTGTACGCCCTGCAGCGCCCCCACGGCCGGCTGCTCGAGCAGGTAGTGCAGCTGCAGCTCACAGTCCGCCCTACCCTGGTAACCGCAACTTTGTGGAGTACCCAGGGCCGGGTCAGCCTGCCCCAATACGGCGCGCACATGACGTGCTTGCACTGCACAGACTGAATCAGGTCAACCGGACTCCCCTAAGAATTGGGGGCCAGAGGCGTGCAAGAAGCCCGGCTGCAGACTCACCTGCGCCTGCAGCTTCTCGGGCGTTCCACAATGTCGTGGACCTGGTCGCTGATGCCAGCGCCGGCCACCACATGCCTTTGCAGCCTTTATACCAGGAGGATGGGGATGGCGTGCTGACCATCCTGGATGATTAATTCATTGTTTTGTACCAGGTGTCCACGCCTTGACTGGCAGTCTGATCCCGTGCTGCAGACGCTTCGGACTGATTTTTTTAGAGCCCCTTGCAACTCCGCAGACTGATTGCAATCATTTCAAGTCCTCGAAAAGCTTTCACCTGCTGGAAACGGGGTGATGTTATTTGGGAAACTCCCCGTACTGCGGCGAAGTCTTCATTTCTGTCCTGTGTTGCTAAATTTGTCAGTCATTGCTGCGGAATAATCGCACGCATTTCTTCGAAGTGGCTTCGGCTCCAGCAGACAAGCCCGATTCGGCTTCCGCCGCGATTTGTGCCTCTGAGGAAGGACGCCCGATGGACATTGTATCTCGCTCCGTAGATCCCTTGCAAGGGACACTTATAGACGTGGACTTCCCTCCGCTCACTCACGCTGTGCTGCTCATTGGCAGCCTCTGCGCAACAACTTTGGCGATTGTTGCGTCACGCTGCTGCTGGCCCATAGTTACGGCCGGGATGTTAATCAAACGACTATATCGTACTATTACGCACTCGACGCCTCAATCTGCACCCCACTATGCAGCTGTTGCGTATGCTGCTCCAGCCTCGCGTCCGGCACTTCTCTCAGTTTGTCTGTCTGGCACCTCCACTGTCGCAACCAGCGATTATTTATTGCACGGCAGTGGCTTAGCAGTGTCCAACCCCAAGCCTCGTGTTTTTGTCGTCAATATCGTGGGCAACCCAGGCATAGCTGCCTTCTACCGCACCTTTGCTTTGAAGCTGTGGGTGAGTTTGTCCGGGGCGGCAAACTCCACATCCGTGCTCACCCTCGGGCATGCTAACCACTGCGCTGATGCCGTGTCAGCCGATTTATCTGATGCGCGAGTTGCCGCATCCGTGCCAGGCACCCTCAGCACGCCAGCCCAGGCTGCCACTGACCCCCACGCCCTGTCCCCCCCCCCTAGCCCCCGCGGCAGCTCCACCGCACAAACCTGCTGGTGGGCTGTCAAGACCATGTGTAATGAGGCGTTGGCCGCAAGTGGCCTGCTGACTTCCACCTGCCGTGTGTTCTCCCTGGAGGAGCAGGTGCAGCACAAGGTGGCCGTCCTCACACAGCTGCAGGCGCTGCACCCGGGGTGCGTGTTTGTGCTCACTGGACACAGCATCGGGGCGTGGATTGCACTGGAAGCCATGAAGCGCTCCAAGGCTGTGCGGGAGGCCACTGTCAAAGTTGTGGGGCTTTTCCCCACGGTGCACCACATTGGCTCCTCGCCAAATGGCGTTCGCCTGTACCCGCTGTTTGTGTATGGGCGCACCATCGCAGCCACCCTGCTGGATGCTGTGTCGTGGGCGCCCCGCTGGGCACAGCGTGCCATTGCAAAGCTGGCTTTGGACAATCAGCGCAGCCGCATGACCAATGAGGCCGTGAGCAGTCTCCTGGGGCTGTTTGACGGCCGAGTAGCCCACAACTTCCTGTTTATGGCCAAGGAGGAAATGGAGCAAGTGCGCTCCGGGGCTGCCACGGCTGTGGCACTTGCCGACCACCAGCACAAAATGGAGTTCTACGTGGGGAAGGACGACCCGTGGAACGCAGGCGACGGCAGCGAGGCTGCAGGGCTGCGCAAACTGTTCCCAGGGGCAACTGTGCACAGCTGCACAGAAGGCCACACACATTCGTTTGTGCTGGACGAAGTGTCTGCGCTCACAGTCGCGTCCAAGGTTGCTTCCTGGGTGGCCTCGCCCGTTGGCGCTGCCATTGTGAACGGCGCCCCCCGCAAGGCGGCAGCCCCAGCGGGAATGCGGCCGCTATCGCCAGTATCTGAAGCAGCGTCTGCGGCTGAAGCTGACTCGGCCAGCGGCGGAGCGGCTGCCGGCTCTGCTCCGGCGCCACAGGGCGACCACTCAGCGAGCGCTCCTGCCGATGTGCACCTGAGTGTGGGTGCGCCGCAGCGAGCGCACTGCAATGCCGATACAGAGCCTGGTCCAGGGCTACCTGTGGAAGGTGAGGCCGCTGAGCCAGCGCTATCTGGGGGCGAGAACAGCTCGACCGATGCACAGGCTGCCGCAGTTGCGAGCGTGGAGGGCGGTGCGGCCAGCGAAGACAGCGTTGCTGCAAAGCCTGGCACTGCAGCCACAATCGCTGATGCTGGTGGTGCCACTGAGTCTGCTGTGCCGCCGGCGGGTGCAGTAGGGAAGGCTGGTGGAAAGAAGCAGCGACGAAAGGGTCGCAAGGGGGCTCGTTGAAGTTGACAGAGCTCCCTCATGAAACTGCTGCAAGCCCGCCCTGCTGCCAACAAAATTCACGAATTTGACAGTTGTGCTCTTAGTGGTGCTTCCAACTCATTTACGGCAGTACAACGAAGTCGGCAGCCAACCCCAGGGTCGGTCCACCCCATGTTAGATTTAATAGGCCATCTTGCGCCGACAGGTGCGGAAATTGTGCGGAAATTGATAAATACGCTGCGGAAATTGCGTTTGGTTAGATAAAACCCTGCATCTCGTGGCCAGGGGGCCTCAAATTTTCAGCTTTCGCAGGGGGTGGACCAACCCTGAACCCCTGGCGTAGCAAGGAAGCAGCAGTTTCATTTGGAAATCTGCTCTTAGCACCAGCTTGCTGGCAACAAACATTGTTTTCCCAAGATGTCTTCTCTTCACCCACCGCCACCTTCAATTGGTCTGGGCAGCCTGTTTGTGATTGCGTTGGTAGGCCTGGCAGGAGTTTTTGCCTTGTTGCTCTACTCGCTGGGTATGTCTCCTGCAGAGCTTGTCAAGGCTGCTCGAAGGCAGTGGAATTTCACTCAAGACAATGATCAGAATGCCATCCGTGACACTCGTCAAGGTCACTTGGTCGAAGAGCCAGACATGCGCGGTGAGTGACGCTTGCCACATGGCGACCAATTCGTTGGCGCACTATTTCAATACAGAGCCAGAACTGCAAGTTGAAGAGGCAGCTTCTAGTGATGATGAATCTGATAACGCTGATGACATGGATCCTGCCGCTGCTGGTGCTGGTGGGGATGATGATGACGAGTACGTTTCGCCGCAACGCAAGAATTTTCTTTGGGTGTTTGACCCTGTTGTGTGGCACATACATTCTCAGCGCATCCACACGCACATACATTCACAGGCAAGGCTCTATGCGGCAGAGAAAAACTGCAAAACGGCGCCAGGCAAAGCAAGCTCAAGCTGAGGCACGCAAGGCAGCCAGAGAGCAAGCCAAACAACTGGCGGCTGCAGCTGAGACAGCTCGGCGAGAACGTGCGGAGCGTGCAGCGAGTGCCCTGGCGGCAAAAGGAGTCGACACATCCGGAGACACTTTGTGGACTCAAAAACAGAAGGAGCTGAAAGAACAGGCGGTGGCCCGGGCAGCAGCTGAGCGCAAGCAGGCCACTCAAAGCCTGCTCAAGGGGGCTGCTGCCCGCGAAGCCCTGGCCCAATGGCTACTGTCAGTGCATTCAGTCAACGCCCAACAACTGGCTGACGCTGTTGGCATTGAGGAACAGGTTTGTAAATTTGCTCTGCGTCCGCTGCGTCTGCTTGCCACTAGCTTGATCTCCTGCAGGACATCGTGCAAGCAGCCACCAGTGCAGAAGCGAGGGCAGCGGGAGCTGTTGTGGCCCTGTCCGCCCAGAAGCGCCTTATTGCTCTGAGCCGTGCTGATGTAGTTGCATTTGCTGGGCTTGTGCAGGAGTCGCCTGGCCCGCTGTCTGCCGCTGATTTGGCCGAGGCCTGTGCTCGCGCCAACGTCCCCAGCCGGGCTGGGCGCGCAGATGCAACACCGGAGAAGATCCACGAGTGCTGTGCCTGCATTGTGCCGGGGTATGCAGCATAGGCCCATCACCGCTCGGGCGGCGGGCCCGTGGACTGCGCCGCAAGCCACGCTGCCGCGTGGGAGATGTGTTTCACTGGGTCCAGCTGGGTGGCAAGCTCCCCTTTGTACGTGCTTTTGCTGCTGCGCGGGCCCAGGAGGGTCTTTACACCCACCCTAGCCAAGGCATTGGCCCTCAGCTCCAAGGCCGTCACGGGGCGTACCTCGCCAGATAGCCCCAGCTCGCCAATGACAGCAGCCGTGCGCGGCACTGGTGTGTCAGTGGCGCTGCTGATGATGGCTAGCGCGATAGCCAAGTCAGCTGCGGGGTCTGACACACGCAAGCCGCCGACAACATTCACGTGCACATCCATCTTGCGCAGGCCTGTGCGAGTGTGTCGCTGCAGCACTGCTAGGATCATGTGTAGTCGGTCCAGAGGGATGCCGGTGGCCCGGTGCCGGGGAAACTCAAATGTCGTGGGCGAGACAAGTGCCTGCACTTCCACGGGGACGGGCCGTGAGCCCTCCAGAGTCGCCATCACGACGGATCCGGGGCTTGGCAGCGCATCCAGCCCCGCGCCGCCTGAGAGAAACAGCCCCTCCGAGTCTGGGACCTCCCGCAGCCCGTCGTCTGCCATCTCAAACACAGCCACCTCTGCGGTGGAGCCGAATCTATTCTTGGCTGTGCGCATGAGTCGCTGTGTATGGCTAGGCTCGCCCTCAATGTACAAGACAGCATCTGCGATTGAAAGAAAGATACGTGCGACGGGCAAAGGCTGCAAACAGCAGGCAGTGGGGTCTTACCGACCATGTGCTCTAATACGCGGGGCCCAGCAAGCTCGCCGCTTTTTGTGACATGCCCCGTGAGAATCACAGGCACATTGCTTGACTTTGCAAACTGCATCAAGCGAAGCGCACACTCCCTGACTTGAACAATTGAGCCGGCCGCAGCGCTCAAGTCTGTCAAGAACATGGTTTGAATGGAGTCAATGATGACCGCTCCCAGTGGCAGTGGTGACACTTGGGTGAGGTCCTGCAGGGACTGTAGCACCGTGTCCAGGTTTGTCTCGTTCATCACCATGACGCCCTCCCGCTCAGCGTTCCCCAGGCGTCCGGCCCGCGCCTTGATCTGGTGGGCACTCTCCTCCCCACTGATGTAGGCACATACCGCAGTGGGAGGGAGCACTGGGCTGCCATCGCCTTGGCTCGAGCTGCCATTCTGTGTCAGCTCGTGGGCAAGCTGCAGCAGGAGCGTGGACTTGCCGATGCCCGGAGCACCACCCAACAGCACAACTGAGCCACGCATCAAACCACCCCCTAAAACCCGATTTAACTCCTTTGAATGGAATTTGATTCTGTCGCCCGACGAAGAAGAAATCGAAGGAAGGCTTTGGAAGCCAGCCGTAGCTGCCAGCGGCTCCCTGCTATCATGGGATGATGCTTGCCACTGCCCGAGGCGCTTGGCTGACTCATTACGAGCCGAAGCCATGGAGCTTCGAAAATTGGAAGATCCGGCACTTGCCTCAATAAACTGTTTCAAAGTGTTCCACTCTTTACAAACATGGCACTGTCCGGACCACTGCACAAAGACGCGTGAGAAATCTCTCAGGAAGCTTGCAACGCTTGTCAGCCAACTCACTTTCTGGTGTTCGGCCCCACAGTCACTGCATACAAATGCCCGTTTTGCTTTGGACGAAGCAAAACGGACTGGTGGGTGTATGCAGAACAATGGCTTCGCTGGGATAAGCAAGCGCTCACTTCGGCTGCGAGCCAGTCTGGCTGTGGATCGAAGCATGGTTTGCATGGCAAAGGCTGAGCAAAGGACCCTGACAAGGGTGGCAACGCATTTGCATGTTTGTTGCTTGTCTTCAGACTGTTAAATAAACAGCATCACTCAATTTTGGAGCCGCCGCAGTCCAGCCGCGATGGAGCAGAGGGGGGGACGGGGGACAATGTGACTGACCGGAAGTCTGAACACATGAGGATCATGCTATTCACTGCGTTGATAGTGCCGGACACTTTGCCGCCTGTTTAGCCTACTTTTTGTTGAATTATCATCCCAAGCGCTACCGCCTACATAAACTGAGGCGGGCGAGCTGGTGGTGATTGCCCTCCTGCGTCGCTGTGCACGCGCCGCATTCCGAACGTCGGACGTTCAGGAATGCCCCCAGCGTGGTTGCTCATGATAGGTGTACTTTGCTGGTGCTGGAACACTGTGCTGCTTGACGAGTGATGGAGGGAAGGCACAGCAGTGGTTGACAGTGAAGGGCTTCCCAACAAAGCTGCCACAGCCCGGTCGTCGTAAGTGCTGGAGTTTTTGCCGATGAGCAGGTTGCGAAACATATCACTATGTCTGGCTGCAAAATCTTCCAACTCATACACGAAGTGAGCTCCTGGCGTCTTGGGCCAATCGTACTGCCACACGGGCGTGCCAGAAGCACACTGAACTCCACGAGCGCTGTACGCAGCAGCGTCGCTGGGAAGGCGTGTCAACGTCAACCTGCAATTCCAAGCCACATATTGCCTTGTTGTTCCAACTGTCAAGACCGTTGCTGTGATGCTTGTGCACGAGCTGGCTGAAAACCGCCACAAGTACGTCCCAAGCGCCGCTCCGGAAGCTTGCAGCTGGTGCAAAGCTTGGTTGTGATCTAGAAACCCCTGCAGCACTGGCATGGTGCTGCCAGGCACAACTTGGGGCCAAGTGCTCAGCAGTTTGGTTTTCATCGTCCCTAGCCACGGAATGAAGCAGTTCTGTAGGGCAGCTTGCACGGTCTCCAAGCTCACCTCTGACATGCGCGAAGTTGGGTTGGAGCGTGCATACGCCAGCACCCAGCCCACCATAGTGGTGATATCACCTTCTTGCAGCCGCCTCTGAGACAGCACCGTGGGCAACCTCGCCTGTGTGTACTCTGAGACCACGAAGCGCAGACTGGGCCCCCCAGCCGTCTCATGCTGCCCTGCTCCCGGTGCACACAGCGCGATGGCAGGAGTGTCTTGTGGGTGGCGCAGCAAGGAGAGCCATGCACTCCAGAGCAGTGGTGCGTCCACCTCGTGCTGGTTGTGTCTCAGGTCGAAGTCTGACTCGGAGACAGGCAGGCCCAGCCCTGGGGAGCTGCCCCCAGGAACAAACGACTGCTGCTGGGCTGGCTGCTGCTCAGAGTGAGCACCACTGCTGCCACCAGCTCCAGCCGGCGAAGACATGGCCCCGCTTAGCAGGGGAGGCAGCGGAAGTGTTGAGGTGCCAGCGGAGCCGCTCCCGGCCGGCTCCGGGGAGAATGGCGTGGAGGGAGACACAGACTCCAGCTGGTCAACCACCTCCTGGCCCAGCACACTAGCCTGCAGTGGCAGCTCCATTTTCTGTAGAATGCGGCCAGCTTCCAGCAGCAGTGCTTGGTGGTGCTGGTTGGGGGTACGCCCCTTGGCGGCCAGCACCCACTGGTGAATGGCCCGTGGGTTCCCACATAGGGCTTTCATCAGCTGCGAATTGCCCACCAGCTTGAAGTACTCTACCCTACGGTCCCGTGGTGGTACCATCCTGAGCTTTGTGGCAGGGAGATGCGTGCCCCACTCGTCAGGAGTGAGCGTGGAGGAGGCACGCTGGGTGTTGATCTGCCACTGCACAAGCATATGCTGGCCAGCATCCGCTGCAGCCAAGCCTGTGAGCTGTTCAGTATGGTGCCCCTCTAGCTGCCACGCTTGCCCCATGGGCTCCCGCGATGTAACGATGAGGCTGCACCGGTGAGCCTTCACCAAGCGGCACAAGAGACCTTCCACCGCCGTGGCTATGTCCTGCACCACGGACGCCTGCATGCCATGACGGCCCTCTACATCGCAGTGCGTGATCACAAACAAGCTCCCGCGCACGGCTGAGCCCAGCTTGTCAGCAGCATGGCGCAGCCCCCGTCGAGACAGCTCCGCCGCCGCAGGCACGTTCATGATGTCCAGCATTTCTTCCACCACGCGCTCCAGGGGGGAAGGGCCCTCTCCTCGGTGCCCGTGTGAAGACGTTGGGCGCTGTACAGTGCTGGCGATCTCAGCGGCGTCGAAAAAATACACCCCCCTGAACCCATTTAGCTCCGTGCGGTCAAACGCGAACTCAGCCAAGAATGTGGCCAAGGCAGCCTTGCCCACGCCAGGGGGGCCTGTAATGTTCAAGGATTGACACTTGTAGTTGGACCGCACCATTGAGTTGTACAGAGTGTACAGCAGCATGTCTCGCCCCACAAGCTGAGTGGCCAGGGGGACCTTGCCTGGCGTGAGGCGCCCTCCCTGCACGAATCTGCCCGGAACTATGTTAGGAAAGGGGACGTGGGCGTGCAATCTGCGCATTGAGTAGCATGCAGTTGGGCGGCTGCGAGCTGGTGCACGCTGCTGCTTACTTCTCCAATTCGCGCTTCCAGGCCTCAGAGTCTCGACCGCCCACATCTGACGAGGGCTCCGGCAGCAACAAAAACTTCTTCTCTTCCTGGTTTCTAAAGGCGCCCGCAACGACGTTGCAGGCAGCGAGGAACGCTACACCGACAGAGTAGGCCTGGGAGAAAGGATAGATGCAGCGGAGCGGCACTTCACAAGTGAGGCAGCCTTACATGCTCCAGCAGCAGCCCGTAGAAGTTTTTGGCGAACAGACGGGCAGCTTCCTGTATTTTAACGAAGAAATATTGATGCATGCTGTGCTGTAATGATCGCGTGAACCGCCTCTTACATCCATCACTTGCTCCTTGGCGTTGATGCAAACCACGTGAGGAGCTGCAGAATGTTGGCATTGACAATCGTGATTGGTTGCAGCTGCGGCAAACAAGAACTTACAACCCGCTTGTTCAAATACCCGCCCAATGTTGTAACTGTGGCACGCTGACACGAAGACTAGCGGTAGTGTGCCTCGTTCGTTCAGCAGGCTGAGGAAATCTCCCACCTGCTTTACAGTAATCTCGGTCAGCTGTCCATGCGAATCCTCACCGCACAGCTCGCCTGGCTCCCCGTGTCCTGAGTAGTGTAGAACGTCAATTTTGGTCGGCAAGGCGTTGGCGAATGTCTCGTGGCTCGCCACATGCTGCTCCCAAACTACGCTCTTGCCGGTGTCTTGCAGCTTGTCAATCAGTACGCTTTTTTCGTCGGCAAGGCTGAGAGGTTTTGCGACGGGAAAAATCACACTGCCTTGCTTTCGTACCAATGGTGCCGAATACATGTAGCAGAAGCGAGCGGCGCCATCAGAGGCGCTCGTCATAGCCGCAGCCATAGCTTGTCTGGGCCAAGCAGAAGTTTGGGCCACAAGTGAGTGTGTGGACGCACCAGTTCGGCCGTGCTGACTGGCCCAAGCACAGGTATGCACCTGCAGTTGTGAATTGACCAGGAAACATGCTTTCACAGCCACAACTTTCGTTTAGAACTGCTGCTGGCAGGCCTGGTCGCTCAGGGCGAGACATCTGTGCTTGGTGCAGGGGCCTCACAATTACACTTGAGACACTTCGCCTACAGCTCAATACAGCTCTGCACATGAGCGCATAACGATTAATATTCGCAGTAGAATCTACATTGTGGGCCCCGACTGAGGCCAATGGGCACCCCGCTCCGCTAGGGCAAGCTCACACAAAACAACGCAGCCACGGCAGCTTGGCCAGGGTGCCTGCTCCACGCACATCCCGGCGGCAGTGAATCCCTCTGATATGGTGTTACGTGTGCCAAGCTGCGCTACGTGTTGCAAAAGATCGCCCGTCTGGCTTCCGCTGCAGAGAGGGCCATGACGGGCAGTAGCTGGGCGTGCTGGACAATCTGGCGGGCTGCATGATAGCGAGCTGGGAGATGAGCAAGACGATGGTATACAAGATGCATAGGCCCAAGAATTGTCGTCTATGTGCCCAATGCATTGCAACAGAGTTGAAAACGGGTGGCAGGACACAATGGGGGGGCTGGCGTGGCCGCCGTCTATGCCTCAGGTGTGCTGGCAGCAGCAGAGCCCGCACAGTTGCCACGCATGAACGCACGAGTTGAGATAATGATGGACCCCTTCCCGTATGTGCTGGTACAGGTGAACAGCTTGTCGTGCTGTTTTACCCCTGGGGAGATGAGACCAACCGGCTCAGTTGTCTTGCACGGGGCATTGACCCAAAGATTTGATGTTTCATGACAATCTCGAGTTTGACAGAGCTCTGTGCCATAGCTGTGTCCTTGTGCCAGTCCTACGTTGACGCACCCTGGGGGAGTCTTCTTGTGGGGGTGGCGGGCCGAGCTGCGCGCAGCCGTCGAGAATTGCCCGTTATTTTCTGTGCCAGGCCTCAAATCATTCCGCCGGGTGCTGGTGATACCTAGGATCTACAACTGGTGTCACAGTACCGCGACGATGGGCACATCAAGCAAGCCGGGAACCGAGCCTTGTTGGTCTACACACAATAATCCCCTGGCCTTGCTGCCCAAACCTGAACTGCCGCAGCAGTTGCTTTCTGCAACTGTTTCGTGATTGGTGCTGCGGTAAACCTCTCACAAGTTTTGATATCCTGCATACCCCCCCCTCTGAGTGAGACCCCCTCCTCGTCGAGCGGTCTTGAGTCGGGATCGCTGGCTCTCCGCAGGCTCGAGGGAGAGAAATGGTAATAAATTGTGGGTTGATCTATGTAACCCACAACAGGGGTGGGTGGTCGGGAAAATTGCACGTGCTACGGCGGCTAGCCGAATGCACAGGCGAGGCACACACGCGTGGAGGCCTCGACAGAATTAGGATAAACAGAACTGATACCGACTGGCCAGACGTAGA
>Ga0307982_1000332_pt1 | contig 37251 bp, 21 predicted proteins | sample OrgLakmetagen989_FD_201847 | JGI IMG/M metagenome (GOLD analysis project Ga0307982, IMG submission 201847) | Saline water microbial communities from Organic Lake, Antarctica - #989 | ecosystem: Environmental > Aquatic > Non-marine Saline and Alkaline > Saline | place: Antarctica: Organic Lake... | reverse complement strand
CAGGCGCAAACCTGTTCGTGCGCAACCTTCCCAAGGAGTTCGGCGACCCCGAGCTGTACAACACCTTTGCCCCCTTCGGCAGTGTTCTGTCTTGCCGGGTGTTCATAGACAAGAACACAGGCCTCAGCAAATGCTTCGGCTTCGTATCCTACGACTCGCCTCACAGCGCCCAGTCCGCCATCGCAGGCATGAACGGTGCCATGATCGACGGGCGCCCCCTGCACGTGTCCGTGAAGCAGTCACGGGAGGTCGGCGGCGGCGGCGGTGGTGGTGGGCGGCCTTATTGAGACATTCCGCGCTTGGACGCTCAGTGCACACGCTCTGCACCAGCATGTGCATGCGATCGGCTGACCCATCTCCAGGGAGCAGGGCAGCCGTGCCCCCCACCACCCGGGTCGCCGCACCTGGGCATGGGCATGGGCATGGGCATGGGCATGGTGGGGGGGGGAGGGGCGTCACTGCAGCGCAGCAGTGCAAATGCACACACAGTAGAGCTCCCTGGAATGAATTTGCCCCGCCTCAAGGCGTTTCTGCTCATGCATCGGGGGCTGTGCCATTGTTGACAGAGGGGGTGGCAGGAGGGGGATATGGGGGGGCCTTGACGTTCCCGCGACTGCACCAGCTCACCTCGCCTGTGCAGCACCAAGCTTTAGCAAAGTCCCACCCACACAGGTGCCGCTTGAGTGCCTGCTTCGCTCAAGTCAGCACGGCTACTTGACCAGGCACAGCAAGGGACTATGCCTCGGCTGATGCAAGCCTGGGCCGTAACGGCAGCCCGCGCTGCTGAGAAACGCCACGGCAACGCACATGCACCATCTGCACAACAAGACAGATATGCCCCAGTTCGTGCAGCTGTGCAGCGCGACCCCTGGGCTCAGGATACAAGTACTAGCTCGCTGAAACGCCGGCTGCCCTCTGGTCGCAGCGACCATGGGAGAGGTCTCGAGGCTGCACGTACCAGCCACACTAAGCCAGGAAAAGTGCATAGGATGGGGCACAGCAACACACCAAATGGTGTAATTGTCGTCAATGCAGCTCAAACGGCAGCTCATGGCGGCTTTCTGGCGCCAGAGCAGGTCGCTTCAGCCCAGCCTATGAAGCATGTCCAGCTGCCAAGTATGACTCCACACAATAGGCCCGCAAGTTTACAAAGGCGACGAAGGGGCCCTCTTGCGAGACAAAATGCCGAAAAGTTGGCATCAGCGGAAGCTTCAAGCGCTGCTCAGCGGGCTTTGGAGGCGAAAGTGGACGAGGCCGCGTCAAGAGCTCAAATGGTCGCAGCGACCAAGGCACGACACGCTGAGGCGCAAATGGCGTTGAATGGGCAGCGACGAAGCGCCCGCCGGCTTCAAGCTGCACTTGCATTTGAGTCACACACCGCAAAGGCACGCGCAGCGGCCTTTAAGCGCTTCCAGCGGTCAGAGGCGGCGGACACGCTGGCAGTCCGCCGAGAAGCGGAGCGAGAAATCAAACAAGCCGTCAAAGTGAAGCAGGCGGCTGCGCACCAGCTGCAGCAGCGAGAGCAGCGCCAGGCCCGAATGGATGCAGAGGCGATGGGGCGAGCGGCAGCCGCCGAGCGTGTGGCCGCCGCTGCTGCCGTTGAGCAAAAGCGCGCCGAGCGGCGAGCCATGGCTGTGGAGAACAAAGCCTTGCTGCGGGCAAAAGCTGCCGCCCAGCAGCAGGAGCGCCTGGATGAGCAGCACCAGAAAGACATGGCAGTCACCATTGCAGCCCGAGCAGCAGCCCGGCGGGAGGAGGAGGTGAAACGCACCAGGGCATTCAAGGAGCGGCAAGTTGCGCTGGAGGCATTTATCACCCGGGATTGGAAGGCAGAGGCAGCTGCAGCGCATGCAGCTGAAGTGAAAGCCATGAAGCAGCGTGCCCTGGATGAAGCGGCAGAGGAGCGATCTTCGAAACGCACAGCAAAAGTAGCAGCTGCAGCAGTGCAGGCAGAAAACCAGCGCAGGGCAAAAGCCGCCTTGAGGTTGGAAGCCCAGGAGGCACGCACTGCCGTGGAGCAGGGCTGCGTCTTTCATGCTGCAGCCGCCCGAGACGCAGCCACTGCAAAGCTGAAATCACGGCAGGCAAAAAAACGCGGCCAACAACAGCTGAAGCAAGAGCTGGAAGCAATGCAGAGGCTACACTACCATGCAAAAGCCGTGGCTGAGACAAATGCAACGGTGCAGGCAACAGCTATGCACGCCCACCGGAACCCTCATGAGCGAATCACCAGCGGCCTAAGCATGTCCATGGGGGCTGCCAACACAGGAGGCCAGCCCTCACAAGTTCATCACAGGCACGTCCGCCTGTGGTGATGCTAGTCAAAGCTCCAAATCGTATGTTGCGTCCCCATGTGGCTTTCAGGGGGGGGGCGGAAGGGGGGGCTGGACAGGAGGGATGGGGGGAGGCTGTGGACAAGCTGACCGCGGCAGCGTGTACACCTTGGGGAATAACGAAGGCGGATCTCTCACAGCATGTGCCAGTGACACCCAGCAAGTTGGTGCACGGGTACCAGTGCCTCGTGCTTACTCACGCCCCCCTATAGGTGGCGCCCAGCGGGGGGGTGTCTTCCTGTCCAACTGTGCTGAGCTGGTGAGGATGTACCTTACGCTGAGACACTGAAGGCAAACAGCATGAACAGTGGTGAACATAAGAGTCCGAGCTATACCTGGCGAGTGCAACATGCGCAACACGCCGTCAATTTGGCTCCCCCGTCCTCTCACAACCACCGGTATGGGAGGGCAGGCACCCCTCTTTCTGCAGCCATGCAGTTGACAGCGTGCGGGCTAAGCGAATTGGTCAATTTTCAAAAGCTGCTCACCAAAAATAAGCTATTTCACTGCTCTATCTCAACGTACTCACAGCCCTAGCTTTGCGATTGAGTCCTCGCTGGGTACCTCGGAATATCGCAATTCGACAGAAAGTGCACTTCAGCAACTCAATTTCATTTTTCCCGCTCACTTGCCGAGGTGTGAGCTGACCAGAGCAGGATCCCTGTTTTCACCTGTACGTAACCTATTCTTGTTATTCTCTGTGTGAATTTGCGTACTGTTTCAAAGTTGTGCTTGCGCTGCTACTGAGTCCTGCTGCTGCCCGTGTCTGCTTCTCTGTACCACTTTTGTCTCAACAGCGACCCTTTATGCAGGCGCTCATGCCGAGTACAAAAATAATCTGCAAAATGACGCTTTGCGTCGTCTTCATGCTGGTTTTGCTTGGCACAGCATCAGCATTTGAGGCGCAATTCGACTTTGCCTCATACTCCACGCCCGCCGACACGAGCCCTGGTGCTGCAACGGCCTCTGCTTCAACTCTGCACATTCTTGATTCGAATGTATCAAGCATGCCATGGAATCTACATTCATCTCAATATGCGTCAGCTGCAACCGACCTTTGGCTGTCAGCTCAAGACCCAAGCAGCAGCATCTCTGACATTTCACTCCATAGCGTGAAACTCTCCTTTTTTCAAACTTCATTGCGACTGGACAGCAACATCACAATGCACGGCAATCTGGAAACAGGCAGTAGTGGGGGTTCTATTTCAGCTTTTGCGCCGTATTCTGCTTCATGGGTTGTCTCGGCATATGTAAATTTCAGCACAGTCGACCCTGAAGTAGTTTCCTCGCGTGGCGACCAGCTCCAAAATGCCTCTTCGGCACACTTCTTCATCAGGGATGCCCATAAATCCCTGCAATATATCCACCTGTCTCAGTCTGCAAATATCATCGCCATCCTGCGCATGCAGTGGACAGATGCGCAGCCTGAGGCCACCGTCACATGCCAGCAGCTGCACGCCTGGCGAGGGCGCCGGTGGGAGGCACTGGATGGCCCCCGCCTGTGCAGTGGCTTCATCCAGGGACACCCCGTGGTGCCATACAGCACACCTGATGGTGTCAATATCACAGTGCCCGAGGGTGGCATGTCCCCCCAGTGGTGGTCCTCCCTCCGCCAGCACAACGTCACCGCTGTGGTGCACATGCCGCTGCAGGATGTGCTGCTCAGCTTCGCCCAGTCCGCGGCGCTGCAGGATGCCCAGGGCGCCACCAGCGCCCAGATACATGTGCATGGCGTGCTACACGGTAGCGTATCCTCGGCGGGCCTTCGTGGTGGGCGCCTGAATGCCTCCCTCTCAGCAGTGCAGGCACCGCTGGCCATGGCGCCCCTGTCCCTGGGGCTGCCTTGGTCCACTGCAGTGTACCCCCGGTCCATGGCCATCGCTGCAGTATCTGCTGGAGATGAGCATACTTGTGCTATCTACATCGGGGGCCGCGTCAAGTGTGTCGGAAATGGCGACAAGAAGCTCATACTGAATTTGGGTGTTGGCAAGCTCGGCTACGGCAGCACGTACAGCTGGGGCCAGGCGGAGAGCCTGGCAGACACCCCCTTTGTGCAGCTGCCAGGACCAGCTGTGCACATCAAGGCTAATATGTTTCACACGTGTGCAGCACTGCTGTCGGGGGACTTGTACTGCTGGGGCGACAACTCCCTGCAGGTGCTTGGGTATGGAGTGACAGTGGGGGTGATTGGCGATGACGAGACGCCTGCCTCCGTGGGGCCCGTGCCGGTCAGTGGGCACACTGTGGCCTCGTGTGGGGGGCAGTCACACACCTGCGCTCTAAACGATGCGGGTGTGGTGGCATGCTGGGGCTTGAATCAAGACGGCACCCTGGGCATCGGGTCGTCAGCCCCCGTGTTTTCTGCCAGCCTGGCGCAGCCTGTGCCGCTACTGGACGCAGCTGTGGATATCCAGAGCGGTCTGCGCTTCACATGTGCGCTGCTGCAGTCTGGCGAAGTACAATGCTGGGGCTTTGGTGCCTCGCAGACGTCCTTATCGGGAGGAGCGGGCCAGTTGGGATACGGCAACACCAATACCATTGGTGCAGTGAATACGCCGGCTGATGTGGGAGCAGTGCCGCTGGGGGAGCCTGTGGTGCTCATGGCTGTGGGCCAGTGGCATGTGTGCACCCTGCTGCTGGGGGGCGCTGTGCGCTGCTGGGGCGCCAACCAAGACCCCGAAGTGACGCCCAGCATACCAGAAATTGTCCCTGGGCGAGGGCGACTGGGCCTGCAGCTGGACGAAAGCATTGGTGATGATGAGCCAGTGACGGATGCCCCGCTGCTGGATGTGCCTCTGGCGGCAGGGGAGGCTGTCGTGGGCATTTCTGCTGGGTATGCTTTCAATTGCCTGCTGACATCCACTAGTAGGGTGTGGTGTTGGGGTGGGGACAACTATGGCAACATGGGCCATCCTTTCAGGGTCAGAGATGATGAATTCGGCTTTCGGGGGGCGTACTCTACCGCGAGGCAGGCCTTTGCCCGCGGGCCCGTGTCCCTGAATGGCCGTGCAGTGGCCATCACTTGCGGGCAAGTGCACACCATGGTGCTGCTGGAGGGAGGCATGCTGCAGCACTTCGGAACCATTACTTTTGGTCGTGCGGGCGTGCAGTACGCAGTGACAGCTCACCCCGGTCGCGGTGACGTGCCTTCATCATTTGGCATTGTGGACGCCGGGTACACAGCCCCCCTGCGCTTGGCCACCCAGCTGCCCCTGCAGCAGCCGCAGTTCCACCGGTATGTACAAGTGGCAGCGGCGGACGGGTTCATTGAGCGTGCATGTGCTGTGGACCAGTGGGGCGCCTTGCTATGCTGGGGTGACAACACAGGCGAATATGAGCTTGGGGTGGCGGCGCTGCTTGCCGGCAGCTACGTGGGAGATGATGAGTGGGCCCTGCGCCGCAGCGGCCTGCAGGTTAAGAAGCGCGTTACCCAAGTGGCCATGGGCTGGTACCATACGTGCTTCATTGACGTGGATGACGGGCTGTCCTGCTTCGGGGGTGGCTTCTCCGGCAAGCTGGGTTACGGCGGCTGGTCCGATAAGCATGCTGGCGAGGCTGTGCTGCTGTCCTCCCTGGGGGCTGTCCGGCAGGTGGCTCTGGGACAGCAGCATACTTGTGCGGTGTCAATCAGTGCCCAGCTTTACTGCTGGGGCAGCTCTTTGCACGGTGCCATCGGGCGCAGCTCCAGTGCCTCCTCCCCGCCCAGCACCCCCGTGGCGCTGCTGGGAGCAGTGGCACATGTCAGTGCTGGATCCTACTATACATGCGCCACGCTGGTGACTGGAGAGATACAGTGCTTTGGGCTAGGTGCCAATGGCCGCACAGGATACAATGATGAGCTCAGCAGCAACAGCTTCCCCAACTCTTTGAGCGAACTGAACGCCAGGGGGGCGGTGCCAGTGTCGGGCTCAGAGCCGGCCATCATGACCGCCACGGGCACTGACCACACCTGTGCCTTGTTTGTGGATGGCTCTGTACAATGCTGGGGCTCTGCTTTCAATGATGAATTTGGATTGATCGGCGGGGGCAAGCTTGGATACGGCCACGGTCGCGAGGTGGGGTCTGGCACATTGAGCAGCAGCAGCCTGCAGGAACAAGGCAAGAATGATATCGGCGAGGCAGTGGTAGGGCTGGAGCTATCAGACCGCCACAGCTGCGCCATCCTTGCGTCAGGCGGCCTCAAGTGCTGGGGCGGCGGCATGTCTGGATCGCTGCTGCAGCCCCACCTGGACAATATCGGAGATGACGAGACACCTGCCAGTGTGCCACCAGCCCGCATGGCAGCTGCAGTCATAGATATTGCCACAGGTAAGACATTCACGTGTGTGGTGCTGCAGACTGGTGCCATGGACTGCGTGGGCAATGCAGGCGACGGGGCGCTGGGTATGGGCACCACACAGTCCACCGCCAGCAAGGGTATCCCCTGGTACACCACTCTAACGCAGCGGTACGCAGTGGATCTGTCATCACACCTTGCGCTGGGCGGCATCAGTCCTGCACTCACAGTGCTTGGCAGCAAAGCCGCCTGGCGCAGCATCACCGAGGTGCGCTCCTGTGCCGCCTGCAGCATGTCCGCCCTGCACTCCCTGCCGCAGTGGCTGCTGGGCGCCATGCGCGGCGCGCATGCGGTGGACATGCGGCTGCCTGCAGCTGCCACAGGCATCCGGTGTGCCTTCAATCTGCAGCCTACTGTGTGGGCCGTGGACATCTGCGACGTGTCCGAGGGCTGCACCCGGGATGGCGTGGCGGATGACTCCACAGTGCTCTTTGCACAGACATGTGCTTGGCCAGCTGAGTGGACTAGTGGTAGTCCACTGCGCATCGCGGCTGTGAGCAGTGCCAGCAATGCGTCAGCGCCTGCAGTGGTGCCAGCGGTGGGTGCCGTCCAGGTGCGAGTGCAGGGCAGCTTCTGGGCACTATCGCTGGTGTCTGATTTAACGAGTGCCTTCAGGGTGCTTGTTGGCAACATGGAGTGTACTGGTAGCCGGCTGCTGAGCACCACTGTACTGGTGTGCAGTGCCCCAGCCTTGCCAGTCCAGGATGTGTCTGGGGGTGTACCGGTGACCCTGGAGCACGGCTTTGACGGCTTGCCCAATCCTGTCATGCCCGATGCTGCCACGGCTGCCAAGTGCGTGGTGCATTATCTGCCGCCGTTCATATCAGCGCTGTCCCCGGCGACAGGCATGGGCATCGGTGGCGGCATGCTGCAGGTGAGAGGGGAGCACCTGTGGGGGGGCGCCTCCTCTGTTGCCCAGCCCCAAGTGTGGCTACACAGCAGCTCGTCGGCGCAGTCACCTGCAGCGCAATGTGCAGTGACTCAGACGGCTGCATCCAGCGTGCAGTGCTCTGTGCCCGCTGGGCAGGGCTCCCTGTGGGTGCGCCTGTGTGTGGGGGGGCAGTGCAGCGGCCTGGAGCGTCTGCAGTACATAGTGCCACAGCTGACTGCTGTGCAGCCATCAATACTGCTGTGGGGCCCCAGTGACACATCTGTACCAGTGTACGTGAATGTCACCATCAGCGGCAGCAGCTTGGCTGCGGCTAGCAGCTCCGTGCGCGCAACGGTGGCGGGGGCAGCCTGCGGGTCAGTGACTCGTGTGTCTGCAGAGACACTGCTGTGCATCGGACTGGACAGTCGTCACCTGGATGCAAGTGCACCCACTGGTGATGTACAGCTGGTAGTGGTGACTGCTGCCGGTGAAGAGCTGGCCGCTGTGCTGCGCTCATCTGTGCGTGTGTACGGTGAGGTGTCCGTATCTGGCGTGCGTGGGGTGCCGCTGCCCAATGGTGGTGGGCTGCTGTCTATATCAGGACTGGAGCTGGGACGCACCGGGCCAGGATCCATGGACATTGCTGCTGTGAGTCTCGCGGGTGGTTCAGTGCACTGCGTGGTGCAAGCAGTGACAGCTCAGGGCGTCGCGTGCACTGCGCCAGCAGGCGTGGGCACTCTGTCCCCTCTGATAATTACTCGCGTGGGGGGTGCCAACACGTCGCTGGTAGATGCATCGCTTGCATACGAGCGCCCTGTGGTGGCCACTGTGGCGCCGGCATCACTGCTTGTGGGCGTGGCTGGTACAGTGTGGGATGCCAACGTCACCATCACTGGCTCAGGCTTCGGCTCACGATCCACCGTGGCACCAGAGACCATATCAGTGACTGTGGGTGGCCATCCCTGCAATGATGTTGTGCATGCATCGAGCAGTAGTCTTCTGTGCATGCTGAGTGACACATCACTTCTGGCGGAGGCGCCGTCCCCTGCACTGGTCTTGGTGACCGTGGGTGGGCAGGCGCCCATCAGCAGCCCCAGCATCGCCCTTGTGAAGCAACCCACCATCACAGCTGTGCAACCAGCAGTGGTGAGTGCCGCAGGTGGCGCTGTGATCACTGTGCTGGGCAGTGCCTTAGGCGCCGGGCTGCAGCAGCACGTGGCAGGCGTCATGGTGGGCGCTGCCGCCTGCACTGTGCTGTCCGTCTCGCCAAGTGGCAACAGTCTCACATGCACGGCACCGAGCCTAATTGCGGCTGCTGCTGTATCTGCTGCCGTCACTGTGCAGCTTGTGTCTGGCGGTGCTGGGCAGCTGCCGGGTGCGCTGCTGTACACACAGCCCGAGTTGCTGCGGGTGCAAGGCGGCAGCATGTCTGTGGCAGCTGCACCGGGACTAGTGTTTGCCACTGTGACTGCACAGGGCTTGGCACTGGGCTCCATTGCTGTGCCCGGCAATGGCAGCATCACCATCGGGGACGTGTCCTGTGGTGACGCTGGCGGCTGGGTGCAGTTGGCACCCAGTGGTCGCACCTTGTCCTGTGTTGGGCTGGACACGGGGCGACTGCCAGCAGTGCCCGCTGGCGATGTGCGCATTGTGCCTCTGCAAGTCACCACCAATGATGGTGTGCAGGTGTCACTGTCAGATGCCGCCACGGTGGCGCTATATGGCCCACCCACCATCAGCCGCCTGGCGCCCGCCCAGGCTGCTGTGGGCGCCACAGTGAGCATCATCGGCGCCAATATGGGCTTGAGCAGTGATGATGTGGTGGGTGTCTCCTTTGGTGCTGTGCCCGTGCCCCTTGCTGACTGGCAGCGCTCCAGCAGTGGCAGCATCACTGTTCTTTCGGTGCCATCTGCCGACAGTCGAGATGTTGATGCACTGGCGGATGCAGTCGTGACGGTACATCTACGTAGCGGTCACACCGCCAGCACCTCCATGGGAAGTGGCTTCAGCTATGATGTGGCCCCTGAGGCGCCCCTGACAGCTGCCGCCATGCCCTGCGCGTACCGAGACGACAGCGGTACTGCCCGTGTGGCATGGCTGTGGGAAGATGATGACGTCACACGGCTGACGCCGGTGACGGCATGGGTGGTGGAGCTGAGCACTGTGCCGTGGTTTCGGGGCGCTGGCGATGGCGCCATCATCACACGAGTGCTGGCTGCTGACAGCAGCGCACCAGGCGAGGTGATTGTTGGCTCTACACCAGTGGCGGCATGTGCTGGTGTGGTACTGCCTCCGGCTGATGCTGCCCAGGGCAGCTTCAGGGTGGTGGATGTGCGCGTGCTGGATGCCCCTGTGGCACCTGTGTGGGTGCGCGTCAGGGCAGCCACTGATGCATCACAGCAATCGCTGTGGGGCCCTGCCTCTGCGGTGCGCGGTCCGCTATTCAGCTCCTGCGACATCAGCCAGTACTTGGCAACGCAGTACGCTGCCCGGAGCAAGTGGTCTGCAGCGATCTGTCGCCCATGTCCAGTGGGTGGTGTGTGCGAGGGGCGCCCCTGGGAGGGCATGGGCACCAAACCAGGGTACTACCGCGTAGGGTGGATGCAGGATGCCCTGTATTTTGAGGCGTGTCTCAAGCCCGAGTTCTGTCCCGGAGTGGGCAATGTCACTGTGTCACACGAGGCCCTTGGGTACTTGGAGGTGCAGTGGTCGCACCCAGCGTATGCAGCGACGCACGCCCTGCAGGTGTACAACTACACCGCAATGGAGGCCACGTCAGCCGGCGCCGGCCGCAGACTACAGAATGCAGGAGAGGTGTATGTGCCGCACCCACTGCTGCCCACAGCCTTCAAAACTGAATCGCTGCGCGTGCATATTCCCGTGGAGGTGTTGCTTCCCAACTCCAGCGTGGCTGTTTCGTCACCTGCGGGATCAACAGCAGTGGTTAGTACCATTGCAGGCGACTCATCCTGCACACTGGGTCACACTGGCCCGCTTTGTGCAAAGTGCTCCCATGGCTACGGTCGCCTGGGCTCATCCCAGTGTGTTCAGTGCGTTGGGGGCACGAGTCGTGCTGTGGGGCTGTTATTTGTGTTCTTTTTGGTCATTTCTGCCGCAATTGCCTGGCTGTTGCGCGGCCAGATCATCACACGCGGAGTGAACAAGAAAGCCCACAGTGTCGTCAAGAAGCTGCTGCTGACACACGTGCAGCAGACATCCCTGTTGCTGGCATTTGACCTGGAGTGGCCCTCTCCCTTCTCTGTTGTGCTCGAGGCGTCCGACACAGCCTCTGCCGCAAGCAGCTCCTTTGTCAGCCTGGACTGTGTCGGAAGTGATGGAAGCACCGCTTCCGGCATGTCGGCGTTCCGCATGCAGGTGCTGGCCACGTTGATAGGTCCGGTTGTGATTTTCCTGCTGGCTGAGGCCATTTTCGCCTTGCTGTGGAAGGTGGGCAAGCTGACTCAGTCCGAGGCATACCGTCGCATGCTCATTGCCTGCGTCGTCATCGGGTATTTGTTTTACACCCCACTTACACGCAGCATCATGCAGCTGTTCACCTGCGTCACCATTGGGGGGCAGTCTCGCCTGGTGCAAGACTACTCCGTGCTGTGTGATTCTGCTGCCAATAATGGATGGCGATATGGCTTTGGGCTGCCGCTGTTGATGTTGGTGGTGGTCGGCATCCCCAGCGGCCTGTTCTGGTTGCTGCACCGCAGCCAAGACCAGCTGTACACAAGTGATTGGCACCGAAGAACGCTCGGCTTCCTGTTCCTGGGATACAAGCCAGAGTTCTACTGGTATGAAATTGTCATCATGGCGCGGAAGGCTGTGTTTGCGATGATCCTGGTGGCACTGTATCCCCAAGGCCTCCTGTGGCAAATCGCCATGGCAATGATGGTGATGATGATCTCCATCACTGTGTCAGCCAGCTTCAAGCCGTTCTCGGAACCGTTGTTCAACCACCTTGATGTGGCGTCGCTCATGCTGAGTATGGCCACCGTGGCTGGGGGTGCCATGCTGCTGCAGGCGCAGCTCGTGGACCAAGCAGCGAGCGACGCGACCAGCGACAGCGCTGTGGCAAATGTGCCCACCTGGCCGCATTACGAGCAGGCAGGGCAAGCCGTGACGGTGCTGCTTACGGGGTTAAATGTCGTCTTCGTGGCTGTTCTGGTTGTGTGGATGTTCCGGTCTCTGTATAAAAGCGAAGTGGCGCCTCGCATTCACCGCGTCACGTTGGCTCGCAAGCCCTCTGGGCACAAGCTACACAGCAAGCTGGCCAAAGAGCGCCGAGCCAAGACGGCTTCCTGGCGCCAGGGCAGTAGCACAGCCACCAGTAGCTCAATGGCAGCGAACCCCTTGCGTGGCGAGGGAGCTGATAAGGGGGGGGCGGGTGCTGCACCGGTGTCGGGGCTGCTTGTGCAGGCAGCGCTGCGGGGCAAGCTGCGGGGCGGGGGCGCTGACCAGAAGCGTGGGGCGTCTCGTGTGGCACATGGGCTGGAGGGAGCTTCAGGTGTGAACCCTCTCGTGTCAGCTCGCAGCCCCACGGCGCCGTCCAGCGGGGGGCAGGGGCTGGGGGGACAGTTTGGGTTTAATGCTGCAGACAAGCTGGCGCCACTGCCGGCTGGGGGGGGCAGCGTGCTGCGCCCCGCGTCCTCTGAGTCAGTGAGCAACTCTGACTCCTCCCCTCCTGATGACCGCGCCCAGCGCTTGCGACAAATGCAGATGCGTGGGTCCTTCCGGAATGTGCGAATGTCCATTGCACGCTAGCTGCAGTGGCACATGGGTACTGTGGGCTGGCACTTGAGGTGCTTGCATGGGACACGGGGGGTCATTTTTGATCTGAGTGTGAAGCTGGTCCGGGTCCGTGGGCCCCATCCACCACGCCTTCTCCTGCGGTATGCTGGTGGTTCCTCTGGATGTTCTTCGGCCAGATCAGCATACAGAACAGTTTCTGTGCATGGCGGCACTCGTACTATTACTGGTGCTATGCCGTGCAAATCAGCGAGGTTTCTTGGAAACTGCTGAACGGCTGCGGCGTTTTCCAAAATTTTCAAGCTACTAAAGCACCCCGGAGCATTCAAAGGCTATTCATAACAGTGAGATCCTATGGATTTGCCGCCCATTTTTGGGACACACGTCAAGTTGGTACCTTCGCGTGTTACCTACTTCCAAATGTTCTCCGCCCGCACCCGAGTGTGACCGCATTCCAATGTTGATGCTGCCCGCCTGGCAGGTGATTGGCACCTTAATTACAAGCAAAAGAGATGAAAGACTCATGATGAATACTTCTTACTGAGCTGAGCATTTTATTCACTGCAAGCAAACGGGCTGGCGGAGGTCCACCCCTGCCACCTGGAACCTGCCCAAGTGGGCAGCTTTTTGTGTGTCTGGATGAAAGGTGTTCTACTCGAGTAAGCAAACCCAGTGTCTCTTGCATGTCAAAATAAATCAAGCTCTATGGGCATCTTGACCAGTCATGCCTGCAATGGGCGACACCTGTGCAATATCGCTACAAGTTCTTCCCAGCTCTGTGGAAGCAAGCGTTCCCACATGCATCATCCTAATCATGCAAAACAGTATAGGCATGCATATAGCAAGAGGAATGGTTAAAACCGATACAGAACCCTCCCCTGCCAGGGAAGCAGACGCGAGGCTGGCCGTCGAGCCTCCAAACAACGTTCCCCATGGCCAGACGGCCAAGCTGGACATGCTCCGCGAGAGACGGCCGGGAGGAGCTCCTCCTTGGTTTTGCCTATGTCAGCGTCATTTGAAGGCCAGCAGGAGCAATGCATGGTCTTGACGGTGGTGTTAGATGTTCAGTTTTCTCAACAGTGTGGCTGCTGCGATTTTGGGATGCGCGCGTTGGAGCTGCTCTTACCGTTCAAGACGCGGGGAAGACGCACCCCGCCCCCAGGTTGCTGCCGCAGCAGATCTCATCAGCAACCAAGAGATGCATCGGCATAGAAAATACACTACACACACGTCGGAAAACACAGTTATCACTACAAAAACTCTAATAGGGTGGCTGCTTCTGCTGCGCGTGCGTTGCAATCGCTTTGCCGTGATGGCTGCTGTGGGAAGACCAGTCGTGTCCGGCAGGCGCTCAGCTCCGGCTTTCAGCATGGGCGTCCCTGCAGACGGTAGCATCAAGCGAAGGGTGCCATCTCAGCCATCACCAGGGCCAGGAGATTACAGTGCAACACATGACTTCGCGAGTGTGCCTGTACTGTCGCAGCACAGATCGCCGAGTGGTGCGGCATTTGGAGCCAGTCGCAGCAGCCGCGGTCTCCCATCAAGTTCACAAGCTGCATCAAGTCCATCACCAATGCAGTACAACGTGCAACTGTCTTCAACAAGTCGTCAAATGAACAGCCGCTTTTCGTCTTCGCCGGCGTTCTCCATGGGTGCAGCTGTCCCCGCAAAGGTAAGCACCGAGCTGTTGGTCGCACAGCGATGGGCGCATTTGTCAAGCAAGCTCACCTCCATCGCTCGCAGGCATCCACCAAAGACAGCACAGGCACACGTGATGCCCCGCATGAATCATTACCTGGACCTGGGCAGTACAGTCCTGAAGCTGTGTCGGCCCTGGGGCGGGTGCGGGTGGCGGGGCAGGCCCCCTCACCCCCCTCATTCAGCTTCGGGGCGCCCGGCACGCGCTTCGGCACTGCAGGCGGGCGCAGCCCCATCACCCGCATAGACGCACCCCTGAGTCCCCCCCTGGATGCTGCTGTGGGCGCCGTGAAGCCCTCTGCGGCGGCGTTCTCCTTCGGCCGCCCCCCGGCCCTGCAGCCACAGGCAGGCCACACACTGCGGCGTAGCTCCGCGGCGCAGCAGCAGTCCGCTGTATCCCCCATTGCCAGTGCCCTTGCAGATGGCTTTGGGCGCCAGGTTCTATCCAGTCGCAGATCCGCAGCTGGATACTCCATCAGCACGGGGCCCCGGCGAGGGGGGGGGGCTGCGGCTCGGGACAGGGAAGATTCCCCTGCCCCGGGGGACTACCAGTCTGTGTTGCCAGGCAGCATTGCCACTGCAGGGCGGACACACGTGAGCAGCATCAGTCCCTTCAAGAATTCCCCCCAAGCCTCGTTTGGCACTGCACGGCCCCACCAAGCGCGCAGGGGTGCGACCCTGTCGCAGTTGGAACAGCATTCTCGGGAAGCTGCAATTGAAGCCAAGCTGGTGTCGGCAGCGCTTCGGCGTAGCGCCCGTAGCAGACCAGAGGGGGGGGGCACCACTGGGTTGGGGAGGGGCTTCGGGTCGTCCCCTCGCGAAGTGGGGCGTGCATCAAAGCAAAAACAGGTACGTACGCAATCATGCAGATGCACACATTCTGTGTATTGCATTTTCTATGTTTGCATGATTTCCATCATTGCAGGTCTCATCTTCTCCTGGGCCCGGCGCATACAGCTTGCCCAGCGCCATGGGGGCTGGTTCTGGAGCAGGAAACCCCTTTTCAACAAGCACCAGCAGCGGCCCAAGTATGGGGGTGAAGGGTGGCTTCACGGGGGACAGATCTGCTAAAAGCCTGTCCGACGCGGCACACTCCCCCGGCCCAGGGGAGTACTCCCTGGACGCTGTCGCGAGGGGGGTGAAGGGGGGTAAAATTGCACCACTCGCCAATATCTCACCTCGGCGCAAGGCTGCAGTGCAGAGCCCCCCAGGGCCTGGGGAGTACCACACAGGGCTGCTGGCCGGGCTTGGTGCCTCCCGCACAAGGGCCCCTGCATTTTCCCTGGGAGGCAAAGCCAAGATTGGCGCAGGCAAAGGGAAGCACAGAGAGGAGTCGCATAGCACTGGTTTAGCGGTAGAAGCTGTTGACACAGCGGCTGTGCGCAGCATGCTGGGGCGGCAGGTGGAGGGGGGGAAGGCCTCCTCCCCAGCGTTTGGCTTCGGCTCTGCGCGCCGCAGCACGGATGTGCCAGCAAGTGACACCCCTGGGCCGGGGGACTACATGTCATCCCGGGAGATTGAATCCTTTGTACCGCCGGAGCGCTCTGCAGCTGTGCGCTCGGCTCATGCCAAGTATGCCCTGCTGGAGAGGCAGAGGCTGCTGCCGAAGGCATCGCCGAAACGCAATCCGGTTCGCAAAACTACCAACATGTAGCATGTGCATGTCGTTGCTTGTTTGTTTTGTTGGTGTCCAACACTAACGGGTCCAACGTCGCCAACGTTGCCACCCCTAGCAGCCCTAACTGCATACATTCATCGATTCAGGCATCCAGAATTGGTTCGGGTGATGAGGTTGAATTCTAAACTTTATCAAACAGATTATCTCTCCATTTCCCTGTGATATCATGTGAGTGTTCAGTTTTTTATTGGCGCAGTGACTGTTTGGCGTGTTCGTTGCCTCAAATACATGCATCAAAACATTTTGTTTGACACTGTCAAGCCCATCTACAAGACAGAAGCACAGCAGGCTATAACAAATCCGTTATACTCTCATAATCCGCGCCAAATTTGTGCTGAACTTGGCTGCCAGCTACTTTTGAGGCTGTTTGCTGTTGGTTGCATGCGAACTCAAACAATTTCTCATTTGCAGACACTCCTGCCGTCGTCTTTGAGCCAACCAACGATCTTGAAACACCATGAACACTGAGATGTTTTCCCAAGGGCTGGCCCAGGAAACTCAAATGTCTACAGAACCAATGCTTAGCAGCAAAACTCAAAGTCTAGCCCTGTCACGGTCACCATGCAACGCACTGGCTGCTAATACATCAAGACGCATTAGTCTCAACAATAATGACGCGACTGCACGCTTGATTTTTACAAACCCCGCAACGAAGCCTCTGGAGGGAGGCTCCGCCACTATTTTTCTGCCCCAAGCTGCTGATAGCTGCGTTGAGATTGTTGAGCCAGCCCGTTCAGCATGTCTTCAGCCCCAAGCGAGCCAAGGAATGGAAGCTACGGCAGCGCTCCGCACTAAAAACAATGGATTAAGTCATACTTATGAGGATTACTTCCCTGTAAGAAATATATGCCGAGAGAACTCTTCACGCTGCTCTACTTGAATTTCGAATCACAGGCCTTGCAGCTCAGCCCAATTCAGGACAGCAACCGCCTGCACTGGCAGGACCACGAGGAAAGCAACGATGGTAAGCGACGCCAAGCTTGCATTGCTCGCCACACAAGCATTCCACTCGCCCACAGAAGCCTTGGTGGCGTTGGCTGCTCAGCTGCAGGGGCCAGCCACTTGCAGCACCGAGGAGGCCGTGGGCCACGAGAGCCCTGCGATCCACGTGGATGCAAGCGACTCTCTCAGTGCACGTGTCTCTCCTACAGTGGCTAGCCAGCAGGCAGACCTGGCTCGTATGGTGCGCCGCCTAGCAGCCCCCAAGCCCGCAGAGCCGAATCTGGAGGACCCCTCTTCCCTGGATGAAGCCAGAGACATGCAGTCAGACACAGAGCTGGACAGCCAGGCCGAGGATAATGAATATGGCGCTGTCCCCACTAGCCTGAGAGCTTCCCCCGCCACCCGCCGTGGAACCCCCCTGCACAGGGCTTTGGCGATCCAGCGCCAGCTGCGGCTTCGACGCCCGCTTCCCCAGCCCCACATCCTCCAGGACACGTCAGCTGTGTGCATTGCGCCAGCAAGCTCCCACACGCGCGGCGTTTCTCGCTGGGTACGTGCGCTGCACCAGGTGCTGCCCCGGTGGTGTCGCCGTCAGCGCGTTGCCCAGGGGTGAGAGCCCGCACCCCCCCGAGCTTACAATGCACTAATTTACACCGCCTCTTCTCGTGCATCGCTGCAGCTCACTTGCCCTTGCCGCCGCCACTGCCGACGGCGCTGTCGGCCGCTAGGGAGGACTGGGTGCCCTTGGGGGCGGCCACAGGCTTCACCTCTACACGGGCCCCATCTGCAAACGCGGTGTAGAGAAGTGTGTAATGCATGTGGCACTTCGCTTGTGTGGGCGGGGCAGGGCGTACCTGGCTCAAGCAGCAGTTTGGCTGAGGATTTGCCCCGTTTCAGGGGGGTGACTTGCACAGCAGCAGCCACTCCAGAGGGCAACGTGAAGCGATACACAGCCCCAGGCTCATCGTCTGTATAGATGCGGGTGTGTACGAGTGGATGCCGGTAGGGGGGGGTGTGTGGGGCAGACATGGGGGGGTCTCACCATCCATGAAGTCAGCCATGAGCTCGCCGTTCTCCAGGCTCAGAGCGACCTCGTCGATCCAGACTTCCAGCTTGGTGTGGTCAAATTCGATCACGGTGGCAGAGCGGGTGCCGTCAGCTGCAGCAGGGCTGCTGGCTGCTGCAGCGGCAGCTGGTGCCTCGCTGGTGCTGCGTGTGCTGCCTCCGCTGCTTGGCAACTGCCAAACAGTGGCTTCGTTGCTCACACTGGACGTCGTGGAAGATATTTCTTTGTTGTCAATGAAGAGTTGGTAGCTAAAGCCGCTGATTCCTGCGGGACAATCAGCCAGTGTGCGTCATGCAGTGCGTCGAGCTTCACGAGCTGAGATTGCAGCTGATGGTAACTGCTGAACGCACCTGCCGGTGAAATGCGAATGATTCCCACACTCCCATCAACACAATCAAATTGAAAGTCTCCAACCAACGTGTATTTCCATTTTTTGTGCAGAAGTCTCTCGCCATCCATCCAAAGTGTCTGCACGCGCGCAAAGATGATGATGATGATTCACGCGACAAACACACCACCACTTCGCACCTGCCTTCCAGAAAATGTGTTGTGCACGAAAATGACTTCCCTTCTGCGATAAAAATGTGGGCTAGTGTCTCTCAGGTCTCTCTAATTGAAGGCAGTTTGCTGTTTTACCTTTTGCCGTTCAACGGAAATTTCCAGGAGGACGTAGTCAGTGCCATGATGATCTGGGCAAACTGTGGCCAACCAAACAACAACAAGCATAACTGATTTGAGTCTGCACTTGTGTCTCTGTCTCTCATCTGTCTGGGCTTTTCAGAAATCGGCAGTGCGCCTGAGCTGGCCCCCCTGTGGTGGCTAGGACACAATCATTGTGTTTGGTGGGCTTTGAATAAAACACCCAGGCACATGCACAGGACCTGGATTATACAAATTGAATAATTGGACATGTTGACTGGCATCTGCCGGCGTGCATCAGCCCAGGAATCACCCCCCCCGTGGCCGAAGCCGATCCCTTCAAATGCGCCCCACCTAGCCATGCGCTTGCACAGTGGCTGAAGCCCCCCCCAGGCCCATGTTCACAGCTGCTTGCAGTGCGTCATCTGCCAGGGCAGGTTGCAGCGCCCACACCTCCAGTTTGCAGCAGCGGAACTGTGGCTCCTGGGACAGCTGGGGGGAAGCGAAGGTGTCGCAGGCGCCGCTGCTGCCCTGCAGGAGCTCCTCGTCCAGGCTCCATGCAAAGGCGCCGCCGCCGCCCATGGCCAAACTGCTGTGTGCGTCGGAGGCTGACACGCTTTGGAAGTACCGGTTCCCGCCTGCCCACCTGTATGCCGTGCAGGTGCAGGGGCCGTGCGTGCACTGCGCCAAGCGCTGCTTGCTGTTGGACTTGCTGCGCTGACTGTTATCTGTGGGGCTGAATGCCGTGGAGGCCGCCCCTGTGCTGCGCCCTGGTCCAGAGCTGGGCCTGGTAGCCGTGCTGGGGGCGTGTGCACCTGTGCTGGCATCGGCGGCGGTGGCTGCAGGCGCCAGCGTAGAGTCACTGGGTGGCGGTGCAGACGTACCGGTGACTTTGAACACCATGCTTTGCACTGCGCCAAAGTAGTGTGCATTGTGTGCCCACGGACTGCCCGTGATTCCACCAAACACGTCGCCGTGATTGTCCTGAATCACCAGAATGCAATTATCGTGCTTGGCGCACAGATCTAGCAGGGTCTGCAGGCTGGCACCATCGTTTTCCAGGCTGTATACGAGTTGCCAATTGCTCCGACTGTGCAAGTGCTTGCAGTTAACAGTTGTAGCCACGTTTCACTGGCGTTACTCACTTTAGCTGCTTTGGTAAGCACCCATGAATTGCCTGAAGAGCGTGTTGACCCAGAAATCCGCTTGGCTGGTCAAATTGTGCGTTCCATTTCCGTTGTTTCGGTATCCTTTTTGGCTGCACGTGACCCGGCTCATGCTGTGTTTGCGAAGCACTAAGCTCCGACTGATTGGCTCCCATTGTTTTGTCACTTTTGTTGTCGTGTAACTATTGAAAAGCCCACACCCACAACTTCAGCCTGCAAGCCACTGAAAGAATTTTGTGGGAATTGGAAGACACGGGTGATTTGCACAGATCGAAAGCACATGCCCCCTCAACTCAAATGCGGAGACACGCGTGCGCCCCCCTCTCATGGCTCTGGATTGAAGCTATCACCCTGCTTTGCTGCAACGAGGCGGTAAACAAAGAGTAGCAGCTTGTATGAGCTGCGTTCATTCTTTTTTGGCCTGCACTTATCCTTTGCCTTTCTGGTGTCAGCCAGCGTGAGAGAAACAAAAACATCAAAACTGCGAGAGGCTGGTTGTATTTGAGCTTTTCATAGGTATTTTGCTTTCTAGAGGAACCTGTGTCAAACTGCAACAAAATAATTAATGCACAGCATTCGCATGCACTCTTCGACTGACAATCTGCAAATGGATGTGTCTGCTTGGCTGATTGCATCATCGAATGCGGAAAATGCGCTGAACATTTTGCAGCGTGACAGCATCCTGCGCAGCATGATCAAGTCAGATAGCAAAGTCATAATTCATCTTGACGATTCATCAAGTGCTTCGGGGGCTTCCAGTCCCGGCAGTTTTGGTTGTAGCAGCTCCAGTTGTGATGGAAAGCAAATGGAAGCACAAAGCGTTGGCGCAACAACAAGCAGACTACCCCTGTCGGAAGGCACTGTCAAAGACTTGAGTAGCTTACAGAAGATCCTCATCCAAGCAAACAGTATTCTAAGCCAGGAAGCGTTCGGTTCGCTGCCAAGTCCACCTGCAGATGGTAAGTGCTGTGCGTGTGAAGCCACAGCCAACGTCAAGTTTATCACAGCTCGCTTTCCACAGGCATAGGTCTCCATGGCATAGTGTGTCAGCGTATAAAGCAATTTCACGAGATTGTTGACTTCTGCTGCTTATATTTAAATTTGAAATGCGCGGAGCCCTGCTTGGATGTTGATCTGCAAGCTTTCGTGTAAGATCTGTTCGAAGGCAAGCCCAATGCATAGGCATACGATGCTGAAAGTTTGCAGACCGCTCCTGTCAATTTTGGCTCAGGTGCTGAAATTCCTTTCGAGTAGCCCAGTCGAGTTTCCCCCCCCCACTATCAGTGCTTCTTGCAAAAATGCTCAAAGTGAACCGAAGCGCGAGCTTCAAACTGTCGCCTCTGAGCTTCAAGCTTGCATTCTCAGGCTATTGAGTGCAATGGAGGACTTAGCTGACTCATGTCATTACAATATACAGGAGATGTTGATTGCACTCGCTGGACAAGCATTTGTAAGCTCTGATTTGGGTCGCTATTCAGGCGAGCTCACCAGATGCGTAGCGTTTACGGCTTTCTGGGTCAAGTGGCTGTCCGGATCCATGCCAACACTTCTGCATGCAAGCACACCTTCTGCAGGAAATCGCCCCTCTGAGAGGGTGCTCACAGGCCAAGGTGTGTGCTTGCGCTTCAAAGCCGCTTTCAGTGCAGCCTTGATCAAAGCTGCACACGAGTCCGACCGAAGTGACGCTGACGCTGCTGCAAGCAAGGTTGCCGAAGAAATTCTTCAAAGCTTATTTCGAGGGTGTCAAGCTTATCCCCCGCTTGCCATTTGTGGGCTACGAGGTGTCGCAACTCATGCAGCTGGGGGGTTAGGGTCTGGTTCCAGAACAAACACGCTGCAGCGGCTCTTGAGCATTTTCCTTGCTCCAGGAAAGACAAGCAAGCACGCATATCATGCATGGCGTTTAGATGTGTTGGTGCAAGGGGGCAATGCGGTCATTGTGGGGACGAACCCAGGAGCGGGCCCATACGTCCCATTTCTAGTGTGGTGGCTGCAGTTGCAGCACGCAACAGGCTACGGCACCAAGGCAGACACGCGTAGCTGTGTCCAGATCGTCATTGACGCCTTTCAGCTCAGCGAGAAGAGCCACACTTTCTCCAAGGAGGTGCAGCGGGCATGGTTGCTCCAGCTGCAGCTTCTCCTTCGTGCCGGCGCTGCTGCAAGCGATGCCGTCACGCAGCCTCTGGGTACAACAGCAGCACATGTAGATGTGCAACAGCAACTTCACCTGCTAAAAGTATTGGAGGACCTGATGCATGGCTTGTACCAAGCCCCAAGTGCCGCTGTTCTAACGCATCATGCAACTGCAGCAGCTCATTCCCCCGAGCTGTTGTCACTCCTGCACACATTGGGCCTGGTTGCGGCAAATGGCAGCAAAAAAGCCCGCGCTGCAGCAATTCGCCTGTGGGTGGTCTGTGTAAGTACCCACATGTGCAGTCATGTAACTGCAAGTACGACTAGTGAAGGGCTTGAACTTGCATCTGCTATTCAAGCATCGTTGGCTAGTTGTTGCAGCCAGGAAGACTTTTCCAGCAACGTGTTTGATGCTCTCGCAGCCGAGGCGACCACTGGTAATGCAAACGCTGCATGTACTAGTACTGTTATTAGCGTATGTGTGTCTTGGTGCCTCTTGGCTTTGCCTTGTAGCCCACAAACTACGCACAGCTTGGTATGTTTGGTACAGCAAGCGTGTGCAAACGTCAAGAGCACATTATCTGGTGGCAGCGACAAGTTGAAGGGAGAGGCTCACACACTGCAAGCTGCTGCAACGATATTGAATGTTGCAACCGGGTTTGGTGGTGAGGTGGCTCCAGCGGTTTCGGGATTGAACTCAAAGCGTGCAATGGCCACCCTGGTTGAAGTTGCCCTGGGTGGCGCTGATCGTCCACAAATAAAGGTGCAACATCTGTTGGACACGTGCGTACATGGTTCTACAATGCAGGGATACAAATTGTCAAGCCTGAAGTTTGCAGCGGCCTTGATATCACGTGGAGAGTCAGATGCAATAGACCGACAAGGTGACTTGGTGGAAGGAGCAGCATTTGCCAGTGGCAAAAGAATCCTGCTTCCAGCCAATCCGAGCACAGCCTACATCAGAGCACTCTTGCAAATGTCCCAAGAAGTCCTCACAGCCACAGCTGCAGATATGGCCCTGTATGAAGCAGCGCTTGAGCTGGTTTGCGCCTGTGCCTGGCATTGTCTTGGCGATTGCACCAGCGAGACGCCCAAGACATTTTCCCTGCAACAGCTGCAGGCTCAAGTCTTGCAGACACTCGAGGCAGCACTCGCGTCCACTGTACTCAACCTGCAAAGCTCAGGGTTTACCCCAGTCGCTGTATGGCAATTCTTTGGCGAGGTGGCAGCACTCCGCGACGCGTTTATCAGCAAAGTGCAACTGGAAGCAGCAAGTGGCAACAGCAACCACGGCAGTGAATTTGGGGTGACTCTTCAGTTTATTGCGTTGTTCTCAGCTGTACTAGCCACACCCAGCCCTACAATCCATCCTAGTGGATTGCAGGCAACATGTGCAGTGGCTGCGGCAGCCCTGGGCGCTGTGCAACGGGTTATGTCCCGGCAAGCAGCCGCCGCCCTCCGCACCGAGCAGCATTCAGCTCCGATAGGGTCTGATATTGAAGCCCAGTCAGAGAGCCTTGATGGCAGTGCTCCCCAAAACACAGCCACACAACAGCTTTTGCAAACAGCAGTGGACAGTGCAATGGTTGCAGTTTTGAAAGAGGCACCGATGCGTGAAGTAGCGCAGGCAACACTTGCATGCATAGTGGCAAACAGTGATCATGTCCATCTTCCCGGCATTCGTGAGTACGTAGCATTTGTGTTGCATCTGGAGCGCGTTTGTGGGGGCCCGGAGAGCGCGGCTGAAGCAATGGCGCTGTGCCGTCAAGTGGCAGCGGCAGGGGAAGCAAGACAAGGTGCAGCTGCATTGTTGAACGTGCACACTGATCCTTCTAAGCTGCACAATCGTCCCAGCGCCTGTGCTTGTCTTGACGCAGTCACCGCGCTGGCACATGCATACGGGCAGTTTCATCGCTTGTTGCCCCAAGGTGGCTCTGGGCAGTCTACAAGGCACACCAGCACTTACGGGGTGGTACCAATGCAGCATAAGGCCTTGGTTAATGTACAGCAGGCTTTGGCTGCGGCTCAGCTGACCCGGCGTCGATCAGCGCCAGCTGCAGCGACATCTGCCAAACGGGGGCGGCGCAAGTGAGCTAGTCTGAGTCAATCAAAGTAGACACCAACAAATACGCACTAATCCCGAGCATTTACACACAAAGTTGACTATACCTGCTGCTTATGCTGCATACGGTAGCGGGCTAGTCGTCCAAAAAGCACCTGCCCCTTCACTGTGAACTTGGCGGCAGCTGCAAGCACAGCCACGACAACCAGCACAAGCAGGGTGGCGATGCCGACTGGGCTCAGCCACTGCTCACTACCTGCAAGCAACACCTTGCTGCGGCTGGAGGCAGCTGCGGAGTTTGCGGTCAAGTACACGCCCCTGCCAAAAGTTCTGTAGGGGGCAAATGACTCCCCCCCCGACAGAAACACGACCCCCTTGAGCGCCTCCAGACAGGAAAGGAGGTGGGCGGAGGCGCCCTGCACCTGCAGCTGCATACCTGCCAGTGGATGCACTGCCATGGAGGCTTGATGGCTCGAGATGCTGTCAGCTGTATTGTCCAAGCTGCCTGGAAGCCGCTGACCCTCAGGCGCGGCGTGACCCCCGAGGGCCTGAATAGCCCTCAGGATGCAAACCTCGTCCACACATGATACCTTGCGTTGTACGCGCGCATCTTGCAGTGCTTGCGCCGCAAAGCCTTTGAGGGTTAGATCTGCTGCCGCCAAATCACCCCCCCCAGTCTTGGGGGCAGCCCCCCCCTCCACTGCTGGTGCTGCAGCATCCACTGCAGCCTTCACCAGCCACTGTATGATTACACAGGTGGAGGAATCAGCCCCCCCCCGAGACAGCACACACTGCGCCGGGGACAGGGGCTCTCTCAGTGCCCATTCCCAGCGCCCCTGTGTCAGCTGGAGCAACCACACATCTCCCAGATCGGTGCAGCCCGGCAGGCACTGCGCCCCCCCTATAACGAGGATGGTGTCGTGGTGAAGGGCCCCTGCAGTGTGCATGCTGCGGGGGATGGGGGCCGGCCACTGCTGGGAGCTGCTGGCTGGGCGCACTGCCGTCCACCAGGCGTGCTGACTACCAGGGCTGTGCAGGCCGGAAATACTGAGGGACATCACCCACACATCAGCGAACACCAGGCCGTGACTGGCGCCGAGGCGAGCTGCAAACTGCTGCTTGGTCAAGCCTGCCGCCCGTGCAGATGCCTCTGTGCATTCCGTGCATGCCCCTCCAAACACCACCACATCAATGGATTTGCGGGAGGTGGGTTGCAGCGCCACCACGCTGGCGCCGTGACGGGGCATGGGGCCTTGGGAGGCAAGCATGTGCCGCCTGCACTGCTGGTCATCCACCATTTTCAACACTCGTAGCTTGCCGCGCACCAGATCTGGGATGGCTAGCAAGGAATCACATCTGTCCCGGGTGGGAATAATGCCTGCAGGTGCGGCCCCACCTGCGGCTGCAGACTGCCGCGTGTCCACGCTGCGTCCACCAAACAGGAACACAGCGTGTGTTCTCCACTGTAGTGCAGCCGTTTGTGTACCGTCCATTATTGCCTCAGGCAGCACTGCAGCTGCATGCCCTGCTCTGGCCAACAGTCCGCTGGCGTCGATTTGTGTATCCAGCGCCTGCACAAACGGCTTCAGCTGGAACCACCAGGCTTTGAGGCTGCCGTCAGGGTTGGGCACCATATGTGCAGTCCACACATCCTCTGCAAAGTGCCCTGGGGAGTAGCTGTGGTGCAGCGTGCCCCCCCTGAAGGGCTGTCCAGGGGGGGGGGGTGCGCCCAGGTCTCCCCCCAGCAAAAGAATGTCGTCGGGCGAAATGTACACTGCGAACAGCCGAGGGTGCAGTGAGGCCCACACGGCGGGGTACTGCAGCAGTCAGACTGCAGGTTGGGCTTCACGGGTGGTTGGGGGCGACAGTGCAGCACTCACGCAGGGCTCCCGACATCCGTGGGCGGGGCAGCACATCCCGGCTTTTGTCTGCGTCTTCATTCGCAGCCACAGGGTGCTGGGAAACAGCACGGAAAGCACCATGCTGATAAGTTGCCGACGAAACAAGCCAGTCGTCTCGCCTGGGCAAGGAGGTGGAAAGTGATTGCAAAATCCATTTGCGTGGCGTGAAGTTTGGCGCAGCAATCTCTTCTGAGCTTTGCAGCTTGGGAGAACCAAGCCTGCAGGTGTACAAGCACCCACTCACCACTGAGGGCTACCATCAGCCATAACATAGCCCCTGGTCACATGCAAATTGATTTCTGGCAATTCTGAGGGGGTCTTGCATTGTACCTGAAGCAGGCTGCTGTGAGCAAAACGAGCAGGAAACTCTGCTTTCGAGTGCAGCTCGTGCAGTTTGAGTGCAGCAATGTGCAGGCCTAATAATGCCACTGCCAGAAACACCACTATCCCGCGCATTCTTTGATGGACAGTGTGCGCTCGTTTACACGCTGGAGTTGCGCACGAGCAGCCTTTCAAAAGCCCTGTGCTCTTTGCATCAGTAAAAACGTACGCACTCGCCCCTCTGGGGTGTGCTTTGCTGGAATCTTGTCCTGTACTTCACAAATCTACTCAGGTTGAGCTACCTGCTTGGCGTCACGCCCCCTTTACGTGCTTATCCGGTGTAGGGGCCTCACTCTTTTCATCAGAAGCATCGTCTGGCTGTTGTAGCTCAGCCATCCATGGGCAGAGCTGATGAGATAAAATATAAAAGGTAGACGTACCACAATGCATTCACCCAAATCGCTACTTTTGTAGCAACTGAAGCACGGGTTTGAGCTCACAGCTCTCAGCTGGCCTTTCAGCACTTTTCTTCGGGTTTGGTCTGGCGTGGTGCGACCTTGCTCAGCAGGCTGTCACAAAACGCCGTAAGCCATGGACGAGCAGGCAGTTGGTGAACTGATTGAGTTGAATGCAAACCTCTCCAGCCGCTTGGAGAGTTTGCAGGCTCGTATTTTGCAGCTTCAGGATGAATCGCCTGGCAGTGCGGATATTGCGGCTGAGCCCTCGCAACAATCGCACACCACAAACGTAGCTTGCTGTGTTGTCACCCGCGGGACACACCAACACGATCTCGTACACGCTGTTGATGTTATACCAAGGTATCGTCCGCTTTTGCGATCAGTTGTAGCCTGCATGGCGCTGGGGACTGTGGCAGCTGCAGCCCTGTCCACGCTGCAGCTGCAGCAACTGCGCTCGTCAGCTGTCCAGACCTTGGCCATTCACCTGGAGGTAGGCAGCCTGCAGCAGCTGACCTTCGTGATAGCCGTTGGCAGCGCCTGCCTTCTGGGCATGTTCTTGCTGCAAGTCGCGCGGGAGCAACAAGCCCATCCACCCCACCCCTTGACCCCCAGTGCCCCCCCCCCCACAGTGGCACCTCTTCAGGCACAAGCTTTGCCCAGCAGTGCCCCCCCGCCAACACGCGCTGTGTCCACTGCAGACAGGGCTATCGCATTGTCTGCAGATTGGGCTCCTGATGCCGCCTGCGACCATGCCCGACTGCTGGAGGCATGTGCTCTGGTTGACACACTGGCTGCAGGGAACTACTCTGCCCAGGCGCGCCACGCTGCAGAGGTGGCGCTCATGGTGTTGCCCCATGTGCGAGGGGGAGACCCCCCCTGTACCCCCTTCCCTGTGTGGCGGCTGCACGGAAGACTTGCTCGAGTGTGCTTCCGTCGAGTCATTGTGGACAGGGGGGAACTGCGCGCCTGCAACGTCAACCCGAACACACTTGGTGTTCCTGTTCCAGCGAAGCTTTTGGATCGAGCGCTTAGCTCACCACTGCTGCAACAGTCTCCACGGGCAGTATCAGCTGCTTTGGGGGGGGGTAATGCAGCGGGACCCCCCCTCCCAGATTGGCTAAACGGCAGCTGGCTGGGGAGTACTGAGGCATCTAGCCGACAGCACGCAAGTGTAGAGGAGACAGCCCTGTCCCCCACGGCTATATCGGAACTCCTTCACCGGGGGAAAGCAGCTGCCGCCGCCGGCGTCGCTGCGTCGGCGGGCGCCTGTCCCCTGAGCCATAAGATGGCAGCGCTGTGTGGAAACCAACTGGCAACGCTGGAGGGACAGGCTGCGCAGGTGGCGTTTGCCCCAGTGTTCCGAGAACACCTCGATGCTGCCCTGCAGGCGTCTGGATGCAGCCCAGAGGATGCCTTCGGGCGTGGTGCGGGGAAGACGTCCACGGACCCTGAGACATTTCATATGCTGGGCAGGTGGGGCTATGAGCTGTCCAGACTTACATGGTTTGAAAAACGGGCAGCATCTGCAATCTACGGGGAGCTGCCCGAAGTGCAACCAGAACAGGTGCTGGCATGGTTGCAGCACGCCGCAAAGGCGCAGCCACCTCTGCGGGACCTTGAGGGTGTTCTTGCTTACGGAAGGATGTGTTCCGGTCAGGATGACTGGATGCCTGCCCAGGGCAGCACGGCGCACCGCCTGTGCTCCAGGCCTCGGTGGATCATGAACGAGCTGTGGCTGGCCAAGTGCGAACACGCAGCTGGGAACAAAAAAAGTGCAACATCCCGAGTTCAAGGTGTGCTGCAGGACTGCTCTGGGGGCCTGAACAGTCCTGAGGAGGCGTATGTGTCTGTGGATGCTGGGGGCACCTTGGCCAAGTGGGGGGGGGTGTAGGGGCTGCAAGCGTGTGTATTTGTGTGCATTTAAATTCAAATCCATGGCAGTGTGAATCAGAGGGCACCTAGAGAGTGCAGCAGCTGTGCCGCCTGAGCCACCCCCCCCCCCTTGGCTGCCGCAGCCCCCCTCAACCCCCCCATGGCGGCCTTCTGAGCCGAGGCGTCTGCCTGCAGCACCCCCCGTAGCAGCAGCACGCCCAGCTGCACTGCTGCGTGTGCAGCGGCACTCCCGTGTGCAGCGGGGCCGATGGCTGCTGGGATGCCCAACAAAGCCTCAGCAGCCGCGGTGGCGGCCTTGGCGGTGGGCTGCAGCCACTGTTCCCGCCCCTCGCTGGGCCAAGGAAGAACACTCAGCAGAACAGCAGACAGCGCAAGGGGAGCCGCGGAGCCTGGGAGTGCGCAGGTGATTGTGGGCTGACTGGGGAGGGGCAGGCCTGGGCCAATGCTCCGCACAAGTGCAGTGCACCACCATGTGCGTCCTGCCACACATTGCGCCACATGGGTGTCAGCGGACGTGGCGTGACTCACCAATGTGGGAACCAAGGACAGGCAAAACCACTGCTGGGTGGAAGTACCCCCCCCTGACCCCCCCTCGTCCAGCAGTGCACCCAGGGCATCCACGCAAGCGGCGGCAGCAGCGGCCGTCTGCAGCGCCACAGCCACGCTGCGAGCGCCGTCCATGAAGGGCAGTGCCTGTCCAGCAAAGCCAACGCGCTCGCCACATGCACAGGCCTGCAGCAGCAACAGGGAGACAATGCCGGTGGTGCCTGCGGTGCGCCCCCCTGCACCCCCCCGCAGGTCCAGCGCGCGGTCCAGGGTGCACTCCGTGTCAAGACACCCCAGGAACACACCGAGCAGTACAAATGTGTTCTTGCAGTGCTGCTGAGAGGAGAGACTGACTGTTCCTGGCGCGATGCTTGTCAGGGGGTACTCGGAGGACCCGGGGCCCGCGCGTGCGGCAGCAAACAGGAAGACTTCAACTAGGAACAGCACTGCACTGACTGCCGACTGGGCTGTCTGTTTATCGCCCTGTGCAGCAGCTGCACTGCATGCCTTGCTATGCACTTGCAGCAGAGAAGCAGCCTCCCCTGGATCCGCCTCTTCCCATGTTTTGGGGTCCCACAGCCAAGGGGCGACGGCGCAGGCGAGCTCAGCAGCAGTGAGCTGCAGGGACTGCAAACTGTCTGCTGGCCGGCCGCCTACTGCATCTCCCAGGTGGCTTTCCAAAAACGGCGCCAGAACAGAGAGTGCAACTTCAGGTGAGAACGACGTGCGCCGTGCTCCTGGGCCAGTTGCCCCAGCCGAGGAGAGCACCCCAGTACTGTACTGTTGACACGCCTTCAACAGTGCAGTCACCGTGCTCATCGCCCACTCGTGGTTTTGACCCCCCCTATTTCGCTGGGCAAGGGGGGTTGTAGCGTGCTCCCTGGCAGCTGCTTGGGCACCGCCGAGCAACACAACGTCGCCGTCATCATCAGCTACACTGCCCGCATCAGACACAGGTGTGCCATCTCGGTGCCGTTTTTGAGCAGAGGGGCTGTGGCTCCCTGCAGCGGCTGGGGGGGGGCCTGCAGCTGCCGCACCCCCCGCTACGGCACCTTGTGGCGCTGCGGGGAGGACAGAAGGCAGGCACTGCTGCAAGCCCTTGTACAGCTCTGCATCCCCAGCAGTGGCTGCGGACAGCTGTGACACGGAACGCAGAACACGCAGGTGCAACGCTGCCTGCAGTGCAGCGGTGGCGCCGCTGCAGGCCGCCTGCGGAGATATCCCGTGTCGCGCTTGCAGGCGGTCTGTTGTCATACACCGCAGCATGTACCTGGCCACGTGCTGTGCAAGAGCGGGGGTGACCCAGGCTGGGCTGGTGTCTGGCGCCGCCACCACGCTGGCGCCGCAGCTGGCCAACAGCAACACGGCAGGCTCAATCAACATGATGTTCCGCTTGGACCGGAACACCCACACGTCCCAGAACAGCGCATCCAGAAGAGTGTCAGAGGGCATGGATGCCCCCCCCCCCTGCACCCCCCCCGTCAGAAACCAAGCTGCCAGGGACCACCTGTTGATGGAGGGTGAGCGGATTTGTTCCGCGCTGGGGTGCAGCGCCACAAGCAAATACCGCAGGAGGTGGGAGACAAATGCCTCGCCATCACTGTGCGTGTCATTCCAGCAGGAGCAGCGGAATGCGTTTTGCAGTTCCGCCAGTGTGCTATCCATTGCAGGGCCCGGCTCCCCGGGGCACGCCTTCAATGTGTGCACCAGAGCGGTTTCCACGTGGGGCGGAACACAGGCGGCCACGAACATCTTGGGGGTCTTGGCTGCGCACAGGGCATGGCTAGCCAGCTCTGGCGGCTGCAGGGCCTGTGTCTCTGTGTGGTAGTGCGCCCATAGTGCGCCCAGCTGGGCGGGTGCCGCCTGAGCTGCCCCCGGTAACGCACGAAGCAGCGCTGCGCCGCCCTTGGGGAAGGCAGCCTGCTGGGGCAGCACCGCAGTCAGCAGCTCCTGCAGCAGGGTGGCGACTGGGGTGTTCTTGGTGGTGTTCAGGGCTGCCAGGTGGGTGGCTGCCCACACGCCAAGCAGGGCACACAGGTTCTGCTGCCCGTGCAGCCAGGCGCACTGCTGTTCTTGCAGAACACCCAAGAAACGCTGCAACCATGCCAGACATGGGTGGGCGTCACCAAGAGCTGTGCAGAGGCAAGGGGGTGGGGGTAAAGGCGTGAGTGTGCAGCGCGCTTGACTCACCAATTGGTAGCTGCCGCAGCACTGCACCCACGGCGCCGGCGGTGCCCAGAGCGTCTTCCGCAACCAATCGAGCCAAAAGCACAAAAAATTGCTCCAACGCGGTGTCAGAAAGGTCCTGCATGAGCATCTTGCCTGCAGCTGCCAGGGCTGAAGCCAGTTCAGCAGGGATGGCTTCGCTGCTGGGCTGCCTCAGCTCCACTGCGGCAGCACCACCCTGCAGCGCTGCAATGATCTGTCCCTGTGCCCAATGCTGCACAGACCGAGAAGCATTGCTGATGGATTTGTTGAGGGTCTGCAATTAGTGTCGTGTTTGCCGCAATGGGAGGTAGGTCAATTGCCAGTGACAAACCTCTTCAAATTCCGCGGCGCTGCGGTGTGCACCGGCTCGCAGTACGGAAGGCATCGCTACGACACCCCTGTGGTACAACTGCTGATGGTTGAGGATGTCTTGATTTGCTTGATTCAAGCAAACTTCCTCTGGGCAAGGCTATCACGATTTGAAGCCGCTCTTGCTGAGCAGAGCTGCACGACACGAATCTCAAGCAAAGCAGGAGCACCGCGTTGCAATTATCACACGCAGCCTGTATTGCACTTCTTTCGACATCAGCACGACTTGAACAGTGCAGCTTCCACCCGAATCAGTGTTGACAGAGAGTATTGCTGCTTGAGCAGATTTGAGGATGGCTCTTGTGGGGCTCCGGGAGCGCTGCCCGAGGCAGCTCCTCAACACGAAGAGCACGAAAACCAAAAAAGCCCACAGCAGCCCGGGCAGAAGCAGTTTGTGCCTTTGAAGCGGTGGAAATCGAGCAATGAATCAAGATGTTCACTGGGGGCGCGGTGCGCGCGCACCCGCAGGGACACCACACGAGCACTCACAAATGGTTTCAGCGGCCAACCCTCCGTCTCCCCTGCAGGCTGCTGCCGCTGGGATGGCAGGCACAGCCTCACTGGGCGCGGGGAGCCAGCTGCACGTGCACACCGACAGGGCTCCACTCTGTGAAGCCTGCGGCGTGCTGTGTGGGCACGGCTTCAGCAGCAGCCACTGCGTAGCGCTGCACAGTGCGGGCGATGATGGCGCGCGCCTGCAGCATGGCCACCACTTCCCCAGGGCAGCGGCGGGGGCCAGTGCTGAAGGGCAGCCACGCGTGGGCGGGGCGTTTCTTGGGTGGGCCCACGAACCGCTCCGGGTCGAATGCCCGGGGGCGGGGCCACACGCGTTCATCCAAGTGCAGGGCATGGATGCAGACACACAGCGTCGTGCCGGCCGGCACAAAGCCACCGCCCAAGGTCATGTCCTCCCCAGCCACCCGCTGCACAGCGGTGGCGGGGGCGTACAGCCGCAGACCCTCCCGCACACACGCGTCCAGCAGCGGCGTGGAGGTCTTGCGCAGCAGGGCACAGGTGATGGCGTTGGCGGGGGAGCCGGGGGGCAGTGCCGCGTCCACCTCCGCCGCCAGCCGCTGCATGAGCTGGGGGCAGCGCGCCGCGGCAGCCAGGGTCTTGGCGGTTGAGATGGCATTGGACTCGGCGCCCGCCACCACCAAGTTGAACACCGTGCGAGCCACCTCCTCCAGGGCGGAATCGTCGGAACTGCCCTCCTTCTTCAAAGAGGCGTTCAGCGTGCACGCGAGGCAGGCGGCAGCGGCGGCATCTCCGGCAGCAGCGGCGTCAATGGCGGCTTTGGCGGCCACACGGCAGGCAGCCATTGCAGTCTCGGTGGCTCGGGCCACGGGGGGGGGGATCTCTTGGGCGTGCTGCAGGGACAGGTCCCCACGCCAGGCGTTGCACACGTGCTCCAGAGCCACAAAGGCGTCCTCCACGGGCTTGCCGCGGGGCGCAGTGGCGCTGCTGGCCACGTTTAGGCGCAGCATGGTGTCACGCAGGGCGGCGTGGGTGAGCGCCTGGGCGTCAGTGTTGCCCCCCTGCAGAGGGGTGGCCAAGTCGGCGCACTGCGCGGCCTCAGGCGCCGTGGAGGCGCTGGGCGCGAACAGCTTGCGCAGGGCAGTGCGCGTGGCCTTCCACGCGGCGCCCTCGCCGTGGATGAATGACCCCAGGGCCATGGGCTGCATGAGGTTGGAGGGGACAGCCATGGGTGTGCAGTCGCTGGGGGCGCGCGCGCCGGAGCCCCACTTGCCTGAGCCAAAGCCCTGCTTGCTCAGGACAGGCACGGCTTCAGGGCCGCGCACAAACACGGCTGCCTTGCCGTCAAAGCCGCGTGCAGTGAACACATCGCCCAGCTTGGCGTGCGCCGCTGCTGCGGCTTCGTGGGAACGAATCTGGTGGTCACATTCTGGCAGACCAGAAATGCAGGTAGCTGGGCGACTGAAGAATTTGTAGACAACTATTAGACCAGCAACAAGCAACAGGCCAAGAGTGAGAGTCACTTGCGGGGTTTCGAGGGGGAGGCTGGAGGTTTCGGAGCCCAAGAAAGAATTGTCTAAATCAGACGCGTTGGGTACTGAGAAGGGTTGACTAGAAAGGACCTCGTTTCGTATAGAATGTATGGATCCAGCGGAATCAATGCTCACGGTGCGAGTATTCAAGTCTGTATCAAGCAAAGCTTGCAACAACAGCTAAACAAGTAGCCTGGCGTAGCTGCACGACTTCGGCAATAATTGAAAAAATAGCACGCACTAGAGGTTTTTTCCATATCTTGTTTCGCCACAAAAATACCGAGATCCTTTCAAGTGCTCCTCTTCTGCGCAAAAATGCATTTGTAACATATGACGTACTTGCTATTTCCGCATGCCACTGCTCGTGTTGAAAAGCTTGTTATGAGGCAGATCGCGCTCAAACTGCCAAGGACACGGCACAATTTAAACTCAAGTAAATGATTGACAGGATTGCGTATTCAACGCTAAATCTATAGGACGCTGGTATGGTGCTGAAACAACAGCCGCAGTTTGACAGTTTTTCAAACTGCATTTGAGGCCTTTGACACAAGTTCTTACCTCAGGACCACTGTAAGTGCGCAATGGTGCACACAAAATTAATAAATTGAAGTTCCAAGCCACTGCGTGAGAGCCCCATGATAATGTCTGACTCACCTTGAGCAGAGGGAGTTTCGGGGGGGGGCAGGACGAGTGAGCCTCCTCTCGTGTGTTTGGCGTGTCCTGCTGGTGTAAAGCAGCCATTGATAGCCTTGATTGACGATACAGCCAGATGATTCATACCAGAGCGGTTGTTCAGCGCTGGAGCTCACCCAGCCAAGCTCCTTTGCACGCGGAGGTACCCCCCCTGCTCAACCAGCAAGTGTGTGTTTCGAGAACCCCAGAGAGAAAACTCAGTGAGAGCCACTTCCAGAAACCTCATAAAGCATTACAGTCTCATGCTTGAGCCGCACCTATAACTCTCTTCGCACTATGTTGAGCAATGTGACGCGCCAACTTGGCGCAGTTTCTCTCAGAGCTGCTGGCCGAACGCTGACCACTGCGAGCTCACCAACATGGCAGTTGCCGGCTTCAGAGGCTCTTCGCGAAAGCCTTGCCGAACAAGACCAACTTGATGCACTTGTATGCAAGTTCGGTGGCAGCAGCGTTGGAAATGCTGATGCCGTGAAACGAGTGGCTTCTCTGCTGGCGTCATACCGTGAGGCTGGTGCTCCGTACGTCAAATGCAGTGCAATTGGGCTGACTTTAGCTTCCCGGGCATAGCTCACCGCTGAACTGCAAGGTGCATATGCTTTCTTTTGCAGTGTTGTCGGCGTTTTGTCAGCATTTTACGGTGTCACTGGTACGTGCTCAGATTTTTGTGCGGCCGCAAATAATGCCTGCAGTGCGGGCTTCTTCAAGTCAAGAGGGCTTGGTTTTGAGAAAGCCTGCTCCGAGTTTGGCGGAGTGACTAGTCCGTGCTCACAAGCATCAAAAAGCATTTTGTGCAGATCGCTTAGTGGAAGTTTCAGCAGCAGCGCAAGCTGGTGAACTAAAAAGCATGAAAATCGCATACGACAAGTTGCTCCACTGGCACGAAGGCGTGGCATGTGAGTCATACCGCAAGGCCAGCCTCGCATGGCTGTGCCAGTCGTGCTTCTCCACGTACACGAAGCACTCCCGTATGCAGACGATTTATTTGCGGATTTGCCCAGCGAGCTGGCCGTGCAGCAAAGCCACCTGCACGAAACGCTGAACTGGAATGTCTGGCGCACTGCCCAAGAAATTGCCGAGGCAGGCTCAGCCACTGCCAAGCAAGCCGATCAACTCGTCACGGCGGGTGAGCGCATTTCCAACCACGTCATGTCTGGTGTCCTGCGAAAATTGGGCACTGCATCAGAGTACGTTCCGGCGGATGAGCTACTCATCACGGACGGCGTGTACGGCAACGCATCACCCAGCCTGCGTGCTTCCCGCGGTCAAGTGCAGGCCCGCCTGTACCCCATGCTGAACAACTCCACTGTGCCTTGTGTGACGGGTTTCTTCGGCTCCCACCCGGCTGGGGGCAGCGTGTGCACGTTTGGACGAGGGGGCAGCGACCTCACCTCCAGCACCTTGGCCAACTGTCTATCTAGCCAGCCTGGCCGCGCCGCCGTGATTGTGTGGAAGGTGGAGTGCCAGAAGGAAGACGATGGCACCATGAAGGGCTGGGAGGACGGCTTCACCGGCGTGGTGCACGACGCCGCCGTGGATGTGACCATCCCCCGCCTTTCTTACCGCGAGGCTGCCCAGCTGGTCGCATTCGGCAAGAAGGTGCTGCACAGCGAAACCATGGCTCCTGCGGAGTCACGCAGCATCCCTGTGATTGTCAAGAACACCCTGCGGCCGGAACTCCCCGGAACACGCATCTGCGCAGATGGGCGCGCCGGCGGCAAGACCACAGACGCACATCCCGGAGTCACCCCTGACGGAGAGAGCACTGACTTCACTGCGCAGTCCGTGACCAGCATCACCAAGGCCACCCTGAGCTCCGCCATGGCGAAAGTTCAGGATATGGGCCTGGATGAGGCCGCCCTCAGCCGCAGTCTGGGGGGCGTGTCCACGGAAGACACCTCCCTGCTGGTTCTGGTTGGGGAGGATGTGGCCACGTGCAGCGGCACCCGACACGGCGCCCTCAAGGCCTTGGCTGAGAGCTCCATCCCCACGTATGTGCCCAGCCGCGTGAACGACTCCCCACACTCCCTGTGCATTGCAGTGCCCTCTGAGAACATCAAGGAGGCGCTGTCGGCGCTGCACGCGGGCGTGGTACTGCAGGAGGTGGCACAGGAGGCGCAGCAGGCGCGTGCCTAAAGGCGCCACCCTGCTTGGCAGCCACGCGCCACCCTGGCGGCAAGCGACACAGCAGCTGGCCTGCACTGTCCCGGCAACGGGGCGGGGAGGCAATCTCTCCGCACACTGTGAAATAGTGAGACCGACTTTGAATGTACAAAATAGAGCTGTAATGCACGTGCATGTGTGGTTTTGGACAGCTTGTGCAGGCCAGCTGCCGGCTGAGTGGGCTCCGCTCCTGACATGCAGCTAGAAAAAGGGGGCTGTTGACCGCAGCAGCCATCTCTGCAATGCCACACTCACAGCCATAGTATCGGGACAAATCTAGCATTGCCTCCATTGATTTCTCTTTGCTACTTATCAACCAAGAAATTATTGAAAATGGCTGCTACAGTTGCGCGCAATGTTGCGCGGAATTTGAGCCGTCGCGCAGGAGCATCTGCTGCTGGCCAGCAATCTGTGCGCAGTTTCATCATCCGCACACTGGACGATGTCAAGGCTGCAGGTAATGTCCAACAGGCAGCCACTGGTACTTGGGAATCTCAGCGGTACATGCTCCGAAGTGATGGCTGTGTACGTGTGACTGGGCCTCGTGTCAGATCAATTGAGCCCGGAGTAACCTCACACACGTTTTGACAGCTTTGCACTCGCAGGGATTTTCCATGCACCGCACCATCTTGAAAGAGGGCACGACTACTTTGATTTGGTACCAAAACCACGTGGAGGCTGTGTACATCACCGACGGCGAGGGCACCATTGAGCTGGTTGAGCCCGGCCAAGAGCAGGGCCAAGGCGTGGTGCACCATTTGTCCCCCGGCACCATGTACGTGCTGAACGGGCAAGAGCGGCACTTCTTGACTGCCACCAAGGGCGATTTGAAGGTCGTGTGTGCCTTCAACCCGCCCATCGCGGGGTCTGAGGACCACGATGACCGGGGCGTGTACCCGGCCGTTGACGACGACGGCGTCTCCCATGCCGTGGTGACAGAGGAGGTGATCCACCAAAAGCTCACCAAGCCCCCAGCAAGCCTGGAGAAGGGCACCCCCCACCACCTGCGATGAGTGCGCG